>SDBT01021129.1_pt1 | contig 10175 bp, 6 predicted proteins | sample 2277101 | NCBI WGS metagenome assembly SDBT01 (sample SAMN10404973, study PRJNA504765) | marine sediment metagenome | isolation source: marine sediment core GS10_PC15, 103 cmbsf | place: Arctic Ocean: Southern Knipovich Ridge | collected 2010
CTATAGCCGCACCAGCTACTCTTTTTTCCTTCACTGCTTTCGCCAGTGCATTTTCGTTAATTATCCCACCCCTGGCGGTATTAATGAGACGAGCCGTTGCTTTGATTACAGCCAGCTCTTTGGTTCCGATTAACCCTTTTGTCCTGGCAGTTAGCGGTACGTGGAGGGTGATGAAATCCGACTCCTTGAGCAGCTTCTCCAGAGACACAAGCTCCACCTGCAGACTGCGAGCTATATCAACCGAAATGAAGGGGTCATGAGCAATAACCTTCATTTCTAATCCTCGGGCACGTCTGGCTACCTCTGAACCAACATTACCCAAACCAATGATGCCTAAGGTTTTGTTCCTGACCTCACTGCCAATGAAATCACTTCTTTGCCATGCCCCGGATTTGAGTACGGCATTGGCCTGAGGGATATTGCGGGCCAAAGCGAGCATAAGAGCGATGGTGTGCTCGGCGGTTGAAAACGTGTTGCCGGTAGGAGCATTAACCACCACGATGCCGCGCCGGGTTGCTTCATCCAGGTCTATATTATCTACACCAACGCCGGCTCGTGCGATGACCTGTAGTTTTCCACCGATCTGTATGACTTTGGCTGTGACCTGCGTCTGACTGCGCACTACTAGAGCTTCGTAATCACCGATTATGGAGATTAATTCCTCTGGCTTTAGTCCGGTCTTAATATCTGCCTCGGCAGCGTCACGCAGAATATCTATTCCCTCGTCAGCGATAGGGTCAGCTATCAAAACCTTCATTGCCATCGTGTCCTCTCTATCTGCCCTGGCTACCACTCCTGAATCCAGCCTTGGGTAGTGCCACTTTCAAGGCTGATATCACTGCTTCAATATCCTCTTCGGTCACCATCCCCAGGTGCCCGATGCGGAATATTTTACCATCTAGCCGTTGTTGTCCACCACCAAGCACTATTTCATGCTCATTAAGGAGAATTTTGCGCAAGTTATTGGCATCCACCCCAGCGGGGGCACTCACCGCGGTAACTGTATTGGAGGCGTATTTTTCGTCGGCGAAAAGGGATAGCCCTAACGATTTTACCCCTTCTCTGGCTGCTGTGGCAACCTGAGCATGCCGAGCAATTACGTTGGACAAGCCTTCCTTAAGCATCATTTTCAGCGAGGTAGACATGGCAAACACTGTAGAGACGGCCGGTGTCCATGGTGTCTGTGTCTTTTCCAGATAGCTCTTGGCTTGGGAGAAATCCCAGTAAAATCGAGGCATCTTGGCATCAGCATGTGCCTGCCATGCCTCCTGGCTGACACTGACCATCGCCAGCCCCGGGGGAGTCATCCATCCCTTCTGGGAGCCGGTAACGGCTATATCGCAGTGCCACTCATCTACTGGTAATTCGATTGAGCCCAGGCTGCTAATGGCATCAACCAGCAGTAGCTTATCGAATTCCTTTATCACCGAACTCATAGAAGCAAGGTCATTAGTAACGCCAGTGGAAGTTTCATTATGAGTAACTAAGACCGCCTTGATTTTCGGTTCATCCTGGAGAGCCTTTCGTATGGCGTCAACATCGGCAGCTTTGCCCCATTCAAAGGTCAAAGGTGTTACCTCAGCGCCGAATTGCTGGGCAATTTTGCCGAACCGGTCTCCAAAGGCACCAATGGATACCGACAGCACCTTGTCACCCGGCGATAGAGTGTTAACCACGGCCGCCTCTAGGCCACCTGTTCCTGAAGCAGTAAGCAAGAAAACATCACCCTTAGTCTGGAACAATTGCTTTAGGTTCTCGGTGATTTCATTTAGCATTTGCCCAAACTCCGGACCCCGATGGTTTATCATCTGCTTGGTCATTGTCTGAAGCACTTCATCAGGAACGGGGGTAGGTCCTGGAATGCGTAAATTCTCCATCTGTCTCCCTCTCTATGTTATTTTATCTGTGTTAATCACTTTAGCAAAGCGCCGTTTGCCTATACTGATAATATCACCGCTTGCTACAATGGCGTTATTACTTGTGACTTTCTTGCCGTCTACTCTAATTGCCCCCTGAGCAATCAGCCGGTTAGCCTCACTGCGGCTCTTAGCCAGTCCCGTTATCACCAGTAGACGGCTGATGCTAATGCTCCCTCCTTTAGCTAGTTGCTTAAAGGATATGAGATTTTCGGATGTTTCTTCGGGCAACTGCTTTTGCTGAACCACCTTTACAAAATACTCTTCGGCTTCACTAGCCGCCTTTTGGCTATAGAGTTGGGTGACAATCTCTCTGGCAAGACGCTTTTTGAGCAGCATGGGGTTGATGGTTTGCTTTTCAAGCTGTTGCTGGAATTCCTTCAGTTCCTCATCGGAAACGTCGGTTACCAATTCAAAGTAGTCCATAATGAGGCTGTCCGTGATAGACATCACTTTACCGTATATCTCATTAGGTGGCTCGGCGACACCAATGTAGTTGCCCAGGCTCTTGCTCATCTTCTGGCTGCCGTCAGTGCCAACCAGCAGCGGGGTCATAAAGCATTGCTGTGGTCGCTGCCCCATCATTGATTGCAGCTCTCTGCCTACCAGGAAATTGAACTTCTGGTCAGTGCCGCCAAACTCAACGTCTGCTTCTATCTCTACCGAATCGTATGCCTGGAGCAGTGGGTACAGGAGTTCGGAGATGGCAATCGGTTGTCCGTTGTTATATCTGGTGCTGAAATCCTCACGAGCCAGCAATTGGGCTACAGTAAACTTACTGGTGAGCTTAATAACATCAGCTAGAGTGAATTTACCAAACCACTCGCTCTGCCATCTCACATCTGTCTTTTCCTTGTCAATTACCTTGAAAAACTGCTTCATGTAGGTTTCAGCGTTAGCTTTAACCTGCTCTGCTGATAACATCGGTCGGGTAACGGAAACGCCACTGGGGTCACCAATCTGGGCTGTCCAGTCACCGACGATTAGTATCACCTGATGACCCAACTCCTGAAACTGACGTAGCTTTTTGAGGGCTACCATGTGCCCCAGATGAATATCGGGGAAACTAGGGTCGAATCCCTCCTTTAGCCGTAGCTTCTTGCCGGAGCGCAGTAGCTCAATCATCTCTTTTTCGACTATGATTTCAGCCACCCCACGTTTTAGCAGGCGGTCGATATCCTGACTGATTTTCGCTTTTTCGTTAGCGCTCATATTAGGTCCTACCTTGAGAGCTTAGTATAGCTGTGCCTTGTTTTACATCCGCTGCCATCTGTTTCTTTAATTCATCCACAGTGTCAAAGCGTTTCTCATCACGAAGTCGCTCGGTGATGTCAATTTTTAGCTCACGTCCGTATAGGTTACTGTGGTAGTTGAGGATATAAACCTCTACGGTGCGTTCATTCTCCCCAAAGGTAGGGCACTTGCCGATGTTTGTCACTGATTGATAGGCTTTATTATCAATATAAGCCCAGGCAGCATAAATGCCATCTGCAGGGAGAGCCTGTTTGGGGTCTATGTCGAGATTGGCTGTCGGGAATCCCAACCCTGCCCCTCTGCCTGTTCCGGTGATTACCTGCCCATGAAGGCTGAAATGGCGACCCAGCAGGGTAGATACCCTTTTCATATCTCCATTAACCAGAGCATTTCTAATGGCGGTACTGCTCACTACTTCACCATTAATTTTTATGGGGGGTATTATTGCTACACTGAAATCTAGCTCTTGGCCCAATCTGCGGAGATTATCAGGGTTACCCTCTCTATTTCGACCAAAAGCGAAGTCCGGTCCGATTAGGATACCGCCCATTCTGAGATATTTCTTTAGTAGGCTAATGAATTGACGAGCGGTAAGCTGGGCCAGTTTCTGGGTGAAGGACAGGACAATGATAGCTTCGACACCTTCGTTCTTTAGGAGATCGACTCTTTGCTCAAGGTTGATTAAAGACGGTGGTTGAGCCCGGTGTCGTAGTACTTCCAGGGGATGCTGGCGAAAAGTTATCACTCCACTGAGCAAGTTCTCACGTCTGGCATGCTTCATAAGCTGTGTAATTAAGTGTTTGTGACCAAGGTGAACCCCATCAAAGACCCCGATGGTCAGGAGCATTTCTTTTTTAGGGGAGAGCCGAGCTAGTTCTTCCTCTACCTGCATAATTCTTTCCCTAAGCAAGATTACAATAATAAAATACGGGATAATCAGCGAATAGATTAAGAAGGAGTTCTATTGAACTCCTTCGATTGTCTAGTAACTAGATTGCTTAAATAGTATCACAAGCCTATCTAAGCGTCAACATAGCTGTTATACCTTTCTGCCCCTGTCATTCTGAGTCAAAGCTCTGAGCGAAGCGAAGAGGCAAAGAAGAATCTTGGCATAGCGAAGAGATAGTGAGGAACTTCGTTCTTCGTTTTAGCAACTGCTCGATTTTATGCTATACTCGGGTAAAGCCAGCGTAGCTCAGTCGGCAGAGCAGCGCTTTCGTAAAGCGCGGGTCGGGGGTTCGAATCCCTCCGCTGGCTCCACCTGTATTTTGTGCCTTCTCCTCTAATTTATACTGAGCTTGAAGGATAAACAGATTTTCTGGACTTACCCAGCAGTAGAGTTATACAGGGGCATTATGGCTACCTCTGGGGTTCAATGATTACTTTGATAGAATCCTTCGCTTCGACGACGAGTTGGAATCCCAAGCCTGTCTCTTCCAGACTCAGACGATGGGTAATCATCTGCCGTACCGGCACAGTACCAGCCAGAATTAGCTCCAATGCTGTCTGGTGGTCAGCGGGACTGCCAGCGTAAGAGGTGGTGAGGGTTATATCGTTGCGCCAGAAAAGCTCGTTTATGGAGATTGGGATAGTAACGCCGGGATCAGTTGGTGCGAAGAAAAGAACAGTTCCGCCACGTTCTACTGAACTTAGGGCTTGGGCGATGGCCGAGGTGGCACCGGTGCACACTATCACCAGGTCAGCCAGGCGACCTTGATTAATCTGGCGCAGGCGGGTGGGCACGTCCTCTTTGGCATGGATGGTGGCATCAGCCCCGAATTGTTGTGCTGCCTCCAGCCGGTGTTGGTTAATGTCGGTCGCTATAACCCGACCTGCTCCCAAAGTGTGTGCCAGCATCAGATGGAGCAGCCCGGTGATGCCACTACCGATGATAAGCACACTATTACCTGGCTTCATACCTGCCTGCCTCTGCCCGCGTAGAATGCAAGCCAACGGCTCGATGAAAGTTGCTTCTTCATAAGACACTGCGTCCGGTAGCGGGAATACCCCACGGTCAACATTAATGGCTGGCAGGCAAACATACTCAGCGAAACCACCGGGGTCAAAATTGGTGCGGCGTAGAGTATCACAGACGGTGTGATGACCGTTAAGGCAGTAATGACAGGTATTACAGGGGACATGATGAGCCGCTGATACCCGGTCACCTTCTTTGTAGCGCTCCACTCCCTCTCCTACAGCCACAATCTGCCCGCCGATCTCATGCCCCAGCACCAGGGGTGCTCGGTCCAGGCGGTACCATTCCATAACATCGCTGCCGCAGATACCACAAGCTTCTACCCGTATCAGCAGCTCACCAGGACCGATTTGCGGGATAGGCACTTCCTCTATGCGCACATCCCGGTTGTTATACCACTTGGCAACACGCATTCTAATTCTCCTAACTTCGGCTATCGCCTTGGCCTGCCTATAGGTCGCGTATAGTTACATTTAGGGTAGTTTGAGCATCCAAGAAATTTTCGCCCAGAACTTATGCGCACAACTAAATATCCATCGCAATTTGGTCGGCGTGGTGAGCCTGGGCATCTCTCTTCTGTCACCATCCCGACTGGATATTCTTCTTCTAATTCCAAATTCCTGATGATTTCTTCGATGGCTGACGGTCCTTCAAACCGTCTCATATGTTCGCCAGTGTCTCGATGACTGAGGATATTTAAACTACCTTCCCAGGCAACGGAGTTATCGAGAATGGCTACTTTTTGGTGCATATTGTAACGTTCAATCACATGGACACCTATATTACGTAACTGCCTAATCACAACGTCAGCTTGGTTTGCCATCTCACCGATTTGTTGATTTCTTGGTCTTGAATGGACTCTAATCTCTACCCCACGCCCGACCATGGCTTGAAAATAGTCCATAAACATGCTACTGCGTCTTATGGAGAGGAACGGACTGAGAATGATAAGCTGTTCCTTGACCGTTTTGAGGTCTTGAAAAAACTGCGCCCAGAAATTACGCTCCGTATAGAGGTCACCAGAAACTGGCTCTTTTGTAGGAGGCGCCGTAGTCAGTAGTGCGCCCGCCCATTTTTCAAAGTCAGTAGTGAAATAATTGTCTACCAGGATCTCTGATTCAAGCGCCTCTGCCTCCTGCTGCAAATACCGGATGATCCGAGATAAAGCAGAATCACGATGAAGATTGGACAGTAAGTATTTGGTATTAGCTACCAAGTAGATTCGGCTCTGGGCACGTGTCAAAGCAACATTTAGGACAAGGCGGGCATCAGAATCTCGTTTTGTATCGTCAAGCATAGGTGGGATTCCTCTTCCACCTTGCCCCTCGACGCAATCAAAGATGATGATGGGTTCTTCGCCTCCTTGAAACCGATGAATAGTGCTGATACGCAATCGACCTGATAGCCCCCAATCCTTTGCAATCTTGTTGATGAGCCGCGCTTGCGGCCCGTAGGGTGTTATTATTCCGATCCTGCCATCGGGAATATTTTGAGCGATGCGCCTAGCAAGGGTGGCACATACCAAGGCATTATACAGGTTGAATCGGCTGCCGGTAGAAAGCCGACTACACCAAGGATTCATTGCCGCAGTTTCGACTAACACCAAAGGCGATGCTGAAACTCCATCATTCAATGGTTCAACCTTTACACTTGGATGATCCTTGAGCCTGTTCTGGTAAAAGAGTCGGTTCGGTATTGCGGAAATCTCAGGAACCATCCGATACTGCGTGTCAAGTAATTTCACTCGCGAATCACGACAAGCTCCTTCGACCGACCGGATTCCTAGAATCTCAAAGATGCTTCTACCAAGCCACTTTTGGGCCATGGGCTGTTTTGCGATGCAGATTGGAGGTAGTTGGAGAAAATCACCGACTATCGTAATGAATTCACGGCAGCGGCCAGCAGCCCAATAGAGGTGTGGCAGTGGAGCCATACTCGCCTCGTCGAGAACAAGAACATCAAAGGTCACATCTGGAAATTGCTTTGCCACAAAAGTCTTTGTTAGCGTCGTAGCTACCAGCCTTGCTTCAGCAAGAATATTCTTTTGCATTTCGTCCAATTGTCGATTGATTTCTGCAATTCTTGCCAGTACGGTGTCCTTTTGTTGGTCAGACTCCCTTTTCTTACCTTCAAGTTCACTCGCAGATATGCCCAAATGTTGTAGCAGAACCTCAGCCTCTCTTTTTGCCACACTGACCTCATCCTCTTTCATTTGATAAGAGTGTTTGAGTTCATTTAGACGTACCTTCATTTCTCTCACTAGGCGCGTCTTTGAATCAAGGGACACACTGGACAGGTCAATGTCACGCTGAATTCTTTGCGGGTCAAGCCCACTGAAGAATCTCTTGAGCGCTCCCGCCGAGTGAGCTTCTATCAATCTCTCCCTGTTCTTTCTTTGTGATTCCTTCAATCGGTTTAGCTCATTCTGCGCCACGGTCAGTTGCCTTGTGGATTCCGATACGGACGACTTTAAGCTATCCCGCTCTGTTGTTAGTGTTTCTTCTGTCTGCAAAGCACGAAACGCATTTTCGAATTGAGCAAGCTTCTCTTCCACCTGTCCCTTTTCACTCTCCAGAGCGTTTTTCTCTTCGGTTAATGATTCGCCTAACTTAGCAGCGATCTTGTCCAGAAGTACTAAAGGATAATCTCTTTCCAGCTTCTCAAAATGCTCTACTTGAGGCTTTCCCAGCCGAACGAGCTTTCCTTCCTGATAGAAAGTAGTCGCCTTTAGGTGCTCAGCAACATCCTCAAGAGCCTCGTCAACAGCATTATTGGCATGTGAAACAAGGAGCACGCGGCGCCCAGCATTAAGATGAGCCTCAATAGCTTTGGCTACGGTCCTGGTTTTCCCTGTCCCTGGTGGTCCCCAGATAATGGACAGTTGAGAAGAGAAAGATGCTTTGATTGCTTGTTTTTGGGCTTCATTGGGAGGATCTGGATAGAGTGAATAACTAATTCCAGTTTGATTAGTCAGTTTTGAATCTGACTGACTACCGGAAAAGAGAACTTCGCTAAGACCAAAGTCTATCTTGACCGACCCGCTTTGACAGTCCGCAAGCTTCTTCTTTAGAATCTCAAGAAGATACGAGAGATCGGTTTCAAGCTCAGCCTCAGATATGAATTGCCCGCAAAAATGCGCTATCCCAATCGTGACTTCCAACCCTTGAGTTGACAGGACTTCACCTTCATACGTGCTCCCTCGGAGTCTTATTTTAGCGGGTGTTTCGTCTAGTACAACGAGGAAGTTCTCGAGATTGAATACATATACGAAGAGGCCGGAAATCTCGCGTAGGAAGCGCCCATTGAAAACTTTGACGATTCGCTCTTTCTTGCTGGCCTTAATTTCTTCGTCGAGAGCCTGAATGAATTCTTGAATGATGGTAGATGCCATTCTTCACAAATCCTTTTTAGGCTGCCATGGATAGCAGTTGCCTTAGAGGCGCACTTTCATATAACTTGTACATGTGTGCAGAACTACAGCTTACTCTTCTTTTCACTATCGAATATCTCCTGTGCTTCCTTTGGGGTTGCATTCTGGTGGATAATGGCACGTATCCCTTTAATCATTGCCACCGGGAAATCATTCTGCCAGATGTTCCTGCCCAGATTCACTCCAATAGCACCCTTTTGCATGCCGTCATAGACAAATTCAAACACCTCAAGCTCGGTGTTAACCTGTGGTCCACCTGCCATAATCACGGGAACAGGACAACCCCTTGACACCCTTTCAAAGTCCTCGCACCAGTAGGTCTTCACTACCCGTGCTCCTAACTCGGCAGCGATGCGAGAGGCTAGAGCCAGGTAACGAGCATCCCGTTTCTCCAGTTCCTTACCCACTGCGGTAACTGCCATGACGGGTATGCCATACCTTTCTCCCTCATTAACCAGCTTGGATAGATTCAATAACGACTCCTTCTCGTAGTCACTGCCAACAAAGATAGAAATGCCTACTGCCGAAGCGTTAAGGCGGATAGCCTCCTCCATAGAGGTGGTGATTCCTTCGTTAGCCAGGTCTTTCCCTACCATGCTGGTGCCACCAGATACCCTGAGAATAATTGGTTTGGTATTATCGGGGTCGACTGATGAGCGTAACACGCCCCTGGTAATGAAGATTGCGTCAGCATAAGGTAGGAGCGGCTCGATGGTTTTGCGTGGTTCCTCCAGTTTTCTGGTGGGTCCTTGGAAGTATCCGTGGTCTACTGGCAGGAATAAAGCGTGTCCATCTGATTGAATTAGCTGTGCCATGCGGTTTGCCATTCCCCATTCCATCTGGTAATCCTCCTTCTTGAGTTCATGTGGTTACCCACAATTATATATATATGGGCGACTTTTGACAATTCATGGCTTTGAAAGGCTATATACTGTTGAAGAATGCTTACCCAAAGGAGTAAAATATCTGAAAGGTGACCATTCAGTTGGCATGACCGCATCATGTAAAAAGGATTAGTGGACTTTGCTAATGAATGTTAAGATTGGTATCATAGGACTAGCCAAGAGTGGCCGGACAACTATTTTCAACGCTTTGACCGGAGGCGAAGTTGGTACAGGGGGCTATACCCAAGGAGACTTAGTCCCGCATGTCGCTATAGTTAACGTTGCAGACCCGCGCCTTGATATATTAACTGATATTCTTCAACCCAAGAAAACAGTTCCTATCTCGATATCATACATTGACGTAAGTGCTTCAATTAAGCGCCTGGTTAAAGATGAGGGTATAGGCGGTCAATTGCTGAATCAACTCAGTACCGTGGATGCCCTCATTAATGTAGTCCGGTCTTTCAAGGATGATAGCATACCCCATAGCGAAGGTAGCCTCGATATAGAGCGAGACATTACCACGATGAATCTGGAACTCGTCTTTTCTGACCTGGCAATTATTGAGAGGAGACTGGAGAGGATAGAGACATCATTAAAGGGAGCCAAGCCGACTGAGCGTCAGGTTCTGTTACACGAGCAGGAAGTGCTGAAGAAAATAGAGGTTGACCTGGAAAAGGATATTCTCATTCGGGAACTGCAACTGACCAGTGATG
>SDBT01021130.1_pt1 | contig 10175 bp, 9 predicted proteins | sample 2277101 | NCBI WGS metagenome assembly SDBT01 (sample SAMN10404973, study PRJNA504765) | marine sediment metagenome | isolation source: marine sediment core GS10_PC15, 103 cmbsf | place: Arctic Ocean: Southern Knipovich Ridge | collected 2010
CCAATCCTAACCCGTTGAGGTGAGGTCAGGTTGGATGTGCAGCCTATTTAATTAGGCAGCAAGAACTGGTTCGTTGCCAGTTATTTTTTTGCCACTTGTTTAATGAGATTAATGGCACCTCAGCCTGCAACTCTGTAGTCTACTCCCCCTGTCGAACCCATGCGTCCCCATTTACTAAGAACAGCTTAGATATAAGCTATCTCCCTTCATATTTTTGCCTTTTCAAAGCTTACCCAATTGCTCTTTCTGTCTCACAGCGAATTAGAGACTCTCACTTTATATTATATAGCTTTCCACCTATTCAAACTAGCGCCTACGATTAACTCATTTTTATGGCTTTAGTAAAGCAACGATATTTTCCCCGCCATACATAGAATCAAAGGCTCTCTGAGCCTCCTCCAGCGGTATAATCTCAGAAATCATCGGCTTAACATTGACCTTCTTACTCGCTATTAGATTGAAGGAGGTAATCATTGGTGCCCCGCCAAGCACACCTTGAACTCTTAGATTCTTGGCTAACCACATGCCGGGGGTTACTTCTGTTGGTGCTGCCTGCCCAACTAATATTATCTTACCGCCGCGCCTGGCCATGTCAACAGACTGGTTTAAAACCTTACCATCCCGGACACAGATAAAGATGACATCCGGGCCAGCCTTGGTAATCTGTACTACCTCAGGGATGACATCAACCTCATTAGCGTTTAAGACTACATCGGCGCCCATTTCCAACGCCTTATCCAGGCGAGATTTAATCATGTCGATGACAATTACCGGAAATGCTCCGGCAACTTTAGCATTCATCATTGTCCCGAGGCCAATTTTGCCAGCGCCAATAACAACTGCTGTCTCCCCTGGTTTAATCTCAGAAACCTTAATGGCGCCACAGCCTACGTTAAGTGGTTCAACCATTGCCCCCTCTTCATCAGAGACACTATCAGGTAGTTTCAGCAGGCTATTCGGTGGTCTGACAAAATACTCAGCCATTGCTCCAAATGCACCTCCATAGCCATCCGGTCTGGCCTCAGTGTATATACCTCTTTCGTGTTCTTTACCTAGGCACAAACGATATAATCTGTGCTGGCAGAAGTAGCATTCACCACAGCCCTGCTGCCTTCCACCAGTTGTAGCGCGGTCACCAACTGACCACTCTTTAACCTCTTCACCCACCTCCACTACCTCGGCGCAGAACTCGTGACCCAGGATGGCTCCAGCACGTAGGTTACCGCCTATGCGATAGGCAAGACTACCATCAAGGTATTCAAGGTCAGTGCCGCAAATAGAGCAGCATCTAGTTTTGAGTAGCAGTGTTCCCGGCTGGACTTGTGGTTTTGGTATATCCTTAATAACAACCTTTCTTTTTTCCCCAGTGGTGACAACAGCTTTCATTGATGTCCTCCTTATCAAGTTGTTATATTCTTTTGCCACTTTTTAATAGGGTTAGTGGTACCTCGGCGTGCAACTCTGTAGTCTACTCCCCCTGCCAAACCCGTGCATCCCCTCTTGTTAAGGTTAGCCTAAACTGAATTACCCCGTTCATGTTTTCATCTTTTCAAGGCGCGTCCTATTTCTCTTTCCGTCTCACGGCGAATTATAGACTCTCGTTTGTCATATAACTTTTTACCTTTGACTAATGCCACCTCAACCTTGGCAATACTGTTCTTGATATATAGTTTTAGTGGAACTAATGTCAAGCCCTTTTCCAACACTTTACTGGTGAGATTATCAATCTGCTTACGATGTAGCAGAAGCTTTCGGGGTCGTGTCGGTTCATGGCTTAAATAGCTGCCTGCCTCATAGCGGGCAATATGAGCATTTAGCAACCATAATTCCCCGGCGTCAGGTCTAACATAGGCATCACCTAAACTTACTCTCCCGGCTCGGATTGACTTTATCTCGGTGCCGGTAAGCACGATACCAGCTTCTACACTATCTTGTATAAGATAATTGTGATAAGCTTTGCGGTTGGTAGCTACCGTTTTTATAACCACATCTTTACTTTAAATTATATCATAGATTAAAGTTCGGCTCCAAATTCAACCGATATAATAGGAATCAGGAAAACTGCAGATATTATTCTGTGGGGGTTAAATGCGGTGGGTAGTAAAGGACAGTTCCCGAACTTTTCCCATGAGAAGAAGCAGTTCATTCCAAACGAGGGATTTAGCTCTGAGGAAGAAGAGTAACAGGAACGACTACAGACACTTGGGTAGGATTTCTATCTCAGCTTTGTTCTGGGAGACGCTGCGGTAAATACTTTTCCAGGCATTCACCATGGGTAATGCAGTTTGCGTGGTCTATGCTTGAGTTTCACTAGCTAATCGGCTGAAGGGGGAGCATAGGGTGGCTCTTTGACCAGGCGTTCCAGTACTTCGTACCAGGTATAATCTACGAGAGCTATGTCGTTTGAGTCCGGGGCTTGTACGTAAAAGGTATTGCCATCCGGTGCCCTATCACCTATTGCAATATTTAGTATATTGCCGTTTTCTAAGGTTAAAACTATTTCCATTCGTGGTTGAGCTAAGCCGAATTCAGCGAGCTTGTCCTCCGTTGCATTTTTGGCAATGACTCTGTCTGCCCCGGGGCCACTTAAAAGAAGCGGTATGCCTCCCCCCCATCGTGCCACATCTACCTTAGTCTTCTCGGCGTCATCGAAGTACCAGGGGAACTTATCCCCTTCTGGTATTTTGATGAATGCCTCGCTTTTGTCCTCACGGGGGAGCCGTATTTCAATATGCTGTATTTCATCCATTTCAATACGCCATACGTACATTCTTGGTTCCTCTTTGGGAGGAAGCTCAGTTTTATTGAAAAATATAAAATACATTCCTAGTAGAACAAGGAGAATAGCGAACAGAATAAGGATGTTTCTGAGTCTCAAACGATTTCCTCCTAGAGATAAGCCTGTTTTACTATCTTCTTCGCCACCAGATAACAGACCCTATTACCAGCACTAGCAGTGGCAGTAGGCCTATACTGGAATAATTAATGAACCTTTCTGCCTCTGGACCAACAATCAGTCTGCGGAAGGGAAGAACCTTGCGCTCGATTGAAATTATCTCCTTCCCCATAGTGAGAGAGTTTATAGCGCTTATAAAGAAGTCACCATTGCTGACATTGTTGAAGTGCTGGTTTGATGCGAAGTCTGAATCGCCGATGACCAGCAAATGGATGTCTTCGCCAGTTTGCTCTCCACTCTCATTAATGATAGGGGTAGAAGCGAGAACAGATAAGGCCAGTGGGCCTTTCATGTCGGTTCCTTCGTCAAATACGGACTCTGTGCCCGGTACATAGTTCTTTTCCAACCAGCTGTTACTGCTCGTGTAGACCACCGGCAATAGTATTATGGTGCTGTCCGCGGCTGTCTCTTCAGGAAGGATAGCAGTAGTCTCGGGGAAGTAGACATCTTCTGATACACCGAAGGCGTTCTTAGTTCGGGGCACTCTCGGGCTCTGCTTATTAGGCGCGACATATGACGATTCGTCGATAACCAACCCGTCCTCAATTCTAATCTCCCAGGAAGAAAGTAATTGCCTAATCTCCTGCGGAGGATTGGGATTCACCAGAATCAGTACTCGTCCATCCTCATCAAGGTACTGATTGATAATATCAACCTCGCTGCTCGATAACGGTGTCTGTGCCCCGGCGATTACTAGGGCAGCAGCATCATCAGGCATTCGGGGAGTGACAGTTAAATCCAGTGTTCTCACCTGATAGAGGTTATCACGCAGGCTCTCCCTGGCATAGCTATAGTTAGTGTTAATATCAGCCTCGCCATGCCCGGTAAGGAAATATACTTTCTTCTGAACGGTCCCGGTGATTTCAAGGATGGCGCTGGTAAAAGCATGTTCTGCTTCTCTCATAATCTCTAGGGATGATACTATCCGTCGGTACTCTTCACTTTCAAAGACTATTGTTTGATAGTCGGTTATTCCGTATGCTTGGTATATGGCATATAAAGTAGCCATGCCATATTGTCTCGCTTGGTCGGGGTGCTCATCAGGGTCAACAATTCTTACGCTTAACTTGTCCGTATAATTTTTGTACTCATTTAATAAGCTGGTGGCATAGCTGGCTATACCATTAGGGTCATTGGGGACGAAGAAGCCTACAGCCTCTATCGGTGTTTCTAGATTGATAAGAATATCCTTGGTCTTAGAGGTGAGAGTGAATTGTGCCACACCGGTGACATCAAAACGGTGATAGTTTCCGATACTAATAGCATTAACTAAGAGGATGATACCGATAAAGATTGAAGCCATTACCGTAGTGCTGGCGCCGAACATCCCTCGTCGGCCAGTTATGGCACGGCCAACCTGCCTGAAATCAGTGATAAAGGCTGTGGCCAGGAGTAGTATTCCCAGCGCCAGGATACCCCAAGCTGCGTATCGAATGCCGGGCAGCAGTAGCATAACTATGAAGCCTATCAGTAGAGCTATCATCCCGAGCATAGCGATTAGCCCGGAAAATCTATAACCTCTGGGATTAGTCTGCATTTAACTCCACCTGCTGCTTGCGAGAGATCTTATCGCTAGAAATAGAAACAATACCGTGGTACTTAGATAATAAATTATGCCCCTGGTATCAACTACTCCCCTCATAAAGTCAGGAATGTAAGTGGAGAGCGACAGGTAACTAACGACCTCTCCCAGGGCTTCGGGAAGCAAGTCGGCTAACCCGCCTACGAACCACAGGGCAAAAAGAATTCCTCCGGTGACCACTGCCGCTACAATCTGGTTTGAGGTCAGCGACGAAGCAAATAGTCCCACTGCTAGAGCAGTACAGCCCACAAGAAAGAGCCCGAGGTAACCGGTAGCAATGGGCCCCCAATCAGGGTCGCCAAACCACATTAGGAGAATGGGGTAATAAAAGGTAAGTGCCAGCATTGCGGTAAGGATGCCCAGGCTACCTAAAAACTTGCCTATTATTACCTCGCTGTCTCTCACCGGTGCCGTGAGCAATAATTCCAGAGTGCCCATTTTCCTCTCTTCAGCCAGCAAACGCATAGTGAGCACTGACGATATCAACAGTAACAGTATGATGCCCCAAAGCTCCCAGAGGCCCCTGATGCTGGTTTCAAAATAGGTGGCTGGGCTGATAATAAAGAGGAAACCGGTGAGCGCCAGAAAGATGCCAGTCACTACGTAGGCCATGGGCGATGCCAGGTAGGACTTGAACTCCTTGAGAGCGATGGTTGTCGTATTCCTCACTGGCTCGTCTCCTCTTCGGTGGTTAACTTAAGGAAGATGTCCTCAAGACTCATTTCTATAGATTCCAGCGAGAGCAGGGCCCAGCCGCCTTGGACGATGGTTTGCGTTATCTTGCCACGAAAGTCTTGCCCGGTAGGGTATTCAATAATGTAGTGAGAGTCTTCGTAGCTGACCTGAAGAACACCCTTAATCTGGCGCAGACGCTCAGTTACTTTCTCAGCGGGGCCTTCTACTTCCAATCGGATACGCTTCGAACCGCTTACTAAGGATGAAAGATTCTCAATACGATCCTCAGCTACGATCCTGCCTTCATTTATGATAATCACTCGCTCACAGGTTATGCTTACCTCAGGAAGGATATGAGTAGAGATAAGGACAGTGTGGTCCTTGCCCAGTCCCTTGATGAGCTGTCTGGTCATAGCTACCTGAATGGGGTCGATGCCTATCGTTGGTTCATCTAGAATCAGCACCTCTGGCTCATGGATAATCGCTTGAGCCACACCAACTCGCTGCCTGAATCCCTTTGATAACTTTCCAATAATTACATCGACATATTCTTCAAGGTGGCATATATCCACCACCTCTTCTATTCTGGTCTTTATCCTATTTTTATCTAGGCCCCTGAGTCTGGATGAGAAATCAAGGTAGGAACGGACAGTCATATCGCTATATAAGGGCGTTGCTTCTGGGAAATAGCCAATGCGCTGACGTGCCTCAAGTGAATGCTTGCTCATGTCATAGCCGGCGACCCATACCTCCCCCTGATTTGGTGCCAGAAACCCGGTAAGGATGCGCATTGTAGTCGTCTTCCCCGCCCCATTAGGGCCGAGGAATCCTACGATTTCTCCCCTTTCCACATTGAAGCTAATATTGTCCACGGCGAGGCGTTTCCCGTAATATTTGGTTAGATTTTCAACTCGTATCACTTTATTATGCCTACCTTAACCAATCAGAAATAAATAGTACCTCTACCAGCTACCTTATTGTTTAGCCAGTTGCCAATTTATCCAGAAATTGGTTTCAGAATCAAATCCGTTCTTAAGTCCGTGCCATCCTATTTTATGTTTAGGGAGTTTTATTTCTACCAAAAGCCAGGCATCGAGAGCTTTGGCCTTCAGTGTTTGTAAGGGAGCCTCATCTATCTCTCGGGCATCAGCCTTCTCTGACACCATCAGAAGATAGTAGAATGTTTCTTCTGACGTGGGGTCGCTTACATATATTAGGGGCTCGCTTATATCATCAATAATGAGGTTAAATGCTACCTCGTCGAACCCAGGAGGCAAGACACCACGAGGCAGCCAGCCAACATCTTCTACCGTTCCTTCAGACTGTTTATCCTGCCATACTTCTCTGGTAACCTTGTCAAACTCCTCTCCCTCACCATATTTATCCCATATCTTCTCTGTATCCTCTGTATCCAGTAGAATGGAATGAAGGTGAACCTGCTCTTGCACTGTGGGTATTCTTTCCGCCAGATACTCGCGGAGGCGAGTGGCCAGTAAGCTAGTGGCTACAATTTCTTTATATTCAGAATCTGAGAGTCCGATTTCATTGAGCAGTTGGCGGTACCACTCCTTAAATTCACTCTCAGAAATAGTTTCGCTCTCTCCACTGGCTATTCTCCTCAACGCTTGGTCAATATCCTCCGGGGTAACTTCAGCAACATACCGTGGCGCCTCTATTTTAATCAGCAGTTCGTTAGTAAGCGTCTCAAGCATAGTTACAGGCTCAGCGCCAGCTAGTCGAGTTTTCATCAGAAAGTAGTCCATATTGATTGAAATGTCATCCACTGTAATTATGGTAAGACGTTTATATCTTGCGTCTTCTCTAAAATAATAGCTGACGCCGACTATAATCAGGATTAGAACAATAACCACTGAGGTAATAATAATTGCTGTCCGTCGCTGTTTACGGGCTCTGTCTACGGCTTCTTCCCCAAGCTTGATGCGCTTCTCGGAGGTTGGCACCTTCCCAGTCGGATTATTACCAGGTGACGTTTTATTAAATTGAGACATACCTTCCTTAATCCAATAAGATATTTAGAGCGATTTGCTAAATGATTTGATTCAATAGGTATTCTTGGCTATTTACTATGGAAAAATAAAAGACTCTGGCAAGTGAATGAACAGTCTCTCTTCCCTCGTTACTAATCTTGACAATTAGGCTTATTAGTCTACCCAAACATTGGCAGGCTAGACTCGGTGACACGCCACCCAGTGCTCGCCACTAATGTTCCTTAATTCTGGCTCCTGCTCCTTACAGATGTCAATTGCCATATGACATCTAGGGCTGAAATGACAACCACTAGGGGGATTAACTGGACTGGGCACATCGCCAGTTAGCAGAATCCGCTTTCGCTGTCGATCAACCACCGGGTCAGGTATAGGAACTGCTGATAGCAGCGCCTGGGTGTAGGGATTAAGCGGATTATCATAAAGCTCATCACTGCTTGTAATCTCCATAATCTTGCCCAGATACATCACTGCCACCCGGTCGCTGATATAACGAACTACCGAAAGGTCATGAGCGATAAATAGGTAGGTCAAATTAAGTTCTTCTCGGAGTCTCATCAGCAGCTGGGTGACCTGTGCCTGGACTGAAACATCCAGTGCTGAAACAGGCTCATCACATATGATAAGACCGGGTCTCACCGCTAGCGCTCGAGCTATCCCGATACGCTGCCGTTGTCCACCGCTAAACTCGTGGGGGTAGCGCTCGGCCATATAAGGCTCAAGCTCCACCATCCTAAATAGCTCAGCAATTTGCTCCTTGTATTCCCTGCCCTTGACCAGGTGATGAACCAGTAACGGTTCACCGATGATGTCACCAGCGGTCATACGGGGGTCGAGCGAGGCATAGGGGTCCTGGAATATCAACTGCATATTCCGCCGCATGCCTCTCATTTCGCGGCCGCTAATTTTAGTAAGGTCCTTTCCCTCGAAGAAAACCTTGCCCCCGGTGAGTTTATAAAGCTGCAAGATGCAACGCCCGGTGGTGGTCTTGCCACAGCCGCTTTCACCCACTAAACCCAGAGTTTCACCTCTCTTTATATAAAAACTTATCCCATCTACTGCCTTAACATCAGCTATCTTTTTCCGCACGACGCCAGCAGTCACCGGGAAATACATGTAAAGATTCTCTACTTCGACTAGATGGTCATTACTCACCATTAGTAATACCTCACTTATCTTTTTGCACTTCTCCACTTCTAAAGCAAGCAGCGTAGTGGTCTTCTCCTACTTCTTCTAGCTCGGGGTCCTCTTCTCGACACTTATCAATGGCAAGATAGCAGCGAGGATTGAAGTGGCAGCCTATAGGTAGATGGGCAAGATGAGGCGGCAGACCGTCAATAACACTAAGCTTGCGGTCTCGGGGCATGTCCAACCGAGGTACCGATGCCAGAAGCCCCTTAGTGTAAGGGTGTTTTGGCCCGCTATATAGGACGTCTGTCGGTGCTGTTTCCACAAGCCGCCCGGCATACATCACGTTCACCCGGTCGGTATAGCGGGCAACTATTCCTAAGTTGTGGGTTATAGTAATTATTGCTGTGCCGAATTGGGATCTCAGGTTGTCAAGTAGTTCCAAAAGCTGCGCCTGGACAGTAACATCAACCGAGGTAGTGGGTTCGTCAGCTATTAGTAGTTCGGGATTACAACTCAATGCCATAGCAATCATTATCCGCTGTTGCATCCCTCCGCTAAACTGGTAAGGATAGTCTCCTACTCTACTCTCCGAATCCGGCATACCCACTAACTGCAATAATTTGACCGCTTCCTCAGCTGCTGCTTTCTTAGACATATTGCGATGCAGCTCCAGCGACTCAGATAACTGAAGTCTGATGGTAAGCACCGGGTTTAGGGATGTCATCGGCTCCTGAAAGATCATAGCTATTCGATTGCCTCTAATATGGCGCATTTTCGCTTCACTAACCTGGAGAAGGTCCTGCCCCTTAAAGATGACCTCCCCGCCGACAATAACACCTGGGGGATAGGGAATAAGGCGCATGATGGAAAGGGCGCTTACGCTCTTGCCACAGGCACTCTCACCAACGAGAGCCACACACTCTCCCTTCTTGACATCATACCTCAAGCCGTCAACCGCTCTTACCTCACCATCCTCGGTGTAGAAATAGGTTCTTAAGTCTTTAACTTCAAGTACTTTCTCTCCATTTACTGTCGCCATCTTGATAAAGCAAACACAAGGGTTTAAACGACTATATCACTAGCTAGATGATTAAATTAGACCCCTCTGCTTTTGCCCTCCTTTACATCGGTTATACTAGCACCAATACCTAAACATAAACACCGCTTTTTGTCAATGCCTATGATAGAACCACACAGCCATTCCTCAACCCACCTGAAAAACAGATTAAATACTTATAGCATAACTCTCCACTCTTGTCAATCTTTTGATTACCTAATACCACCTAAGTTCTTGGAACAGTGGAAAGACTACAAAAGAAAGGAGGATATGTTACTAATCATATGAACGAGTACAATCACTAAACCCCACAAACTTTTTGTGCTGCACTGGAACTTGTGCTATACTGAAAATTGTCTAAGGGATTCCGGGAAGAGCAAAAATCTTCTTGGCTGAAAACGATAGTAGTTCAATTAGCGGTGCCCTTATACTGGGTGACTGAATAAGGATAAGCCGACATTACTTGGATGAAAGGGTGTTCCGCTCAATTTCTAACTAGCGGTAGCTGGGGCGGTAACTATAGCGCTTATTGACGAAATATGAAGCTTTTTGAGTATGAAGCCAAAGACCTATTGAGAAGGAATGGCATTTCGATCCCCGTTGGTTATGCCGCCAGCAGTTCAGAAGAAGCTGAAGCAATAGCCCGGGGAATGGGTAAACCGGTAGTATTAAAATCACAGGTATTGGTATCTGGTAGGGGTAAGGCTGGCGGCATACGAGTGGCTGGTGATGCTACAGAGGCTAGGAGTATTGCGTCAGACCTCATCG
>SDBT01021131.1_pt1 | contig 10175 bp, 9 predicted proteins | sample 2277101 | NCBI WGS metagenome assembly SDBT01 (sample SAMN10404973, study PRJNA504765) | marine sediment metagenome | isolation source: marine sediment core GS10_PC15, 103 cmbsf | place: Arctic Ocean: Southern Knipovich Ridge | collected 2010
AACAGAGGTTTTCAACTTATTGCTAGAGCTCCTCGTTCCAGAGGATGTGCTGGAGGTGTCTACATGATTGGAAGTCCTTTTATATGTCGTTAATTAAATTGATATAAATGTAATTTTTACAATTATATCAAAATGAGTTCTAAAGTAAGAAAGAGTATTAAGTCCACACGTAAAATATTGAAAAAAATTTATGCCGAAGATAGTTTAGAAGTTGGTATTGATGAAGCAGGTCGTGGTCCTTTATTTGGACGAGTTTATGTTGGCGCAGCCATACTTCCGCCTGATGATTTTGACCATTCACTAATGCGCGATAGTAAAAAATTATCAGAAAGAAAAAGATTACAAGCTTATGATTATATTAAGGAAAATGCAATAGATTACTCAGTTGCATATATAGAAGCTGATGAAATAGATAAAATAAATATATTCAATGCTACTTATACTGCAATGCATAAAGCTTTGGATAAATTACAAGTGAGACCAGATATGATACTTGTAGATGGAAGTCACTTTATCCCATATTCATTTGAAAATCGACAAATAAGCCATGTCTGTATTGAAAAAGGAGATGATACATATAGTGCTATTGCTGCCGGTTCTATTCTGGCTAAAGTTACAAGAGACAAATATATTTGTGAATTATGTAGTAAACATGAAAATTTAGATGAATTTTATGGCCTTAGTCAAAATAAAGGATATGGAACTGCTCGTCATATGGAAGGTATAAAACAACATGGTATAAGTCCTTGGCATAGAAAATCATTTGGTATATGTAGACAATACGATTAAAACTTCCTATCTATTTACATGTATTGTATACGTTAAAATTGAATTAAATTTAAAAGTATAATAAGTATTACAATTATGAAGTTTTTAGTATTTGATACTGAAACAACAGGTTTACCAAAACGGTCAAATGCATCTCCAGAAGAAACATATCTTTTCCCTTATATAGTCCAACTAAGTTGGCTTATATTTAATACAGGCAATAACAGAATAGAACATTTGCGAGATAAAATAATAAAATTACCACATGGTATTCAAATACCTAAAAAAACAACTGAAATACATGGTATTACACAGAAAATTATGTTAGAAGATGGTGAACCAATTGTAGATGTGCTAAATACATTTATGCAAGATGCGAGCGCTTGCACCTATATTGTAGCCCACAATATGAAATTTGATAAGACACTTATTGATGTTGAATGCATTCGCAATAAATTTAGTAAACGATTATCAGATTATAGAAAAATGGAATATTGCACAATGAAAAAAGGTAAAATAGTATGTAATATACCCAAAATAAATCATATTACAAATAAAACAGAACTAAAATATCCAAAATTAATAGAATTGCATGAATTCTTATTTCATGAAACGCCCAAAAATTTGCATAATTCATTAATAGATATTCTGGTATGTTTCAGATGTTTCTATGCATTAGTATATAATATTGATGTTGTTACTACAAATAAAAAATTTAAAGAGTATTTAAATCTATATTGTGGATTATAAGCTAAATATAGCTAATACTATAACCATCTTTTGAGTTAAATAATCTATAATCGCTAATTATTCCATCAATATTAAAATTTTGAATATGATTATATGGGTTATTTCCATTCATTGTATATGCGAATACAGAAATACCTTTTTCATGACAATATGTTATTGTTTCGTCGTCCAACATTGTCCAATGCACTATAAGATAATCAATACTGTAAGTTAAATGTTGTAAGATATCTATAGTTAATATATTTTCTGTAATAAGTCCCAATTGTAATTCAGGTATTTTTTCTCTAAGAAAATCAAGATATTTTTTATTAAAACTACAAACTATTAGATTAGTCGTATCAATAGTATATGTTTTTAAAAAACAAAATAAGTGATAAGCTAATTTACCATTACCTTTTAAATCAAGGTAAACATTGTGTTTTGAAGAATCAAAATAGTTAAAAAAATCTTTTAATGTAATAATAGATTTTTTCTTTTTTTTAACTTCTTGAAGAGTCAAGTTGCTAATTTTTTCATTTTTGATAAAAATATCATGATAAATTATAATTTCTCCTGTCTTGCATAATTGAATATCGACTTCTATCATGTGAAATCCTTTCTTACGAACATTTTTAAAAGCTTTCCAAGTATTACCTTCATATTTGGAAGAATAACCTCGATGTGCAATAGATATGATATTTTCTGGAATATGATATCTCATTTGGAGAGAAGCGAGAAAATAATTTTATTTCCTTTTATTTTTTATATGTTTTTTTGATTTTTTATACTTTTTCCGTTTATTTCTTTTCCTATAGGTTTTTTTATTATGTCTTTTACATCCTTTTTTCTGGCGTCTTTTACGTGTTTTTTTATTGCGTCTTTTTTTCCTTCCACCCATATGTTCATATCCCATATCCATGAACTCAAATTTATTAAATTCTCCCTCCGCTTTATCTCGTTCATAATCTGTATTTGTATATCCTTGGTCTAACTTTGCCATTACAACATCTTGACCATATTTACTATATAATGTTTCAAGTTCAGTTTTTGTAAGTTGATGTTGTTGTAATCCCGGTGGTTTTTTTAATTCTTCCTCCATTAGATTTCTATCACTCATATGAACCCCTCTTAAAGCATAACCTATATCTAATTTTCCTTGTTCGGGGCGTTCTCCTTTTTTAAGTGTCTCATCACCTTCGGCATAGGCCTGATTTAAATAAAATTGTTCTTCCCGTGTGAATTCATCAGGTGGTATTAGCGATGTCAATACCGATGACTCCCTAATATCTTTTTGATCAAATGTTAATTTTGGGTTTCCTTCGCGGTCAATATTAAGACGTTTCTGTTGTTCTGGGGTATATCCCGTCGATATGTTATGTTTCGTATATGGACCTCCCTCTGGTGGAGGAAGTGTCCCTTTTGAAAACATAGTAGTCCAAGCAAGATTTGTATTATAAATTACTTTGTCATAATCTTCTTTTATAGCATTTTGTAAAGCATGTAAATGTATATCAGCTGCTACATCTTCTGGATCATACATATTTTTAATTCGCTTAATTACACCACTTTTTTCTTTTAATTTTTCATAGACAGATAATCTTATTCCTGAACAACCAACATCAATATAAATACCTGGACCAAGTTTATCTATAATTTCACTTAAATATAGTCCTTCGTTTGTTTTTATACTCTCAGAAATCTCTTCTTTCAATTCAGTATTTGGATGTATGGCTTGAAGTTGAGAATCTATATCATGAATATCTCTACCAGTGTCATGAAAGATATTTCCGAATGTTTGTTGAAAATTCTTATCCAGTTTATAAATACCCCATTTATCTTTTGTCTCTTTTTTGCCAAATTTATCCGAAAAGGAATACCATTTATTTATAGCAGAATAACCAGGTGGAGTAAAGGTAGCAGGTGCAACTTCTTGGGAGAATAGTTGAACCCCGTTTTCTGAAAATAATGTACTTCTTAACATTTGAAAATTATCTTTAGCTGTTTCATTTAAAAACTCTTGTAATCTAACATCATTACACACCCCATCAACTCCTATTGGCAGCGCAGTTATAACAAATGTATTTTTATCCAATGTAACAAAATCTGGGAATAGATTTTGTAGTTCGAAATAATGATTTTTTGCTCTACTTATCCCAAAACCTAATTCTAATTGATAATCATAGGTATATTCTCTGTTTTCTTGCACTTGAGATTTATCCATTCCGGGTGGCGCGGTCAAAAATATATTTGATATTACTAAACCATGTGCATTTATTAAATATATTGGAAGTTGTTGTCCTGCATGTTGTAAATTTTCTAAATTTTTTATATTTTCAGCTTCTAATGCTGGATTTGAAAAATAATTTAAACCTTCTAAAAAACAATCTGGTATATCAATCTCTTTTGCTCTAATCACTTGATAATTTTGTCCACATTTACCTGTAGTTATTGAACTCATAATTATATATATATATATAGATAGATATAATTATGCACCACACATCAAACAATCTTCTTCTTCTTCATCCGCATTTTTCTTAGAATCATCTGATTTATCTGATTGAACATCAATAGTAAATTGCTGAGGAGCTGCTTTAGCTTTGGTTCTTAAATAATAAATACCGGTTTTTAATCCAGATTCCCAAGAGAACATATGCATGGCTGTTAATTTTTTATAATCAGGATCTTTCATCCATAAATTGGTGCTCTGACTTTGACAAATATATGCACCTCTATCACACGCCATTTCTAGAATATGCTTCATAGGCATTTCCCACACTATTTTATATTTATCCTTAATAGGTTTGGGAAGATTCAAATGTTGAATAGAACCACCATTAGCAATAATACTATTTTTAATATCATTATTCCATTTATCTAACGCAATGAGTTCTTTTATTAAATGTTTATTTACAATGACAAACTCTCCCGCAATTGTTCTTCTTAAATAAATATTACTAGTAAATGGTTCAAAACACTCATTATTACCGAGAATTTGTGAAGTGCTTGCAGTAGGCATCGGTGCCACCAGAAGAGAGTTGCGTAGACCATGGTTTATAATGCTCTGTTTTAAAGAATTCCAATCATAACGATTGCTAGGTGTTATTCCCCACATATCAAATTGTAGAATACCTTTTGACGCCGGGCAACCAGCAAAACTACTATATGCTCCACCATATCTTTTATATTGTTGCATTTGAAATAATTCAGCATTTTTAATATGTAGTGTTCTAATAGTATCCAATGTAACTGGTCGCATGAATACGTGATAGCGACTTTGACCATTTAATATATCAACCATATCAATTTCTTCATGTGATGTGTTATCATTCGGAATTTTAAATAATTGTGGTAAATTTTTATAAAATATGTTCATAGTTTGCTCTCTTTCTATGGCCATCTCATTGCTTTTTTCTAGCGCTGCATGATAAATAGTTTCAAATATTTTTATATTTATTTCTTTAGCAGCATCTGAGTAAAAAGGTATATCCATTAAGGCAAATGTATCTGCTAATCCTTGTATTCCAATTCCTATTGGTCTGTGAAGCATGTTGGAACGTTTTGTTTTTTCTGTTGGATAAAAATTAACATCTATTACTTTATTTAAATTTTCTGTTATAATTTTTGTAATTTTATGTAATTTTTCATAATCAAATTCTCTTCTTAAATTTTCAAGTAAAGCATTGTATGGTCCAATATATTTTTGATTCGCTACAATTTGTGGAAATGTTGAAACGTCTTCATTATATGTTAGTTTAAACAAGAGTTTAAACTTAGATATTTCATTCTCCGCGATTTCATGTATTTTATAATTAATATTATTATTATCAAGTAGTAGTTTTGCCATCTTACAATAAATGCAACCTACTTTAGTATATATTTCTACATTTTCCCAATCTACTTGTTTTTTTTTGACAAATTTTGGTAACCCAATACTAGCTAAATTACATACTGCTGTTTGATCAGCATTAGAATATTCGATAATTTCCGTGCATAAATTGCTCGACTTGATAGTTCCCAAATTCTGCTGGTTACTTTTACGATTACATGAATCCTTAAAAAGCATATAAGGTGTTCCAGTTTCAATTTGACTATCTAAAATTTTAAACCATACATCACGTGCTTTAACTTGACGCAACCCTTTTCCTTCACTTTCATACTTTTTATATAATTCATCGAAATCATTACCATAGACATCACTTAAACCTTTGCAGTGATCAGGACACATTAATGTCCACATGGAATCACTTTTAACCCGTCTCATAAATTCGTCTGGAATCCATAATGCATAAAATAAATCTCTGGCACGTTGCTCTTCATCACCATGATTTTTTTTCATATCAAGAAAATTCATTATATCTCCATGCCATGGTTCTATATAAATAGCAAAGGATCCATTTCTTTTTCCACCTCCTTGGTCTACGTATCTAGCAGTGTTATTAAATACACGTAACATAGGGACTATACCATTTGAGGTTCCATTGGTTCCTCGAATATGACTACCAGAAGCTCTAATATTATGAATATGTAAGCCAATACCACCTGCCCATTTACTTATTTTAGCACAATCAGATAAGGTTTCATATATACCTGAAATTGAATCATTTTTCATAGCAAGCAAATAACATGATGATAGTTGTGGTCTTGGCGTGCCTGCATTAAATAAGGTAGGAGTTGCATGAGTGAAATATTTTTGACTCATTCCATTATATGTTTTTTTTACATTTTCTAAATTATCTCCCCATATACCCAATGCTACACGTAACCACATATGTTGCGGTCTTTCCACTATTTTATTATTTATTCGCATTAAATATGCTCTCTCTAATGTTTTAAAACCAAAGTAATCTATGAGATAATCTCTTTCATAATCAATTATCTCTTCTAATTCTTGTTTTAGAGAATTAACAATTTCCCATAATTCATGAGAAATAAGGGGATGATCCTTATTATTTATGTCTTGAAAATTATATAATTGTTCTATTACTTCGCAAAATGTATTAGCTGTATTTTTATGATGATTAGAAACTAAAATTCTACTAGCTAATTTACCATAATCATTATGGGTTGTAATAAGAGAAGCACATTGTTGCGCTGTAAGTTCATCGATTTGTGTTGTAGGAATTCCATTATATATCCTATCAATAATTTTTTGAACCAATGATGTGTAATTTACTGCTAATGTGCCTTTACCTAATTTTTTGACTCTGGTAAGAATTTTGTCAAAAGAAATATTTTCTTTCGTTCCGTTTCTTTTAATGACGTAATCTTCATTATTCATTGTTAATCTTATATATTAGGTTAATTTTAAATGATGATTTATAAATATTATATTTTAATACTTATAAAATAAATAAAATATGCTTCTTATTTATAGATGAATAAAGGTTTATGTTTAAAAACTATATTATTTGTATTAGCCATTTTAGGAATATATCTAATACTCAAAAAGAGCAAAGAAGGATTTTTAACACCTGGTATATATCCCGAAAGCGATACAAAAGGATTATTATATCCTGGTTATGCAATGCAAAATAATCCTGGTTTATCTGATTTAGATATGCAAAGGGCATATACATTATATCCAACATATGCAGTAGGTTCTTATGCGCAAATAACAAATAATAAAAGATATTGGGATAGTCCTTGTAATGGCTTGACCATGCCGTCAGATATGTGTGGAGGATTATATAAAAAACGACATTGTGATCATCCTCCCATAGTTCCACCAAGAGAGCATTGTAATCGTGTAAATTATTTTTGTAGTCATTAGATGCTAGATAGCGTGGTATTTAATGATTGTGTGTCTATTTGAAGAGTCATATTATTTGGTGTTGGTTGAGGTAATAAAGGTGGTGTACTGATAACGATTTTTGTAGTCCGTTTGATGCGTTTTTTAGGTTTTCTGTGTTCAAATCCTCCCTCTCTTTCTTTCAATATGATATTCCACAACTCTTTGAATTTATGTTTAATAGATTTAAACCATTGGGGATGTCTTCTTACTAATACACAAGATATCACATCTAAATACCAATAAGAATCTGTTATCCAAGTTAAATTAGAATTTTCTTCAATTATTTTTTCACGCCATTCTTCATATTCTTCGTAATTATTAATGGATAATGGAGTGTATTTATAAACAGGTGACGAACCATCATTAAAACATAGTATTATTCCTTTTTTTTTTCCATCTTTAGTTTTAAAGAATGTCCCATCTTGTTTATATTCTTCCTCGGTCTTATACTCTTTAAACGATGATTCAAAGAAATCACATTCATCTAAATTTAATACTTCCATTTGTATTTGCATTTGTATCCAATATTCTTTTTTTGGGATACCTGTAATTTCACGACTCGTTGGATTTTTTATTTCTAACAATCTCCCATACCTAGGATTGTCAAGTTTAATATTAACACCATCGGGAGAAGCAGCCAAATAACTATCTTCATCGCTTTCTATACAACCATAATCGCCGATAATTGTATCATACATGTCTTCATATAAAAGTATAGATAATGGTTCAAATTTATGTCCATGATGCATTGCCGATTTAATATTGACATTTGAGTATTTAGAAGGATTAATAGGATTACATTTACTGAAAATTAATTGATTTTTTGTAGCATCGTTTTCTAATGCTTTCCATGCACTACTTGCAGTAATATGATTCCATCTAAATTCAAACCATTCTTTAGTGCCTTGTTCATGTGTATTCTTCTTTGTAATTTTTTTTATTATATTAGAATATGGTCTTTTATTTTTAGGAGTTGTAGTTTTAGTTGTTTCTGAACGTTTTACCCCATAGAATTCAAAGTAACTATAAATACCTTCATCAATTAATTCTGATAAATTTATATCTTGTTCTATATTTTCATATAGATTCTCAAAAATATCATATGTGTGTTCAAATAATCTATGATTGAAATCTTTGTATTTATATTCTTGTATATTGTTATTGATAAAATCATCAATAATAAGATAAATACTCTCCCTTAACTCATCTATATCGGTCTCATTAATATTACCAGATAACACAGTTATAGAATTTATAATATCCGTCAATGGGGATAAAGCATTTGCTAACATATAGTTATATATATTACACATCTTCTTTTAAATGAATATCAATTTTATTTTTTTTCCTTTTAGGAGCCAACCCTTTTAATGTTGATTTTTTTTTATCTACACGACGTAAAGTAAATTTTTGTTTATTTTTATTAAATGACAGACCGGGAATAGCTTTAATTCTACCTAATTTTATATCATATATAACATCTTTTACTCTTTGCAATTTTTTCCTATCTAAGGAATTATTTAAGTATGTTTGTAATTGTTTTTTTTCTATAGAATTTAAATCATTTTCAGTAGAGAAATGATTTACAAAATGTGCTATTTTTTTAAGTTTTGTAGAACGTCCGAGCTTACTCCATGGTTTACTTTTATTAGAATTTTTCTCTTTTTCAAGAAATTCATCAAGATTATCTGTATTTTGTTTTGACGAATCAATTTTGGAATTACTATTTAAAAGCATTGTTTGATATTTTATGTTTTTGAGTTCTTGACATTCTTCATTCATTATATTTATATAAAACGATAAGTTTATATTATTTTTTCATAAACTTAGGAAAAATAGATAATAAAAAATTAGCTATATATTCTAATTTATTTCTATATTTACTAAGTATGTATCCTTCAGTTACTATTATTAATATAGTTAAGAGTGTGCCACACAGTGTAGTCAAAGTATATATAATATTATGAGATATAAGTAGATTATTTTTAAAATAAATATATAATTTATTCATAACCAGTGATACAAGAGGACTAGGTATTAGATAAGTCATTAATAACATAATAAATGCTAGTGACCATCCTTTTTTAATACTACCTGTTCTTTTAGTTTCTCGAGATACTAAGAAAGTTAAACCTAGTAAAGCCATATAATTAATAAGAACTTGTGAAGTAAATCCATATATAGTAAATGGGGTGGGTAGATAAAGATTTTTCCATAATTCATATGGACCACCATTCCATGTTAAAACATTTGCTATGAGATCTACATTAGGGAGATATGCTTCGAGTATTGTATAATAACCCAATCTATATAAAGTATATGGAATTATCAGGACAAATACAAAAAAAAATATAAAAAATCCCAATAGAGCTTTTTTCCTATTAAACCTTTCAGTTTTCTTTTTATTATTATCTTCTTTGACCATTTATATATATGGATAAAAAAATAATTATATGTGAAAAAACATATGCAAAAAAGAAGGATAAAAATTGGATAAATAAAGAATATCTATTAAATTCCAAAAATCATATTTCTATTATAAATCAGATATATTTGAATGAACAATTCGATGGATGTAAAGATGCCAAACGTGAATTACTATGCAAGTTAAATAGTTACAAACAACAAGATATACGGAAAAATAAATATATTGAATCTGATTTTATAAATCAAGATGCATTGATAGAAAAATTAGTTATTTCAAAATTAAAATGTCATTATTGCAGAAAATCAGTATTCTTCTTATATGAAAATAGTCGCGATATGAAACAATGGACACTAGATAGATTGGATAATAGTATAGGCCATACATCAGAAAATGTTGTTATATGTTGTTTAAAATGTAATTTGGAGAGAAGATGTATTAGTGATAAAAAATTTTTAT
>SDBT01021132.1_pt1 | contig 10175 bp, 9 predicted proteins | sample 2277101 | NCBI WGS metagenome assembly SDBT01 (sample SAMN10404973, study PRJNA504765) | marine sediment metagenome | isolation source: marine sediment core GS10_PC15, 103 cmbsf | place: Arctic Ocean: Southern Knipovich Ridge | collected 2010
TTCAGACGGTATGTCTTTGTTAGCCTCTACTCCCTGAAAAAACAACATATTTTGATCATTACCAGCATTACCGCTTTTGATCAAGCTAAACTTAATCTCATTAAGCACTTTATCAAAATTAGAAACAACATAACGAATCATGGAATGCTTACATGCCCTATCAATAAAAATGGCAAACTGCTGATTTTTATCTAAATAGCTCTTTATCGGGCCGCGAAAATAAGAATTATCGGTTCTGCTATTGTCTTTAAGTAAAGGTAAATTTGTAAGTTCACGTTCAACCCAGCCAAAAATAACTACTCCCGGCTTATTTTGTTTAAAACGTTCCATTGTTAAAAAATCATTAACATCAATAGGGGCCATGGCATATACATTGGTATTTAATTTTTTCGATAAACTCTCGCTGAGCATCTCTGTCTGGGCTAACGCTGCGCCAACTATAAATGAATCGCCAATAACTACCAGATCAGGATTGTCAGCGCGCTGCTTTATATTACGATAACCAAAATTATCTGTTTCCCAGGTAATATGGCGGGTAATCCCAAAGCTAGTGTTATGGCCCAAATCTCCTGCCTGCTCAACCATGCCAAGTTTCATGTTAGGGTAAAACGGACCTGGTAAATAGTCATTAAGACAATATACTGATACTGCCTCCCAAATTCTAAAGGTAAAAAAATTAATCGGCAAAACACAAAGCTCAACAATATATAAAACAACAACAGCTGTCGCTGCAACAATAAAGCCTCTTGGTTTTTTCTTAGAATTGAAAATAGATAAATTCTTTGGCATCGCTAACCCCAAAAGTTACTAAAAGATAATAACAGATAATATAAACAGCGGCCCGTAAAATAAAATTGCTTTTGTAAACAGCCAAAACATCATTTTTAATATACTGGGCAATTTGCACTAGTACTAAAATCCAAACACAGCCAATAAAAATAGCCCCATGATAAGGTATTTGTAAATGAGGAACAAATTTAAAATTAAAAAATAAAGCATATAACATATCTAGAATCTGCTCAACTGACTGGGACCTAAAAATAAGCCAGCCCACGCACATAAAGTTAAAAAAGAAGACCATCTTAATAAAATGCCAAACCCGTCCAATAAAAATATCTTTAGCCACAGTCCTTAATTTAAAAATAGGAGTACACAACCGGTGTACTATCAACAAAATAGCCTGATATAGGCCCCATAGAACAAATGTCCAAGCTGCACCATGCCAAAGTCCTCCTAAAAGCATAGTAATAAATAAATTACGATAAGTAATAAGCGTTCCCTTTTTATTGCCGCCTAAAGGTATGTATAGATAGTCACGCAACCAAGTTGATAGACTAATGTGCCAACGTTGCCAAAATTGGCGAGGGTTCACAGCAAAATATGGCGCATGAAAATTAATCATAATATCAAAACCCATACACTTACCTAATCCACGGGCTATATTTGAATAACCGGCAAAGTCACAGAAAATCTGAAATGCAAAAGCATATAAAGCAAGCATAACCTTCATGCCATTATAAGGGGCCGCTGATGCAAAAACAGGATCAACTATCTGTGCCAGATTATCCGCAATGTAAACCTTCTGAAATAAACCCCAAAATATAAGAAAACAACCTTCATAAAACTTATCAAAGCTGAGCTTTCTAGAAGAAAGTATCTGTGGCAAAAGATGTTTAGCGCGTTCGATAGGGCCGGCAACAAGCTGAGGAAAGAATGCAACAAAAAGCGCAAAATCAAAAAACTTTCTCGTAGGTTTAAGACCGCCCTTATAAATGTCAATAGTATAGCTCATCGTTTGGAAAGTATAAAATGATATGCCTACCGGCAAAATTATCTGCAGAAAATGTGGTTGAATTGAAAAACCAAAAGAACTTAAAAGCCCTTGAAAGCTTGATGCGAAAAAATTGAAATACTTGAAAAACCCAAGGATTGAAAGATTGGCAAAAACACTCAAAAACAAAAAAAGTTTTCTTTGTTTAGCTTCATCAGAAGAATATATTTTGAGCCCACAAAAATAATCAATAACTGTTGAGATAAAAATAAGCAACAAAAATCTCCAATCCCAAGCCCCATAAAATATATAGCTAGCCACAAGAAGCATTCTATTCTGCCATTTATGCCGCAAAAGTAGGTAAAGGCTGTAAATTATAATAAAAAATACAGCAAATTGTAGTGAATTAAATAACATAATCTAAATTAGATAAATTGCACAGGTAAGGCAATTCTTAGCTTTTTTAAGTTAAGCGGTAATTTTCCTGTTCAAATTTTTTTACTATTTTCCTAACTTCCATCTCGGTCTTATCAATTTTGTCACGGCATACTTTTATCAGGTCAACTGCTTTTTTTACCTTTTGAGAAACTTCATCAACATCAATATTTTCCGATTCAAGCTCCTCTAAAATAGAATTAAGCTCTTGAACCGCTTCCTTATACTTAATAATTTTTTTACTCATGTCCACTCTCCTTTTATGTTTATTTAACCTATAACGGACAGGGCTTAGCCCTGTCCCTACACAGTCTATTGTCTATCAGTTACAGGCTCCTCCTTATTTGTTACTATGGATAAGACAGCTCCTTTATAAAACAAAGTTTTTATTTGATCCTTTTCATCAATATCGTCAATACCCCTTATTGCCTTGCCATTTTTTAAAGTTATTGAGTATCCACGCTTAAGAGTATTAGCGGGATCAAGTATCCTCACTTTTTCTTTGGCATATCTAATAAAATCATTACTTTGCCTAATTGCGCTTTGTGAATCTGACTTCAAGGCATCAAAGTAAGTTTTTAAATTATCTTTTTCCTTATTTAAAGATAGCTTAACGGCCCCCGTCATGTTATGTTTCTTCTCTAAAAGGCTCTCACGATGATCTCTAAAATAGCGTATCGCCGAAGATTCCAACTTTACTGATATATTATGAAGCTCTTTTCTTTTTGAATCAATTATCTCCTGGCTTTTCTTGCTTAAAACCTCACTGGCATATTCAAGTTGTTTCATAACATCATTAACTTTTTCTACAATAAACTGAGCGGCTTTTGTAGGGGTCTTGCATGAGGTATTAGCTACCAAGTCTATTACCGTTGAATCAATCTGATGGCCTACGGCAGAAATAACAGGAAAATTTAACCCTGCTATGGTTTCAGCGATTTTTTTATTATCAAAATAACTTAAATCAGCGGTTGAGCCTCCACCACGGGTAACCACAATAGCATCTAGCTCCTCAGATTTTAATCGGGAAAAATATCTAAGAGCTCTTACTATATCTGTCTCAACAAGTTTTCCCTGCATATGACAATTACATACCGATACTTTAAAGCCCCAGCCACTTAAGTTAAGTTCATTAATAAAATCATGATAAGCAGCCGAATCCTGCGAAGTAATAAGGCCGATATTTAAAGGCACTAAGGGCACCTTAGTTAAGGTTTTATTCTTTTCGAGAAGTCCACGTTTTCGCAAGTCTTCTATTATCTTTAAGCGGTTCTGAGCAACTTTACCTAAAGTATAAACAGGATCTATATCTTTAATATTGACATTAAATTTACCCCGGGGAGCGTATAGGTCTACCTCACACAAAAACTTTACTTCTATATCATTTTTTAATTCAAAACCCCCCTGACTCAACCTAATGCGCTTTTCTACATGCTGGCGTATACCGGCAAAAAGGTTCGCGTCAACCTGAGCAAGAATACTGTCGGAATTTGGATCTTTTTGAACAAGTGAAAAATACATGTGGTTTTTCCCACGTTGAATACGCAAATTCTGTATCTCACCACAGACCCAGACCTGCTGAGTGAACCCTTTCTTTAATACCTGACGAGCCTCCTGGTTTAATTCAAGAACCGTGTAAGTTTTATCCGATGAAAAAAGATTTTGTTGTTGAAATAAATTATCCATACTATAGTTTTAAAAAAGTGTTTTTAATAGCCTCAAAAACTTCATCTACTGTGATATCAGAAAGAGATTTTTTTTCAATAACAGTGTGCCCCTTGCCCCATGGACCCCAGCGTTTAGCCGATTTGGAAATTATGTCTGAGCGAAAAATAGCAATTACCGGTGTGCCAACAGAAGCTGCTAAATGCATTGGTCCGCTGTCACAGGAAACAAGAACTTTGCTTTTTTTAAGTATTGCCGTTAATTGACTTAAATCAGTTTTTCCTATCAAATTAATTATGTTACCATTTAAATCAGAAAAAAAATCTGATAATTTTCCAGGCTCTGCCCCCCCTCCAACAACAATAACTCTTGTGCCAGGCTCTTTGACTATTTCATAAATAAGCTCTTTAAATTTATCTAGACTCCATTGTTTTATGTTGTCACTGGTAAAAGGATGAATGACTACTAAGTTATCGCTAGCGCTAATATTAAATTCTTCAAATAAAATGTTAGCACAAGCATCATTAACATTTAAAGGAAAAATAGGGTCAGATTCTGCGCACCCTGCTAATTTTGCTAAATCAAGATTATACTGCACTTCATGCTTATGGGCCAAATGCTTTTTATCTTCTACAGTATTAGTTATAAGAAAAGCCCATTTACGACTATAACCGATACGTTTTTTGATGCCAGCTAAAAATGAAACTATATTAAATTCTTTTGAAGGATTAAAGACAATAGATAAATAAAATTTCTTATTCCTGAGTTTTTTGGCAAAAGAAATTATTTCCCGCAAACTATGTTTTCTGTTATCCCAGATAATTATCTCATCAACACATTCGATGTTTTCAGCCAAAGGCTTAACATAAGAATCAATAACAAGCGAAATCTTGCAGTCATGATGGCCTTCCTTTAACGCAGCCAGTGCAGGAATGGTTAACAGGAATTCACCAAAACGATCGTTTCTAAATGCAATAATATTCATGTGTTTTTTGGCTTATGGCTTATGGCTTTTCGAATTCGTTTCCCAATTGCCCAACCATACAACTTAATATATCGCGGCAGTAAAGAAAACACCTTAAAACTTGATTGCCCTGCTGTTCGATCACGCCAAACAGTAGGCACTTCTGTCAACTTGAAACCTTTAAAATGAGCTTTTACCGGCAGCTCCATTGAAATCTCAAAGCCATACGATTGAGTTTCAATGCTTTTAATTACCTCTTTTTTATACATTTTAAAAGCGTTAGAAATATCATGCACCGGGATACCAAGAAAAAATCCAACACTAAATCCTCCCAAACGCGAAAGAAAACGCTTAATAGCCTGCCCTCCGATTTGACGACCACCTTTCATGTACCGAGAACCGCATACCACATCAAAACCTTCTTCTGCCTTTTCTAACATAACAGCGATAGTTGATAGATCATCACATAAATCGCCCATTATAGGAACAATGACATCCCCAGAAACAGCCGCAAAGCCACTACGAAGGGCATTAGCGAAACCAGGCTCCAGTTCATTGTCTATCAATACAACGCCTGAATATTGTTTGAGTAAATCACACACAAGTTGACGTGTCGCATCGCTAGAGTGATCATTAATCACTACTAGCTCATGTGGCGCGTCTACAGTGTCTTCAATTTTCTTAATAACCTCAACAATATTATCTTCTTCATTGTGAGCTGGAACTATAATTGATAATTTCATAATTTTTATATAATATTGAAATGCAGTAGAAATATGCTTGCTTCGCTCGCGAAATACATAGAAATACATCGTTCATGCTGACAATTTGTTTCTACCGTATTTCAACTATATTTCTACTATATTTCGATTGTTAGTTTACAATCATATTATTTTGTAACTTTATAAATACGTATTGTTTTATTTGAAAACACCTTGTTAAAAACGCTTGGGTCAGCTTTTGCCCATTCCTCCTCTATAGGAAACAATATTTCTTTTGTATGTTGAAGAGAATAAACAAATAAATAATCAGTTTTTCGTTTTTTTAGATTATTCAGCCAGATTCGATAGGACGCCATTTCTCTATAATTACCTTTTTCCTTAAAGTTCTCATGCATTTCTATTGCATCTTCACCCCATGAATAGTGTCCGTTAGGAAAATAATGGACTTTTGCCGGCTCAACAGCATTTACGGAAACATAATAAACTTCATTCTTGAATTGCTCACCATATAAAGGCAAAGGCACCGGCCGGCCAACATAAGCAATGTTGTTTGAATTAGTATTAGCATTGAGCCATTGCCAGGCAACAGTAGCTTCGGGCCAAAATCCGGAATATTTCTGCATACTAATATATCTGTTGTGCTCAGTTTTATTGTAAAAATTATTGCCCCAAAAAAGAAATACTACCAACAAAACCAATAAAGCTGCTATAGTCGGCGGCTTAAAAGATAATTTTCTTAAGATGTCTTTCTTTTTAAAAAACAAAATAATAAAAAAAAGACCTAAACTAGATAATATTCCCGCAACAAGTTCTCCGTGACTGGCTAATGTTGACATTGCCGCAATTGCCGCCACAATAGTTAAACCATAAACTATTTTTTTGGGAACATTTAAAATATCAAGAACAAAATAACCCAAAATCATAGCTAGGCCAAATAATGAATATAAATAACGGGTGTTTGCTAAAGGTATGACAAAACGGTATATCAAATAAATCAATATCGGTAAAATTAAAAAATAGGCAAACATAAAATTTACTTTTTTCCTCTGTTTTTTTATAGCAAGAGGTAAAGCTAAAAACATAGGTAATAACATAAAGACAATACCTTGACCGCTTAGGCCTTCGTGGAACAAAAGCTTAGACAAAGAATAATCTTTAATATTAAAATGAGCTCCGTAAGTAGCCTTATCCATTACTCCTGGAAAAATTGTTATTCCCAATGCCTCAAAATCAAAAGGATAAAGAGGGTTACCGGCTTCAATAAAATTTCTTATATAGCTAAAACCACCGAAGATCAAAACTGACAAGAGAAAAACTAAAATACCGCTAAAAAACTTTTTATTTTTTACCAATATAAAAACTAAGGGCACGAACAATAATAGGCTATAGGGCAAAGCTACTGTCTTTACACCAATGAACAATCCAAAACTAATTGAAAAAAGACAAACAATCTTCAAAGAATACTTTTTGTTCAACAAAAGCAAATAATTAAGGCATATAAAAAATAATCCGGCGACCATCATGTCGACGTAAGCAATTTCCAGCTGTTTAAATACGTTAGGTATAAGAATAAAAAGAGTAGCCCCAAAGAAAGAATAATCTCGCTTTAACCCTATCTTTCTTCCAATGCTATATAAAGCCAGAAGTGATACAACAAAAAACGGCATTTGCCCTAAATCAGCTAAAAATACATTCTTTAACGGCAACATGTACCAAAAAAATATTAAACTTCCATTTATAGGATAGTACGGCGGACTAGGATCACCAAAAACAGTTATGGGATTGTTAAGCGTGCCGCTTTTAAGCCATTCAACGGGAAATGTAAAATGATAATTCAAGCAATCCCAACCAAAAGGCGGACTAAACAAATTGAAACCTATTTTGACAACACCGAAGGCAATAATTATAGAACTGATAAATAGTACTGACTTATTATTAAAAAAATCCTTTACCGATTGCTTAATATGGTTGAAAAAAAGCTCATTGGGTTTCTTTCTGAAACTTAAGAACAAAATCAATAAAATAGCACTGTTTAGATAAAATAAATTAATCAAACTTAAAATACCTAATACCCCTAAGATGATCTCTCCTAAAATAACCTGTGAAAGGAAAACAACAAACCAAGTAATTAAAAAATCAGAAAAACTCTTCAGACGCATAGACCGACTAAATAAGAATGAGGAAATACCAACAATTGTATTCATCACCAATAAAGCTATCATAATTATTGATTTTCTATTTTGCGGCCGAAAATTGTTTGAAAATATTCTTTAGCCAATATATATATAAACACCGAATTACCCACAAGATACCGTTTCCATAGCCTACGTGGCTCATGAATGAAACGGAACAACCATTCACATCCTATTTTCTGCATCCATCCAGGCGCCTGTTTCTTTGTTCCGGCAATATAATTGAAGGCAGCGCCAATGGTTACCATTACTGCGGTAATTGTATTCAGGTGTTCACCTGCCCATCGCTCTTGTTTCGGACAGCCCAAACCCACAAATAAAATTTTTACCTCTGAATTCTTAATATCCTCAATAACTTTCTGATCTTCTTGGCTAGTAAGCGGTCGAAACGGCGGACTAAAGGTATAAACTATGTTAAGAGAAGGATATTTTTCCCGTAAATTTACTACTAATAAATCTAAAGTATCCGGCGTTCCACCGTAAAATCCTACAGGAATACCAAGTTCCTGGGCTTTCTGGCAAAGATTCAATGTAAGGTCAGGACCGGTAACACGCTGAGCATTTTTTGCACCAAAAATCCGTAAACTCCAAACTAGCGGCATACCGTCAGGAGTCACAATATCTGCGGAATTAACAATATCTTTAAAATAACTGTCACGCGAAGCCTCAAGCACAACATGAGCATTAGCAATACATATAAAACTGCCTGTATTTTTACCGGATAAAGCAATAATTCGTTCAGCTGCATCTTTATAGGTAGTCGAATCTATGCGCATGCCTGAAAGATAACAACAAAGATTATTTTTTAGATTTTTCTGATATTTTTCTTCTGTTGTCGTATCCTTACACATCAGTGATGCTCCTAGCCAATGAGACATAAGCTTCAACTTGCGCCTTCATCGAAAAATTGCTCTCGGCAAAAATACGTGCGTTTTTTGAAAACAAATGTTGCTTGTCTGAATTTTCTAAAATATCTTTTAACGCCCCAAGTGCCTGTTTAGAATCCTTAACCACATAACCACTTTTACCATCTTCAAGTACTTCATTGCAGCCGCCACTATCTAATGTCACGATCGAAAGACCGCAAGCCGCAGCTTCAACTAATGTATTTGGCAAATTATCTGCCTTACTCATTGAAAGATAAACATCACTAGCACTGTAGCACTTAGAAAGAAAATTTTCATCTTTTATAAAACCAGAATTAATTACCTTAATTTCTGAAGGAAAATTTATTTTTTCAATTTGATTACCAACAATTAGAATCGTTAAACAAAATCCAATAATCTTTTGTAAGGCAACTATGACATCTACCATATCTTTCATGCCTTTTCTCTTATCTTCAATTTTAAATGCAGAAAACATTATTACTTTTTCATCATTTCTTATTCCCAAAGACTGTCGCGAAATTTCTTTAGAACGTGGCTGGAATACACTCATATCAACAGCTGTGGGAATATGTTCACACCTAAAATCCTTTGCTAAAGGAGATTCTTCAATTAACTCCTTTAGCCATTTTGAAGGCGACACAAAGACTAATCTGCCTTTTAAACTTTGATAAATTCTCTGTTTTCGTTTCCACAAAAAATGTGTGTTGTCGAAAAATAATTTCGGATATTGAAATAAGTCCGGACAATGGCCACAACCGGTTTTCCACCGCTGGCAATTATATGAGTATGCGCAATGGCCGGTTAATGCCCACATATCAGGAAATCTCCAAATAAGCGGAGCTGTCTTTGCAAGCCAAGGCAAAACACCTATAGAAAAATACCACCAATGTAAGTTCCTGAGAACTATGACATCTGCCCATCCATTAACGTAAGGCGATCGCTTAAGGAAAAAAGTAGACGGATAACCAAATGATTGCAACCCTAAGGCATTAAATGCTTTTCCAAAAAAAGCATTGGGTATGTACCCATATTTTCCTGGAACAATAGAACTAGTATCATCACCACAATATTCTTTCAACCCGCAAAGTGTATGGCTCCCATAGCCTGACTCAAGCAACGCCTTATGAAGGCGAAATGACTCAATAGAAGCCCCCCAGCGTATATCAGATGCATTTATATGAAGAAAATTTAGATCAGCTCTCATGCTTTATGAGTTTTCAATACCACTGAAAATATGAACGTTATCTAAATACAATTTTAGATAAAACCTAGATTGCACACATTAGATACCTCGACCTCGCTCTACAGCTTAACTCCATGAAACAGAGTAATCATTCTTTAACTCAAGCTCGCCCCAATCCATAAAATCCTCCTCTTTCGAAGAAACAAAATCACATATTTTTTTAACAAAATCTGACTCCGTAAATTCTTTCTTAGTCTTGAAAATTGGAGAAAATTTTATTGTCGCACGCTCATCCTGACAGTATCTATAGTCAAAAATATCCATAGGGCAAGGCCTCAATATGAAAGTCAAAAAAA
>SDBT01021133.1_pt1 | contig 10175 bp, 9 predicted proteins | sample 2277101 | NCBI WGS metagenome assembly SDBT01 (sample SAMN10404973, study PRJNA504765) | marine sediment metagenome | isolation source: marine sediment core GS10_PC15, 103 cmbsf | place: Arctic Ocean: Southern Knipovich Ridge | collected 2010
CGGCCAGGGGCTCCACCAGTGCGCCTTCTTCGAAAGTAGTGTTATCTTGCAGTTTAAAAACCCTTTTCTCCTCGGCAACGAAGTAGGGGATGAACGCCCCCTGGCCCTTGCGGTGATGAAAGCTGATGTTGACGCACAGATTATAGTCGCCCTTTTGGCAGAAATCGCAATGACCGCAGGTGATCACCGGCTCGAGAACGACCCTGTCGCCGATTTTGAGTCGATTTACATGATCACCGATACGAATAATCTCACCGGATAACTCATGACCGAGGGCGGCCGGAAGCGGTGCAAAGGGGTGCTTGCCGTTAAATGTGTGGACATCGCTGCCACAGATCGACACTGCTTTTGTTTTGATCAGAACCTGTCCGGCAGTCGGTTCCGGTACCAACCGGTCCTCAAATTCTACTTTCCCGGCTGTCTTTACAACGGCCATCGGGAACGTCTGACTCATTTTACCTCCGGGTATAGATCTTTATTCCTTTTTCTCATTATCCGTCAGGATCTCGGATAACAGCTTTCCATGCCTCTGAAACTGTTTATTCGGGTATCGTATTGAGAGATCGGTGTCAATCGATTCTAATGAAGAAGCGGATCGCAATTTTTTGGGAAATGGGGTTAAACGATTTCCATCAGTTTCACATCAAATGTCAAGGTTTTGCCGGCCAAAGGATAGTTTGCATCGAGTGTGATGGTTTCGTCATCGACTTCGGTGACAAGCATGTCGACAACCTTTCCATTCTCTTGCTTCACCTGCAGTTTCTTTCCAACTTCCAGCATGAGTTCTTGTGGCCCCCCTTCTTTATCCATTTTAATAACCAGATTATCATCGCGCCGGCCAAACCCGTCATCAGGCTCTACGGTGATTTTCTTGGTATCACCGGCTTTCATTCCAATGATATCTTCCTCAAAATTTTGGAATGTAGAGCCGCCGCCGATTGTAAACTCAAGCGGTTCATCTTCCTTTGTCGACGCAAAGACATCGCCATTATCCAAGGTCCCTGTAAAATGAACTCTTACAACATCTCCCGCTTTCGCCCGGCTCATGGAATCTCCTATTAGTATCTTACTGCCACCAAGACACTAAGGAAAAAAACAAAAAATATCTTTGTGTCTTTGTGACTTAGTGGCAAAGTGTTTTTGGGCTCTCTTCCGGTTTGTCCGGTTTAAGGTCCTTGGTTATAAGAATCTTTGAATTTCAGCATTCTTCTTAAGTCCCTCTATATAAACATTTATTTCTTTTTTCTCCTTCTCCTTTGCGAGGTATGTATTGATCCTCTGCGCCACTTCCTCATAGGGTAGAACCCCCTCCGGTCTTTTATCTAATACTTTTATCAGGTGATAACCGAAGTTCGTTTCAACGATATCGCTTACCTGATTCGGTTCCAGGGCAAAGGCAGCATCTTCGAACGGCTTGACCATTTGTCCGCGTTTGAAGTAGCCCAGATCACCCCCTTTGGTTTTGCTCGGACCATCTGAATACTTTTTTGCCAACCCGGCAAATTCGTCACCTTCACCCAGTTGTTTTTGAACTTTCTTAATTTTCTCCATCGCTTTGGATTTTTTCGACTTGTCGGCGTTCGGTTTAACCTCTGCTAATATGTGGCTTGCCCTAACCTGTTCAGGCTGTTTGAAATCGTCTGGGTGGGTATCGTAGAAAATTCTGCTTTCTCGATCGGGAATCACAATTTTTTGAATAACTTGTTTATTAATCAACTCTCTTATGGCCATCGCTCGACTAATCTGTGACTTAACGTCGTTCTCGGTTAGTTTCATTTGTTTTAATGCTTTTTCAAACTCTTCCTGATTCGGAAACCTCTTTTTAACGGATTTTAGTTGATCCTGAATTACTTCTTCTGTTATATGAATCCCGGTTTTTTGACTTTCCTGAAACAGCAATTCCCGATTGATGAGGTTCTCAAGAACTGTTTTCTTGATTTCCTTGATTTCCATGAGCTGTGAATCTGTGGGAGTTCTGCCCTGTTTGAGAAATTCTTGATTAACCTGGCCGAATTCATTGTCAAATTGGTCTTGCGTAATGACTGCGCCATTGACGACAGCGGCGTTGTCCTTTTCGGCATTTTCCTTATTCCCTGCATAAAGGGTTGTTGTGAAAATAAGCGTAATGAACAGGGATACAACAAGGCTTTCCGGTCTTCTATTTACTGATTTCATTCAGATGCCTCCGGCTATATTTAAGGTGATATGTACAAATTCCTTATTCTCGACTTCAGAACTCAAGAGGATGCACGTAATTGAGGCGGCATGATGAAAACCTTTCTCAATTCTTCCTTAAGGGAGATCGCTTCCTCCGGACAAAATCTCGCGCAAACCCCGCAACCCAAGCATGCGCTTTCATCCCGTTGTGCCGGCCCGTCATCATCTAATGAAATAGCATCCGTGGGACACCAATCCACACAAATGCCGCATCCGGAGCAGGCTTCCCGGTCAATCAGAGAAAGATGGTAGGTTGAATTGATTAACGGCAGGGTGCCTTCCCGCCATAGTCTAAACACATCACAACAATCTTTACAGCAGTTGCAAATACTGGTTTCCGGTTTTGATTCCTTTGAAGCCGGATGAAAGGCTTTATGGATAAGGCCTGCACTTTCTGCCTCTTTAAGGATTTTGAGAGCTTCTTTTTTATCAACTTTTTTGGCAAACCCATTAGAAACGGTGTGGCGTGCAGACTTGCCAAAGGTGAAGCAGTTCATGGTCGGGGCCTGGGTGCTGCATTCATTCCCAAGCGACTTGTGGCGCTGTCTGCAAAAACAGTATCCTACTGCAATATCTTCAAACTTGTTTATAATTTCTTCAACGGTTTGGCTGGGAAGGACAAATTCATCGGCAATGTCTATGGGTTGACCGATCGGGAGCACTTTAATCTCTTTTCCGTCCTCAGTCATTCTGGTTGAAATGGTCCGATCAAGCGCCGGTGCAGTTTCAAAGATCGGCTTGAGCTTTGCAAGATTGCCTTGTGTCTGATCCTTTAGTTCATTTAGAAGCGTTTCAAAAAGCACGGCAAGCTCTCGCTCCTCCTTGCTTCCTTTCAGTTCCACCATGAATTTATATTCCATGATCCCCACCATCATAAGCGGCAAAATCCTATATACCATGATACCGGAGGAGTTTGGCTGATTGAAAATTAATCCTTTCTTAGCTAAACTTGTCGCCAGCTTTTGGATTTTTTCCTCCATCATACCGCTTGACTCTCTGAGCTGATCCACGGTTTGTGAGGGCGCATTACGAAACGCATTGATCAGATCGAGCTCATCTGCATACTCTCCTACGACTTTCTTAACAATCGTAATGGCCGTATCACTTACCGGGAAAGTAACCATACCCTGTTTACAGATAACACTTGCAGCAAGCTTAAATTTTTCATCCAATGAAACTTGTGTCATGAATTCGCCTCCAGCATTTCAAAGATTCTAGATATTGGAAAAACCGGCTTCTTCATTTCCTGATTCTCCTCCTGCAAGCCGCATGGCCTTCCAGGCTTAGGCGGGATGAGGTGATCCGGGAAGGTTTCTGTTCACTTTGCAGCCCATGGGCTTGCCTTGCCCGATGGTGGCGAAGCAGGTCATGCACTCCTCACAGCGAACGATCTCGCTCTCCTTTCCGGCAAGGATCTTCCCTACGGTATCGGGATCGGCAATCATCTGGCGCCCTATGGCAACCACATCGATTTGTGAGTCACGCACGGCTTTTTCGGCCAGGTCCCCATCCGCAAGTTTGCCTACCGCAATCACAGGCAGGCCCGCTGCCTCCCTGATCGCCTCGGCAAGGGCAACATTCGCCCCGAACGGCTGTTCCTTTGTAAGGGCGGAACTGGTTGATAGGAAGCGTCGGCCGTCAATTTCCTTCCACGAACCCTGATTGATCAGGGAGACATGCAGGACATCCACGCCCTCTTCAGCCAGTAGCCGACTCACTACAAGGGCATCCTCCAAGGTTTGCCCGCCCTCAATTTTTTCCACCGCATTGAGGCGGAAGATAATGGGATAGTCCTTCCCGAGCTTTTCTCTTATGGCCCTGACCACTTCAAGTGCAAAAGTGGCTCTTCCGCGAGTATCGCCGCCATAGCGATCATCCCGCTGATTCGTGAGTGGGGAGAGAAATTGACTGATTAAATAGAAGTGGGCACCGTGAATCTCCACTCCTTCAAATCCGGCTTCTGCCGCCCGGCTCGCTGCATCCGCGAAATCGGCCACCACCTGATCGATCTGAGAGGGGTTCATAGTTAGCGGGGCAACATCAGGTCTGAAAGCAATCCCGGAGGCAGAGGCCCCTTGCAATTCCCCTCCTTTAGGCACGCACCGAGCCCCGGCGTGATTGATCTGAACGACTGTGGCCGCACCCAGCTCCTTGATGGAATCGGCAAGACTTGCCATGCCGGCCACCTGCCCATCCTCCCATAGCCCCAAAGCGCTCGGAACGATACGACCATCGGCCCGTACCGCGTTTGCCTCAACGATGACGAGCCCGACATCCCTCGAACGCTCTATGTAGAACTGAATGATATCATCCGTTACGATCCCTTCCGGGCTGCCGTAGTTCGTTGTCAATGGCGGCAGTGCAATCCTGTTGCGAAGCCGCATGCCGTTTATCATCACTTCATCCCGCAGTTTGGTCATTACGCATACCTCCTTTTTTCAAATGATTCCGGTGTTGTCATCCATGATCGCCTTGATTAGGTCACTATCATCTTATGAGCAAGATCTTTCAATTTATCTTCAGTGGAGTTTTTTGAATCCACAAAGAATTATCTGATCCGTTCAAACTGATAATTTCTTCCAGCAGTGGTAGCGATTATAGGAGAGGCTCTCTACCATGTCAATCTTGGAAAGACCGGCTTCAATTGGTTCGACAACTCCTTTCAGCATTTAATATTTTGCGCATTGATGGGTGTGGATATCAGACCATTGTATTGACAAATGCAATAAATATAGAATATGTTACCGAGATCTTAATTAGCAGTACATAAGCTTTCGTCGATTGCGCTGGCATTCTTGCCAAATCAAGGCATGGCCCTTGAAATATACGGCTTTTGGAGTTAGCAAATAGAGCGCCCCTCTCGTTTTCCATGAGGTCAATAACCTTTTGGAAGGGATTTCTCCCCGCCGATAATAAACGTGTTCCAGTTGACGAAGCATCTCTTATTTCTATCGCTTTCCTCTATTTCCATGATGTAACGGGGAATTGGAATTTGATGTCTTCTTTAATAAAGTGGTTAAGTTTTTCTTATTTCATCTAACATATAACATCTCAATAAGTTTTGGGTCTTTTAAAACGTTTAATGAAATTGGAGGGGAAATTATGGACAGTTTGGTGATCGGCACGCCCGCGAGGTTGCATTTCGGCCTTATCGACATGAACGGCCAGATCGGGAGAATAGACGGCGGAGTTGGCCTGGCCCTCGATTCCCCCCACACCCTGATCGAGGCCAAAAAGGGGGATGACATAAAGGTCGGGTGCAAGGACGATCCGGAAATGATCGACCGGATAGAGGTTGCGCTCAAGGAGGTGCGCGAATACTACGATCTGGGAGGCATAGATCTCAACGTAAGGGCGCGACCCCTCCCACATGTAGGACTTGGGAGCGCGACCCAGACGCTTGTGGGTGCGGCCCACGCTTTTTGCTTGCTCTATGGCCTTGACAAGAGTTCTCCGGAGCTTGCCGGTCTGGTCGGAAGGGGTGGCACATCCGGAATCGGTGTTGAGGCCATCCGGTCGGGTGGCTTTATTATCGATGCGGGCCACCACTTTCGCCGGGGAGAAAACAGCAAAAGCGAATACATGCCGTCGGGCGCCTCCACCGACATACAGCCGCCCCCCATCCTGGTCCGCTACGACTTCCCTGGCTGGGATATCCTCGTGGTGGTGCCGCTCGGCGAAGGCACCAGCGGGCTGCGGGAGGTTACGCTTTTCAAGGTGGTTTGCCCAATACCGCTTGAACAGGTCCAGGAGATGTGTCACATACTCCTGATGCAAATGATGCCGGCTGTTATCGAAAAAGACCTCGAAATGTTCGGCAAGGCGATGGAGGATTTCCAGCAGATCGGGTTCAAGGTTTTCGAGTATCGGGCCCAGACAAAGCTGCTTCATAACTGCCTCAGGTTCCTAAAGGACAATGGTGCCATCGGAGCGGGTATGAGCAGCTGGGGACCGGCATTGTATGCCTTTGGCGAGAACTTGTCCGAACTCCAGCAGAAGGCAAAGGAGTGGCTGGCCTCCCACGGCGGCGGTGAGACCATTCTGACCAAAGCCAATAACCAAGGCATGCAGATCAAGGAAGAAGGATAAAATGAATACATACCGGCCACGACTCAAGATTTGCGGCGCGGCCAATGTTGAGGATGCCCGCTTAATAAGCGATTGCGGTGCCGATTACTGTGGCGTCCTTGTTGACGTGAGCTTTTCGGAAAGAAGCCTTTCGCTCGAACAGGCGCGTGAGGTCGCGTCAGCATCGGATGTGCGTGTGGTCGTCTTGCTTTGTGAGCCTGAGTTTGAAACAGCCCGGGAGGTCGCCCGCCAAATAAAGCCTTTTGCCCTGCAACTGCTCTGCCGAGAGTCGCCGGAGTTTCTAAGGAAGCTTAAATCAGGCGTTTCGTGTCAAATCTGGAAGACCCTCCACCTTCCGATCACAACCGGTCAAGCCTCGGCCAAGGAATACGTGGAGGCCGGCGCAGACATCCTGCTTGTTGACAGTGTCGATACCAGCGAAGGATTTACGCGTATGGGCGGCACCGGCAAGGTTGCGGACTGGAGCGCGGTAGCCGAACTGATCGAAAAGGTTTCCGTGCCGGTTTTCCTCGCCGGGGGGATCGGGCCGGAAAATGTTGAAAGTGCGCTCGTCACGGTTCGGCCTTACGGGGTTGACCTTTGCAGCGGCGTGGAGGCTTCGAAAGGCAAAAAGGACCCGGAGAAGGTGCGATCTCTGATAAAGAATTTTAAAGCCGCCCAAGCAAAAATCAAAGGAGGCAACTGATGAAGGCTGCTGTCGTATATGGTCAAAATGATATCAGAATTGAAGAAGCGCCGATTCCAAACCCGGGTGCCGGCGAAGTACGGATCAAGGTTAAAAGCTCGGGCGTATGTGCGACGGATGTCAAGATACTCGGTGGCTTGGGCGTGCCCAAGGAGTTGCCGACCATTTTGGGCCACGAGGTCGCAGGCGTGATAGAATCAATCGGGGAAAAGGTATCCGGCATTGAGATCGGTCAAAGAGTTGCTGTTTATCCCATCGCCGCATGCGGCGAATGCTTTTTCTGCAAACAGGGTCGACACAGCCTGTGTCACAAACAATACGGCCTGGCGCACGGTGCGGATGGTGGTTTCGCCGAGTATGTGGTTGTTCCTGCGCGCATCGTGGCGCTGGGGGGTATATTGGACATCAATGACATGCCGTTTGATCTGGCTGCAATGATCGAGCCGCTCGCTTGCTGCCTGTCTGCTGCTGGGCATTGCGGAACAAAGGCCGGCGACAACGTACTGGTCATCGGCTGCGGGCCGCTGGGGCTGATGCATATCATAGTGTCCAAGGCGCTCGGAGCGCGCGTAATCGCATCTGATCTGAGCGAGGAACGGATTACCAAGGCCAAAAAACTTGGCGCTGACTTCATCGTGAACCCCGGAAAAACGGATATGGCGGAAGCGGTACAAGAGCTGACCGGGATCGGTGCGGATATTGTTATTGCCGCGGTGGGATCACCCAGTGTCGTGGAACGGTCATTACCGTTGGTGCGTAACGGCGGCGTATTCAATATCTTCGGTGGGACTCCCAAAGGAGAGACGATTGCAGTCGATCCACGCTGGCTACACTACGGAGAGGTGGTTTTGACCGGAACGTTTGCCGCTTCTTTCGATAATTTCAAGAAATCCTTTGCGTTTGTGAAGGAGAACGCAAAACGTGTATCGGAAATCATTTCCGAGCGCTGCGGCCTGGACGACATACTCGACGCGGTGGAGAGGATCAAGAAGGGCGAAGCGCTTAAAACCATACTCATGTTCGATTGAGGAGAACAATAATTATGAAGGGGAAAACGAATCGGCTTTCCAGGATACTGAGTCCTAAAGACGGTCGCGGCCTTATCGTTGCGGTTGACCACGGCATGGCGCTCGGCCCCATGACCGGTCTGGAAGACCCCGCCAAAGTATTCGAATTGCTCGAACCCTATGCGGATGCCTGGTTGATGACCAAGGGAATTTTCACCCACGTTTATGAACCCCGAGGGCAAACAGGAATTATTTTACGAGCCAGCGGCGGGGCCACCATTGCCGGGCCCGACATAACCCTTGAGCGTCAGACCGCTTCAGTCGAGGAATTACTCATGCTCTCGGCAGATGCGGTCGCCTTCTCAGCGTACATCGGCACGGTCAATGAGCACGATACGCTTGTGACCATGTCCCGGGTGGCGGAATGTTGTCGGCGCTGGGAGATACCGTTGGTGGGAGTGTGCGCGGTGGGCAAGGACAAGGAGAAAAAGGAAGACCCCAAGTTCATCGCCCTGGGCGCGCGGGTCGCTGCCGAGCATGGCGCAGACATCGTTAAGACCTATTACACGGCAAAGGATTTCGACAAGGTCACCTCGAGCTGTCCCGTCCCCATAGCCATCGCAGGCGGCCCTAAGTGCGAAACCGATGAGGAGACTCTCTCGATGATCCGTGGCGCCCTGGATGGCGGCGCGGCGGGGATCGTCATGGGCCGCAACATCTGGCAGAGCCAACGCCCCCTGCCCCTCATAAAGGCCGTGCGGGCACTCATCCACGACGATCTCCTCCTTGAAGGCGCAATAGACATATTGAATAGTGAAAGCGGATAAAACATATTCATTGACCATTAATCTTATATCGCCTCAATAGCATTATAAATTAACTCCGCTATCCGTTTTCCAGCTTTACCCGATGTGTCCAGATTTGGATGATAACAAGCAACGCTCATTCCTATAAAACAACCTGAATTCAACATCTGAATTAAAAAGTCTTGAGTTTGCTCAAAGGTCAAACCATCTGAACTAGGGAAAAGAACCGGAACTAAACTTGGGTCAATTACATCCACATCAAAATGAAGCCACAAAGGAAATTTGGAAGAAACCAGTTTACTCAATCCTTCTTTGGCTGAATGTGCTATCCCGGTTTGAATCATCCGTTCCTTATCATATATCTGAATACCTGATTCAGCAATAAGGTCGGGCTCGCGTATACCGTAAACAACTATATGTTCATCCGATATTAATGGACATTTTTCAAACAAGCTAGTGATTTCTTCTGGTCCACGCCCCGTTAAAAACGCAAGTTCAAAATCAGCTGCTTCACCGGTTGGCGATGTTTCCGAGTTATGAAAATCTGCATGACCATCAAAAAAGACAAGACCGACTCGAATATTTCTAGTTGCAAATCCACCAAAAATGCCAATGAGGATTGCACAGTCACCGCCAAGGACAATTGAGAAATCATTTGAATCGACTACTCCATACAGATTTGCCGCTAGCCGACGAGAAGTCTCTTGTATTGCACTTAAATTTAAGATGCCGGTTTTTTGGTCTTTGAAACCTTCTGGTTGTGGAATTTCAATATCACCGTAATCAGTTAAAAGATGTTTTTTTGATTTTAACAAGGCTATTAGCCCAGAATCCCTTAGTGCTTGTGCCGGGTTTTCTTCCTTTGAAGTTGTACCATCACTGTTAAATGGTACACCAATTATATTAATCTTCATCTTATTCTACTCTTTTCGTAGCTAACGCAATTATAAGTGGCGGGCGTCTTTATTTTGATTATACCCACATTTAACGCACAGCCTCGTATGAGGTGAAAAAATCCTAGGAACCGCATAAACAAGCCCGTCCAACTTTAAAATATTGTTGGGCGGCGACTCTTGTTGCAATAAACTACCTATGCAAATCCGTATCGCTTGCGTAAGGCTATGGACAGCCCGCATAACAATTCCAGCACTCGCTCAGCTAATGGTACTGTAAGAACACCCCCGGCGCCGCAGCTTGGTGTGATAAGGGCTCGTTGTAAAAGTTGGTCTTTGTCGAAACCCATGCTTACTAAGAGCTGTACACCTTCCTCGAAACGATCTATTAGCGAGGGAATCGTCTCAGCCGCTGCGGCTTCTCTGTCAAGCGTTGGAACGACACCCCAGCCCAGACAACCGCCTCGATCGAAGAATT
>SDBT01021134.1_pt1 | contig 10174 bp, 13 predicted proteins | sample 2277101 | NCBI WGS metagenome assembly SDBT01 (sample SAMN10404973, study PRJNA504765) | marine sediment metagenome | isolation source: marine sediment core GS10_PC15, 103 cmbsf | place: Arctic Ocean: Southern Knipovich Ridge | collected 2010
AGATAGAGGATACTATTCGCCGTTTGGTTGCCGATTCCGGAGATCCCCTCCTGACAGGCCTTTGCCCTCCCCGAGAATGCATATACGGTGCACGCCGGATCCGGCGTCTTGAGGAATTCGCCATTCTGCGGTGGCGGTGGAAAACGGCAGCCAGGGGAATAGCCAGCGCCGCCAAATGAACCGCGTTGCGGGATGGTGGTCTGCTGCGACTTCAACCCACGTTTCACCTTCCCGCCGCTGGACGCTGATAAAGGTGCCATTCGGGTATTTGGACATCCCCCTCGAAAAGCTTCACACCGGATCGGCTATGTTCCGCAAGATGTACATATAAACAAACATTTTCCGGTTACGGCGATGGATGTGGTGCTCATGGGACGGCTGACATCCGGCAAAGGACGGACACGCCATTCAAAAGAAGATCGGGTCGCCGCTCAAAATGCACTGGAAACCGTGGGCATGGGTGATTTCATCCATCGCCGGATCGGCAGGCTCTCCGGAGGGCAGCGGCAACGGGTATTCATTGCCCGGGCCTTGGCTACCGATCCTGACGTTTTGCTGCTGGATGAACCGACTGCCAGCATCGATCCCCAGGGGCAAAGCGACTTTTATACCCTGCTAAAAGATCTGAACGAATCGGTCACCGTTGTCTTGGTAAGCCATGATTTGATGATATTAACCAGCTATGTGAGATCCGTTGCATGCGTCAATCAACAGGTTCACTATCACGATGAAGCTGAAATCACCGAAGAGATGTTGACCATGTATGCCTGCCCGGTGGAATTGGTAGCCCATGGAATACCTCACCGTGTTTTAAGGAAACATTAATGATTGAAGCGCTTCAATTTGAATTTATGCGCAATGCGCTGTTGGCCGGCCTCCTTGCCAGTATCGTATGCGGCATGATCGGGACATTGATTGTGGTGAATCGGATTGTATTTCTTTCCGGAGGAATCGCACATGCGGCATACGGGGGGATCGGCATCGCCTTTTTTTTCGGCTGGCCCCACATGGTGGGCACCATCGGCTTTTCATTGATTATCGCCATGATCATGGCGGTGATCACCATTAAAGCCAGGCATCGGGCAGATACCATCATCGGCGTCCTGTGGGCGGTGGGGATGGCATTGGGCGTTATTCTTCTGGATCTCACCCCGGGCTATAATGTCGACCTCATGAGTTATCTTTTCGGCAGTATTTTATCCGTACCCGATTCCGATCTTATCATTATGGCAGCCATTTGTGTGCTCGTGTTTCTTATTGTATTCTATTACTATCATGACCTGTTGGCCATATCTTACGATGAAGAGTTCGCCCAGTTAAGGGGGGTGCCCGTGAAATTCCTTTACTTCCTTCTCATCGGAATGACGGCACTTTCCATTGTAATGATCATCCGTGTGGTGGGACTCATTCTGGTAATCGCTCTTCTCACCATCCCGCCGTTCATTGCGGAAAAATTTTCAAAATCCTTGTTTCAAATGATGGGGGTTTCAACAGCTTTATGTGCGATTTTTTCTGTTACCGGACTTTGGCTCTCCTATGCGTTTAACCTGACATCCGGCGCTTCCATCATTATGGTGGCCGCTGCCGGATTTTTCATGTCGTTTATCATCGAACGTCTAATCCTTATACGATCACCGGAAAAGGAATCCCATGTGCCATCTATGTAATTATCCGGAACTCCTCGAAAAATCAAGACTCGGTGCCACATCCCATCGCTTGAAAGTTCTGGAAATTATCGGAAACAACAACAGTCCTCTAAGTGCCCGGGAAATTTACAATACCTTGAACCGCACGGATGAAATCAATCGGGTTACGGTTTATCGAATATTAGAGCTTCTGGTGGAAAACGGTCTGATCGACCGCATCAGCAGCGGGGGACGCTCCTTTCGCTACGGATTGGCCCCCAATGAAAACCATGAACCCCATGCTCACTTTTACTGTACGGAATGCGGAAATTTAGAGTGCCTGAATCCCGAAAGTCTCCGCTTGGATATGGATCCGATACAACGCACCTTTCCGGGAAAGGTGCGAAATGTACAGATCCGACTGGATGGATTATGCAAGACATGCCTGCAAAGTGACAGGAAAATGCTCCATTAACAAGCTAATGAACGTAGTTGGCTTGGTTCACTATTGGAAGAATGGTGGAATGATGAGTTTGAAGGAGACTTTCATCATCAAATTACGATTTTTCCACTTTCCCACCCAACACTCCAGTATTCCAGTATTCCAGTATTCCATGGTGTGGCGTTGCCGAAAATGTCATTAAATGTTACGTGATCTAAGTTGTACAAATTCCGAGACGTGGTTAATGAGGCTGTGATGATTCGACCGGTTTTTTTACTTTTACTATTCACATGGACATGGACCCTTTTCTCATGCCGATCCGGTATACAGGTGAAAGAGAATCCCGCTTCCCATTTCAACCCCATGGTTTCCGCAATACAATTCTACCGAGGGCCTTTAAACCATCTTTCCGCCGTACGGTTCGGCGAATGCCCCATGTATCCATCAGATTCCGAATACAGCCTGGAAAGTTTCGACAAGCACGGATGGGTGTTGGGGTGGATTATGACCATGGACCGTTTGCTGAGATGCGGCCGTGATGAAACCCGACGATCGCCTCCGGTCCGGGTGGATGGAAAATGGAAGACCTATGATCCTCTTGTAAACAACGACTTTTGGTGGTACCAGCCGGCTTCTTCCGGCCAATAGCCCTACCCTGTCACTTTCGATACACGCTGGGTTGGATATATTTGAACTTATGGTTGACTCCGGTAAGACTCTCGGAATGGCCGATAAAAAAATACCCGTCTTTTTCAATGATATCATAATACTTGTTAACGAGTTTTTCCTGTGTCGGTTTATCAAAATAGATCATTACATTTCTTAAGAAAACCACATCAAAGGTATGATTGGAAGGAAACGGATCCATCAGGTTGAAACGCTCGAATTTGATGACCTTTTGAAGGTCCGGTTTCACCCGATAGAATCCCTGCCATTTTCTGATGCCCTTTTTAAAATAGGCCCGCTGCAGCTGATACGGTATTTTTCCGACTCTACCCTTATCATATATTCCCTGTTTGGCGGTATTCAGCATTCGGGTGGAAATATCGGTGGCAAGGACATTAACATCCCAAAGGTGTTCGTCCCGAACCGATTCCAGCAGGGTAATGGCGATGGAGTATGCTTCCTCGCCGCTTGAGCAGGCAGCACACCAGACATTCAGTTTCTTGCTTCCCCTTCTTTTTAAAAGCTCCGGAATTGCGGTATCAGATAAAAATTCAAAGTGTCGGGATTCTCTGAAAAAGGATGTCAGGTTGGTGGAGATGGTATCCAGCAGGGGTATAATTTCTTGATCCGAGGCCTTTTCGGTCAGATAACGATCGTAATCCTTAACGGATGTAAAGTCTGAGTTGCGTAATATTTTGGCAAGTCTTGCTTTTAGAAGTTCCCGTTTGCCGTTGTGCAGGTTGATGCCGCATTTGGCATAAATCAGTTTGCTGAAGTTCGAGAAATCCTTTTCAGTAACCTCTAACTGCATGTTCATCCGTCCAACATGTCCTTTCCACAGAGATCTATAACTGTTCCACAAAATCGAGTGAAGTTTGACTAATATGATTGAGGGTCACCACTTTCTCAGCCCCTCCAACCTTGATCGCCTCTTTCGGCATGCCGAAAACCACGCAGCTTTTTTCATCCTGCGCAATGGTTCGAGCGCCCGTTTCCTTCATTTTAAGCATACCTGCGGCTCCATCCGCTTCCATTTCGGGTCAGAGAACTGACGATGATGACCGGAAGGGGATAAAATTTCATGAGCTTCTTTAGAAAGGTAATACCATCCATCCGGGGCATTTCAATGTCTAAGGTAATCACATCCGGTTTTAATTTAACGATTTTATCACGGGCCACATACGGGTCCGGCGCGGTACCCACCACTTCAATGCCGCGTTCGCGCGACAGGCCCTCTGACAAGACTTTTCGAACAATTGCGGAATCGTCAACTATTAGTACATTGTATGCCATATAGTTTGCTCCCCGTTTGGGTGTCGCCTAACGCATCTTATCTCCATCAATCGGCATTTACGAGATCCTCCACAAGAGACATAATTTTGTTGGCCACCTGCGGGATCGGTTTGAGCTTGTCGATCTTTTTAACTATTTTTTTGATATCTTTCATATTTCGATGATCCCCTTACCCGATACTTTGAGCCAAACATCACCATTTTTGATGGACAATTTCAGTGTCCGGTTAGAGTTACCGCCTATATCTCCGTAGTTGACCATCACGTTGTTTTTCCAGAAAATCTTGCGCAGTGCCATATAATTCCGGTTGCCGATGTTAAAAAAGCCCTGCTGATCCAAGACCTGTGCCCCACCAGCAATCACCACCTTCATCCGCTGTTTTTTGGCGCCCAGTTTATAGGCGGATTTAAACAACGGCGGAATACCGCTGTCTGCAAACATATACGGATTCTTTTGGGTCTTGTCGGAATCCAAATTCGACTCCGGCAACATAAAATGCAGCACCCCACCCACTCGGGCCACAGCATCATAAATGGCGACACCAATGCAGGATCCCAGTGAATACGTCACGATGGTGGTCTCCACATCATTGCTCACCTTCATATCCGAAACACCGACAATGATGTTGTTCACTGAATCATTCCCTCTTCAACTTCCATAGGTTTTACAGCTGACTCCGATCCGTTGGCTATATCAAAAATTCCCGAAATATCGAGGATCAATCCGACCCGCCCGTCACCCAGAATCGCGCCTCCGGCAATACCTTTTATGCTTTTCATGTACTGGCCGATGCTCTTGATCACCACCTCTTCTTTGCCCAGAAGTTCATCCAGCAGCAGACACCGCTGTTCGCCGTCGTTTTCGACGGTTACCACAAGCCCTTCCCACGGTTTTTCGGCATCCCCTTTTACCGAAAATATTTGATCCAGTCGAATCAGGGGAATCAAACTTCCCCGGGATAATATCATCTCTCCTTTCTGCTTGATGGTGAAGTATTGATCTTTTTCCGGTCTGAAGGATTCCCGAATGGCAAGGGTCGGAATGATATACTTATCGTGTCCGACCCTGACCAGCATACCCTCTATTATGGCAAGGGTCAGCGGAAGGCTGATTACGAATTTCGAACCTTGGCCCGGCCGGCTATCAATTTCAACCCGCCCTCTCAGCTTTTCGATGGCTTTTTTCACAACATCCATTCCGACACCCCGGCCGGAAACGTCTGTTACGGTTTTTGCCGTTGAAAAACCCGCATGGAATATCATGTTGTAAATTTCACTGTCGGTTAATTTCATGTCGTCGGTAATCAGGTTTTTCGATTTGGCTTTTCCCAAAATTCTATCTTTATTTAACCCGCGGCCGTCATCCTCGATTTCGATAATAATATTGCTTCCCCGCTGATACGCCCGAAGATTGATGGTGCCGTTCTTTTTCTTTCCGACGTTCTCTCGATCCTCGACAGATTCGATGCCATGGTCTACCGCGTTTCGGATCATGTGAACCATGGGTTCATAGAGTTCTTCCACCACATTCCGATCTATTTCCGTGTTTTCACCGGACATTTCCAAAGCCACTTCTTTACCTGAATTTTTCGCAAGATCTCTCACCAGTCGCACCATCTTCTGAAACGTGGCTATAATGGGAACCATCCGCATGGCCATGGCCGTCTTCTGAAGGCCGGAAGTAATTTGGGTTAACTGATTCATGGTGTGGTAGAGCTTTTGATCGCTGGCCAGGACAATGGTATCGTTTTGCTTCAGCATGGCCTGGTTGATGACGAGCTCTCCGGTGAGATCCACGAGATTATCCAGTTTTTTGGTATCTACCTTGACTTGCAGATCGATCTGACCGTGTTTGAATTTTTTCTGTTCCCGCAAGCCGGAGATAACGGTTTTGGAATCGATCTTTCTTTGTTCTACCAGAATTTCACCGATCTTTTTTTCCGGTTCTTCTTTCTGTCTTTCCAGGCTTGCCTCAATATCTTCCGGTGAAACCGATCCGCTTTCCATCAGGATCTCACCCAAGGGTTTTTCCTCAGTATTGGATGCCCGGGTATTCAATGCCTCAATGCGTTGGGTTAAATCGACGGTATTAATATTATCGTCAATGGCGGAACCGGACTCGAGTGCTCTTTGAACATTTTGAATCATATTTTTCAGCATATCCACCGACTCGAGAACGATATCGATAATGTCGGCATCAATTTGTATGGCTCTGTTTCTGGCATGGTCGAGAAGATTTTCCGCACTATGGGCAAGTTTATTGATACTCTCAAGATTTAAGAAGCTGGAAACACCTTTGATGGTATGAAACGGTCTGAATATGGCATTTATGGTTTCAACGTCACTGGGATCCTGCTCCAAATCGATGAGACTAATCTCAATGGTGGAAAGGTTCTCCAAAGATTCCAGAACAAAATCTCCCATAATTTCTCTATCTCCCTCACGAATTTCAATGAGGGCATTTGTTTCTGCTTCAGGGGGGGCTTCAGTTTGGATCTCTTCTGCTTCTTCGAGGGCATCTGATTTTTCAAATCCGAGGGCTTCCAGCAGACCGGAGACGTCATCATCTACATCATCGTCATTTTTCAGTGACCGGAAGAGCTTTTGAAGACGCTCAATCCCCTCTTCCAACGGGGTCATATCTTCGGCTTCAGCCATTATTATACGATCGAGATAACCCATGAGGCCTTTAATCAGATCTAAAAATACCGGATTGTCAATGCTCCTGAACGCTTCCTCTAGTTCTCCAAAGTAGGTTAAAATTTTGCCCATAGCGGCAATATCCTGATCTTCAAGTGTGACCACTTCAAGGGATATCGCCTGAAGATGATTATCTATTTTCTCCATCAGTTCGCTCATGGTTCAACCCTCTCATCGTATCAATATCGGTCGATTGAAAACCGGATTTACTGTTTCGCACCACTCAACTGCAATCTGCTGAGGATCATTGATGAAGGGGATCTTTAGCCGAGAACCTTTTGCAGCTTTTCGCTAAAAGTATCCGGGGTAAAAGGCTTGACGACATAGTTGCTGACACCGACTTTCGCCGCCTCCATCACATTATCCTTTTGCCCCTCGGCAGTAACCATAATGCATACTTCTTTATTTTCGTTTCCATCTGGAGAGCTTTTCAAATGCCTCCTCGGCGGTTCGACAAAGAACTCCCAACCCCACCGGTTTTGTGAAATAATCGTCAAAACCGGCCTCCCTGCAATCGCGAAGTTCAAAAATCGATGCATATCCGGTAACCGCGTAGATGATCGAAATCGGTTGATCTTTTCGAATCTGCCTGCAAAGATCCAATCCGTTCATTCCCGGAAGTTTAAGATCTAAATACATCACATGGATATTGTTGGTCTTTAAAACATCCAGTGCCTCCTCACCGCTTTCCGCCAGATATGTTGAATACCCGACTTGTTCAAAAGCCATTTTAAACGCATCTCGAATCTGAGCTTCGTCATCGACAATAAGAATCGCCTTTTTACTCATGATCTGACTCCATATTGCTTTTTCTGGTTATCCACTAATCTCAAGTCAACATTCATGATGGCCTCTGAAATAGAAATGATTATTGTTACGGGTTTCAGTGTTCAGTTTTCAGTGTTCAGTTCTTAAGCACGGAGGCTTCCTGACACCTGAAACCTGAAACCATGACATCATCTCAGTATATATTTCATAGATCCGAATAAATGGGTACTTGAGTAAACTGCATAACCAGGTTATTTTTTTTCAGATACGTTATGCTTTATGCTGCTTTTTCAAGTGCCGATATCTCATGTTCGCTGAGCACGCAGTCGATATCGAATAACCAATTGATCTTATTTTTAATTGTTCTTGTACGCATGGTCCTGCATTCGATTCAGTACTGCGCCGACTTCAACGAAATCACTATCTGCATACGTAATAAAGCGAGGGCGAAAGCTGTGACCGGTTGCTATGGTGTCCTTGGTTCTATTCGGCAATACGATGATGATCCGGATATCCGAAAGCAGTTCTCGAATTGCGATAAATTCGGACAGTTCTTTCTTCGATCCCGTCATCAAAATCGAGATATCAACCGGATCACCGGGCTGACTGAGCCTGAGCGTAAGATCTTTAAGGTCTCGATATATTTCCAAATTCATTCCCGGAACAAAGGCCTCAACCACTCTTTGCAGCCGTTTTCCGGCCTCGTCTTTTCGTTTGGAATATAGGAAAACCTTGCTGCCCGCATTTTTCCAATTTGGTGACACGTTCTTACTTATTCCTCTGGTCCTTTAAACTTTCCTTTAATCGATCCAACCGAGATTGAAGATTATAAATATACAAAATTCATGCCTAAATAATCAGTTAATTAAAATATATTTTCAAATCAGTATGTTATTATAAATTAATAATCACAAATAATTTAGATCTTGTCTTAAAAATTAAATTGTACTTTTTTATAAGACACTTTTCAGGAATAATGTCTTATAATACAAGACAATGCAGCAATGAAACAAACGAGCAAATTTAGGAGATAGGAAGTTTATTTCAAGTGGTTAACAAGGTAATGAGAGGAATAAATGGAACCTTACTTGAGCGAAAAAGGATATGTCATTCGCCCCGGAAAATCTGATACTTCTTCAATAGCGCGTATAACCTCGGTCGAGACAGACCGGATACGGAACAGGATTCTTTAATATCCCAGCCCGAATAAGCCATGAGGCTTTTGAGATAGGATCGCTCAGCCTGAGTAATAGCGGTCTCTCTAAAGTCCTTTAAGGAGCCGATCGGTTGGCTGGAAACGGTTTCATTTTGAATATCACCCTCATCTTCCTTCTTTCCCACAGACGCACGGGTTACCTCCACGCGAATAGGAGTGGGAAGATGCTTGGGGAATAAGATGGGATCATCTTCGGTTGTGGTGAGGAGATTTTCCATGGTGTTGGCAAGTTCTCGAACATTTCCCGGCCAGCTATAATTCATAAGGGTTTCAATAAATTCAGGGGAGAAGCCCTTGGTGGCAACACCGTAGCGTTCACAGAATTTAGTCATAAAGTAGATGGCAAGATCTTTAATATCATCGGTACGGTTTTGTAGCGCCGGCAAATCGATGCTCACCGAGCGGAGCCGGTATAGCAAATCTTGACGAAATCTCCCGTCTCTAATCATTCGGTCAAGGTTGCGATTGGTGGCGGTGACCAGTCTGAAATCGCTTTCCTTTTCCGATTTCCCGCCCACGGGTCGATACCGCCTTCCCTCTAAAACCCGCAAGAAACTTTTTTGCACGGCCAGGGGCAATTCCCCCACCTCATCCAGAAATAACGTTCCGCCGTCTGCCTGTTTCACCAGGCCGTCATGGCTCTTCACTGCGCCTGTAAATGCCCCTTTTTCATGACCGAACAGAGTGCTCTCAACAAGGGTTTCCGGGAGTGATGCACAATCCACAACAACAAAATTTCCTTCCTCACGAGGGCTGTTAAGATGAATGGCATTGGCAAACAACTCCTTGCCGGTCCCGGTCTCACCGATAATTAAAACATTGGCTTCACTGTTGGCTGCTTGGGCCAACAGATCGAGACAGCGTATCATCGTGGAGCTGTTGCCGACGATGTGATCGCGTTTCAATGAAACAGAAGGTTTCTTACCCTTTTTTTCGTCTCGATATTGAAGCGCTCGAATCAAGGGGAGGGTCATGGCATCGATTGAAGGAGGTTTTTCGATATAGTCCCAAGCACCGCTTTTGATGGCAAGCTCAGCACCGTCAGGGTCTCCTTCGCCTGTTATAATAATGACTTCCGGCATAAACGGGGCTTCCCGAATCTTTGGCAGTGCGACAAGTCCGTTCCCGTCGGGCAATCGGACATCTAGAAAAACAACATCCGGCTGTTCGACAAAAATCTCCCGCATGCCTGACTTCAATGTGAATTCATAGCGGACCTCATGCCCCATCCGTTCCATGGCATTGGCCAACGCATCGAAAATCATTCGATCATCGTCGATAATGAAAATCGTTGCCATTTATTCTTCTCGCTGATAAAGAATATGATTATGGGTGAGGATGGAGCAGCTCCCTTAAAAAAACAGAAAACCATACTGATTTTCGGTATTTAATCGATCCAACCGAGATTGAAGATTATAAATATACAAAATTCATGCCTAAATAATCAGTTAATTAAAATATATTT
>SDBT01021135.1_pt1 | contig 10174 bp, 8 predicted proteins | sample 2277101 | NCBI WGS metagenome assembly SDBT01 (sample SAMN10404973, study PRJNA504765) | marine sediment metagenome | isolation source: marine sediment core GS10_PC15, 103 cmbsf | place: Arctic Ocean: Southern Knipovich Ridge | collected 2010
TCCGCCGCGCGGCGGGCTGCCGGATGACGTCGAGTGGCTTCAGATTCAGATATACTGCTACTGGCCGGCGGGCGAGTACCTGTGGGACAACGTCCACCTCTACGCCGACCCCGCCCAGGACGCTCCCCTGCCGGAAGAGCCCGCGCGCACGCCCGGCCGCGACGACTGACCGCCGGCGACGCTCCGCAGCGGGGAACGTGGCATGGGCATCTTGCCCATGCCACGCGGATTGGACAGGGCGTCGCCATCGAGTATGATGAGCCTCAGACGCCCAGCGGGGCTTCGATCGACACAACACCCGCGATGCACCGCGCGGCGAGAACCTTCAGGAACACCAGACCATGTGGACCAGACCATACGGAAAAACAGGCAGACAGGTCAGCGTTATCGGCTACGGCGGAATGCGGTTCGACAACCCCGCCGACATCGAGGCCAACGCCGAGATCGTCATGTACGCCTACGAGAAGGGCATCAACTTCTTCGACTCCGCCCCCGGCTACTGCGACGCCAAGAGCGAATCCATCATGGGCGCAGCCATCAAGCAGATGGACCGCGACAAGATTTCGGTGTCGACGAAGTCCAACGCCGCCACGCCGGACGGCCTGCGGAAGGACCTGGAGACCTCGCTGAAGCGGCTGAACGTGGATGTGATCGACTTCTTCCACATCTGGTGGGTGACAACGCTGGCCGACTGGCAGAGCCGACTCGACGGCGGCGCCGTGGACGCGGCGATCAAGGCCAAGGAGCAGGGGCTCATCAAGCACCTGGCCATCAGCAGCCACCTGGCGGGCGAGGAACTGGGCGAAGTCCTGACCCAAGCCCCGTTCGAAGGCGTGCTGCTTGGTTACTGTGCCATCAACTTCCCCTACCGCGCGGCCGCGGTCGAGATGGCGGGCGAGCGCGGCCTCGGCGTGGTGACCATGAACCCGCTGGGCGGCGGGCTGATTCCCGACAACGCCGAGCGGTTCGACTTCATCCGGACGCCGGCCGACGACACCGTGGTAACCGCGGCGCTGCGGTTCAACGTCTCCAACCCGAACGTCACTTGCGCGCTGGTGGGCCTGACGACCAAGGACCACGTCGACCAGGCCGTCGCCGCCGTCGACAATTTTGAGCCCTATGACGCCGAGCACATCGCCTCGATCCGCGAGAACATTCTCGAGGCCTTCGACGGCCTGTGCACGGGCTGTGGCTACTGCCTGCCGTGCCCGGAGGGCATCGACGTACCGAAGATGATGGACGTGTACAACATGTTCACACTTAAGGACGGCGACAAGGAGGCGGCACTCGACCGGCTGAAATGGCATTGGACAATTCCCGCCTCCGACGCGGCGCTGTGCTCGCTGTGCGGCGACTGCGAGGAGCGATGCACACAGCACCTGCCGATCCGCGACCGCATGCAAGAAATCGCGGAGCTGGGGGATGAGTAGCCCGAGTGGCCATGCCGATGCCCATTTCACATGCCCACACAAGCGTGGGCACCTGCCTGCCGGCAGGCAGGTGGCACCCGGCCATACCTCGGTGATCAGCGTTTTTCGATGGTTATCGGTTCGCTGTAGATCTCGCCGGGCCACAGTTCTGACTCAGCGCAGACCCCGCGCATGACGGCAATGTTCTGATGGTAGGCGCCAGTCACGTAGTGGTATGTAAGCGTGTAGTGGCCTGGCTCGTCGCTACCGGCATAGTCGGCAACGTACAGGCCCCTTCGGCCTAGAAGAACATATCCACCAGGGATGCTGACAAAGGCACCAGCGCCAAACGTGCTGCTCGCCACGGGACCGGTGTGAACAACTTCGCCATCAGGGCCGGAAATGGCAACGCCGGCTATAGATTCAGCAAATGGCCGGAACATGGTGATCGGTTCATCCGTGTTGTTCCGCATTTCCATCAGCAGAATGATCGGATCATCAACGTGGACCCCCGCCTTGGGAGCCATCAACCTTAGCGATAGAGCCCCATCGTCGGAGGTGGCCCATTCGGTAAACAACAGCTCCCTGGCCGGTATCCCCCACAGTTCGCTGTCCTCCTCGGGGAGGCGAGGTCCTATGTATTTGACCGGTTCTTCAACCGCGGGTTCTCTCGCGTGGGTGGCCTCCTCGTCGGCGGACGGGGAGTCAGTCTCGCGATCCGCCGAGCCTTTGTCACGGCACCCCACGCAAAACACGCCCAGTACGACAACAGGCAGCGTCCATCGTTGCAGCATTGTTGATGTCATCATTCAGCTCCTTTCTATTGCTCGCCTGATGCCCGGTGCCATGCTTTTGCCCACAAAAGCATGTGGGGTGCGATCGCGGCAGAGCATGCTTCTGCGAACAGCCAGAACCATGGGGCCCGGCCCGTCAGCAATTGGGACGCTCAAGCGGCCGGATTGTTCCCCGAAGTTTTGGCGCTACTTCGCGTCCGCGATGCGTAGTACTTTCAGGCCTATGGCGGGGTCGAGCGCGCGGGAGGCGTCGATGTCCAATAGCTCGATGATGACGACTTCCAGCAGGCAGAACACCGTCGCCCCGCCGCGCGGGCAGCCTGCGATGACCTCGTCGCCTCGGCCGATCGCGCCGTGCAGGTGCAGCTTGGGGCCGTCCTCGTCGCAGAAGATCGTCCCCACGCCGGCGATCTCGCGCGCGTCGTCGAACTCGCGGAAGATCGGCTCGAGCGGGCCGGAGGGGTCTTTCGGCCCGACGACCACCTTGCCCGTCCGCAGGCCGCCTACCACTATCACCGATGCACAGCGGATGTTCTCGGCGGCTGCGATCCGCTCGATTTCGCCGTAGACGTCGTCGCCCTCGAAACCGCGGGCCACGATCACCCGCCCCGTGTTGCCGACCTGATACTCCATCGATTGCTCCTCAAAAAGAGTGCGGCAGCCCGGCAGGCCGCCGCACGCGGTTTACGTCGTCCCCAGCCCGCTGGGCTGGGCGCGCCGGGATCATTGCCTGAAGTCGGCCTTGATGACGTTCTGGGACGTGCTCGTAATCTCCAACATATCGGCCAACTGCCGGGCCAGTATGCGGGCGAGCCTATTGGCCGGAATCGCCGAGGTCAGCTCGAACTCGGCAATTGTCGCGTTGAATTGCATGTCGACCGACTCGATCTCCTCTATCGCTGCCAGCGCCTCTTCCACGTCCATCGCGTCGGTGAAGCTGAGCCCCTGGACTATCAGCTGCGCGCCGCCCCGGCCCTGGAGGGCGTCCTGCCAGAAGTATAGGATATCCTGCTGGATGACCGGCCCCAGGGCCGCGCCGAGCAGGGACAGGGCCTTCTTGGCCGCCAGGCGGGGGACTTCGTCGACCGCTTGGATTCGGCCATTCCGGCTGGACAGCAGCTCGGCTGTGTCACTGCGGTAGCACTTGATGTCGCCATCGGCCCCGTAGCGGTTTATCTGCACGGCCCCGTAGGCTGTGGTGCGCTCGCCGAGTGCAGCGGACGTACTGCCCGTGATGAACAGTTGCGCGCCGTAGCGTTGTGCGATCGCCTGGATGGCGGCCGGGTTGTTGGCTGCCACGGCGGCGGCTATGTTCCGCTGGTCTATCGCCTCGAGTTGGTCGCGGTTGACCAGCCTGAAGCCGCTTTCAAGCAGAAGCGCCTCGATTCTCGTCTGGACGGTCGAGTCGGCCTGGATCTCGCCGTCGATCTCCTCGGTAATGACGACCATGATTCTCGGCCTGCCCATCTGGGTCAGGAGGTTCTGCACCACGCCCCAGGTGTCCTCGATTCCCTGCACCGAGACGACGGCGCGGACGCGGACCTCCCACGAACCGTCGATCTGTTCGACGCTGGAGAGCACTTCTTTGGACTGCACGAACCCAGCCGCCCGGGCCAGGACGGTATCCCTGACGAGCGCGAAGTCCTCGGTTTCGCTGTGGGAGTAAATGAACGTGCCGGCGACTTCCTCGACGGCTTTTCGCAGGGCGTCGTTGACGGCTTCAGCCTCCGACATGCCGATGCCGGTGACCTCCACGGTAACGAGGTTGTCGCCGCCGGCGTCCTGCCCCAGCGTATCGGCGGCCGGCAAGCACGCCCACACCAGCACCAGACACATCGCAAGCAACTTACGCATGGCCGTTCGTCCTTCCATCATCCGCGCATCACCGCGGGCCCGCCCCAGCCGGGCCGGTCACGGCAATCAGTTCAATATGTCCGCCGGCAGAGGCTACTCGACGATGGTGCGCTGCTCGACCGGCAGGTCGTGAATCTCTATGTGCTGTTGTTGGCGGATCTCCGGCTCCTCGTCGCAGCCGACCGTCGAAGCCAGCGGCAGACACATCACCGCGATCGCCAGAATCATCAGAAGTTTCTTGAGCATTTCATTTCTCCCGTAATCGTGCGTCCGTTCTCACGTCTGTTCTCACGTCCGTTCTCACGTCTGTTCTCACGTCTGTTCTCACGCACGTTCTCAGAGGGCCTGTCGCGGCTGTGCGGACGGCGCGTTCGCCGCCCCGCACAGAGCCGGGCAGGTTGGTGTTAGCGATTAACTATGATCAACTGCCACAGCGGGTACAGGTCGATCTCCACTGTGATCTCGACCGACCCGTCCGGCAGGACCGTCTTGGTTTCGTCCAGCACGCGGGCGCCCTGCATGAAGGCGAGCATCCTCGTCCTGATCGTGTCGTTCTGGGCGACGAAGTCGTGCACGGTCGTGTTGGACCGTATCAGCAGGCCGCCCAGCTCCTCGGCCAGCTTTCGCCTGGCGTCGAGCTCAGCCGCCCGGAACGCCATCAACCTGGCCTGGGCCTGGTTGGCCATGGTATCGTCGATGGCGGCCACGCCGACGGCGCGATGGGTGTTGTGTATCCAGCCCGGTGCGCTGGCGACCATGCCGATCACCGCGCTCAGTTCGGCAGTGACGTTCTTGAGGTATTGCTCGGGGGGCACCCCCATGCCCGTCTCGGCAATGACCCTCTCCCGCGTCGTCACGATCGCCTCTTCGAGCCTTTCGATCATGACGGTGTCGCCTAGTTGCTGCCTCTGGAGCCACGACTTGATCGTCACCAGGACGTCTTGCAGCGTCACTTCCACTTCCACTTCTACGATAAGCTCGTTGGGCATGTACCGGATGCGCGTTTCTCTGACGCCCCGCAGGAAGGTGCTGGTGGCCAGATCGATGTAGTCGGACTCGGCCACAAAGTCGCGCACGGTGGTCTCCGAGTCGACCACAACGCCGCCGATCCGCTCAGCCAGGCGGCGGATGCCTTCCACGCGAGCTGCGCGGACGGCCATCAGTCGCCCCCGGGCGGTGCAGTGAGCGTCCCAGAACTCCGCAGCCCTGCCCCGCAAGTACGCGCGGGAATCCACGCTGCCGGTGCTGCTGTCGACGGGAATCATTCCCTCTTCCTCCGGCATGACACCCATGCCCGTTTCGGTCAGCACCGCGCGCTCGTTGGTGACCGTCATCTCGTCAAAATCGTTCACCGTCAGCAAGTCTCCGTGGTAGTAGCGGTCGTGAATGCTCTTGAGGTTCACAATCACCGTCTCGAGGGTGACCTCCATCGTCAGCTCGCAACTGCCGTCTTCGTAGTACGTGGGGTCGCCGGCTTCCCGCACGCCCGTCAGGAAAGCCAACATCGCCGTTTCGATGGTGTCGCTCTCGGCGACGAAGTCCGCTACGGTCGTCTCGGAGGTGATGTTCAGCCCGTTGATACGCTCAGCCAGCTTGCGGATGGCATCGGCCCGGGCCGCCCGGTACGCCAGCAGCTTGCGCTGGGCCAGGCGTTGATGGCTGACCGAATCCTGAGCCAATGCCGTCGATCCGGTCAGGATCGCCGCGCACAACAGAAGTTTGATAACGTTTCGCATGTTCAGTTCTCCTCAGCACTTCATCACTCCAGGCCGACGCACTGTGCGGGGGGCACTTTGCCCCGCCTCGCGGCGCCTAACTGAAGCGACAGCCTCGTGACAAGTCCACTGTCCGGTCGGGACCGCCCCGCCGGAAACGATATGACAGCGGCGTCATTGCCGATGTTCCTGAGCATGACCGACTGTCCGCAGCCGTCCGCAACGAGCCCGTCGGTAATTCGCGGACCTGCACACGGTTCCCCCCCGGCCGGCGGCGGCACGTTGCCTCCATCGCGGCCGGTAACACCAATGGACTCAACAATCATCTCATCGTCAATATATGCAGGCACCGTCTGTAATATGTCAAGGTAATGATTTTTTTTGCCGCGGAGGGCCTGTCGGACCTGCCGGCCGGGCACGACCGCCCCGGGAAAACCCCCCCAAAAAAAAACCCTCGTGATTTGCTGTTGACATCATCAGCGGAGATGACATAATGATTGGTTCCCCTTAGTCTGGAACAGTTGCTCTTCCTTATAAGGCACCAATGAGACCATGAAAACTTACATGGCCAAAAAGGGCGAGTTGGAAGCCAAGTGGCACGTAGTCGACGCGACGGAAAAAATCCTCGGCCGCATGGCTAGCCGAATCGCCACCATCCTGATGGGCAAACACCGCCCCGAATACACACCCCACGTGGACACCGGTGATTTCGTTATCGTCGTCAACGCCGATAAGATCCGCGTCACCGGCGCCGCCAAGCCGACCCAACGCACCTACCAGCGCTACAGCGGCTATCCGGGCGGGCAAAAAGTCGTCACACTGGCCGAAATGCTCAAAACCAAGCCCGACAAGGTCATCTCCGAGGCCGTCCGACGCATGTTGCCCAAGAGCCGCCTCGGCCACGCAATGTTCAAGAAACTGAAAGTCTACGCCGGCCCGGACCACCCCCACCAAGCCCAGCAGCCGGCCGTATTGGAACTATAGCGGAAAGTCCTGATTCATGGCACCCGAAGAAACCAACCAACCTCCCCAAGAACACGCCGACGGCAACGGTGCCGACAAGACGACGGCAGAAGCCGACTCGTCGCCCACCCGCGTCGAACCCGCCAAGGTAAGCGCCCCCCCACTCCCGGAAGGCGCGCATTATGTATGGGGCCTGGGCCGACGCAAACGCGCCGTCGCCCGCGTCCGCATCCGACCCGGCAGCGGCAAGATCCTCATCAACAAGCGCGAAGTCAACGACTACTTCCCCGCCGACAGCGACCGGCAGTCAGTCGTGGCCCCGCTGGAAACGGTGAAAATGCTCGCGGCGTGGGACATCTGGGTGAACGTAGGCGGCGGCGGAATGACCGGCCAAGCGGGCGCCGTCGAGATGGGCCTTGCCCGCGCCCTGGCCAAGGCCATGCCCGAACTCGAGCATGACTTGCGAAACCAAGGACTTATGACCAGAGACTCCCGTATGAAAGAACGCAAGAAGTACGGGCAGCGCGGCGCTCGCCGACGCTTCCAGTTCTCCAAGCGTTAACCCGATTTTTTGCCGATGCTGGGTCACCCAGCGGACATCAGCCCCGACGCTCGCTCCTTGAGGTTGGGGCTCTTTTTTTTCCGCCGGTCGGGACGGGGAATCGGACGTAGAATTCAGCTACCAGCCCTGCCTATTTTACCTATCTTCCTGCGAAGGCAGATGTTCTGCGAGATTTATTGGCTATATTCCGGGCTGCAGGAGGCTTTTCCCCTTCGCGCAATCGGGTGTCTGTGATATACTGTAGTGATACAACCGACCCCGATTGCCGCGGAGGTGATCCACATGCCGAAGACGATGCGTTCAAAGATCAAGATGGCCCTGCTTATCGTTCTCAGCTTCGCCGCTTTGTGCTGAGTGGCACACAAGTTACAGTAAACCCGATCAGATTGCTTCGACATGGCCCGTCGGCCCGACGGGCCTTTTTCCTGGGCACATCCGCCCGCTCTCAGCTAGCCGGCGGGGCTTTTTCCTGGGCGCATCCGCCCGCTTTCAGCCAGCCAGCGGGCACTTTTTCCTGGGTGCATCCGCCCACTCTCAGCCGGCGGGCGATTAGTCGTCCCCCAGCCGTCGCTTAAGCTCCGCGGTGTCGATTGTTTCCACTCCCAGCGAGCGGGCCTTGTCGGTCTTGGTGGAGCCGGGCGAGTCGCCCGCGACGACGAAGTCGGTGTTCTTCGAGACGCTCGAGGCGACCTTGCCGCCGGCGGCTTTGATCGCCTCCTCGGCGTTTTTGCGGCTGAGGCCTGCCAGAACCCCCGTAATCACGATAGTTTTGCCGGCCAGTGGCCGGGCCTCGCCGGCTGTCGCGGGCTGTGCCGTCACCTTCACGCCCGTTGCCTTCATGGCCACACCCAGCGACAACAAGTCGTCGATTGTCCGTCGTCCTTCTGAGCTCTGGAGATAGTCAAAGATACCCTCCGCGACCAGACCGGTGCCCGCAAGTGCGTGGACAACATCCTCGACTGAGGCGCTCATGAGTTCTTCTGGCCCATTAAAGGCCACGGCAAGGCGGTCTGCTCGCAGTCTGGATATCCTGCGCAGACGTCCTTTCTTGTCATACGTGCGGAGCTTGTCGGTCCACGTCACAGCATCACTGATCGAATGACTCTCGACAACACCCCTACGTCCCTCTGGCGTTTTAAGGTAGGCGCGAATCCGTTCCGCCATCCCCTTTTCTGTAGCAAGTTGTCCTGTTGCCAGGGCTCGCTGTATATCGCTGGCAGACGCACGCAACAAGTCGTCGATTCCAGAGAAGTGCTGGGAGAGCTTCTCTCCCGAAGTCCTGCCAAGGTTCTCGATCCCCAACCCAGCAAGCACGCATTCAAGCGGACGAGTCTTGCTCGCCTCTATCGCCGTCAACAGGTTGGCTGCAGACGTTTCTCCCATCCCTTCGAGCGGGACCAGTTCCTCAGCCGACAGTCGATACAGATCAGCTACGCTTCCGACTATTCCGCACGCAGTTAACTGTTTGATGATGGCAGGCCCAAGGTCTTCAATGTCCATCTGGTCGCGCCCGGCGAAGAATTCGATTCTGGCCGCAAGCTTGCTCGGGCAGTCGTCGGCCACGCAGATGAGTTCGGCCATGTGGTCGACCTCGCGCACGGCCTGGTCGCACTTGCGGCAGCCGGCCGGCGCTGTCTTTCGCGGCACGCGCTGGAGGAACTCCTCGCACTCGATGTTGGTGCACTGGAACGCCCTGTGGCCATCGGGAATCTGCCGCCACTGCAGCACCGTCGCCTTGTCACAAGGGCAGGCCGCCGGCGGCGAGATGACGGGCGCATCGGCCGGCCGCAGTTCGGCGACAACGCCGACGACGTGCGGGATTATCTCGCCGGCCTTTTCGACCACGATGGTATCCCCAACGCGAACGTCCAGCCGTTCGATTTGGTCGAAGTTATGCAGCGACGCGTTGGACACCGTCGTCCCGGCCAGCTGCACCGGGTCGAACCGGGCGACGGGCGTGATCACGCCCGTCCGTCCCGCGTCGTAGGTGACCGCCCGCAGGACCGTCCGCGCCCGCTCGGCTGCGTATTTGTAGGCGATGCACCATCGCGGGTAGCGGCTGGTCGCACCGAGTTGCTCGCGCAGGGTCAGCTCGTCGACCTTGGCGACCATGCCGTCGGTCTCGTAGTCCACCTCGCGTCGTCGCGTGAGCCATTCGTCAACGGCTTCCAGGACGCCGTCGATGTCGTCGCACACGCGCGTGAAATTGCTAATCGGGATTCCCCACCCCCCGAGCCGGTCGATCAGTTCGCTTGCGCGCCCGCCCGGCGGATCGAGCCATTGCCCCAGCCCGTGGGCGATGAACGACAGTCCGCGGTCGGCGACGGCCCGCGGGTCTAGTTGCTTGAGCGTGCCGGCTGCGCCGTTACGCGGGTTGGCGAACGTGTCCAGCCCCGCCTCGACACGCTTGGCGTTGTAGGCGTCGAAGGCGCTGCGAGGCCAGTAGATTTCCCCGCGCACCTCCAGCACGTCGGGCCAGCCGGCGCCGCTGAGTTGCAGCGGAATCGCACGGATGGTGCGGGCGTTGGCTGTGATATCGTCGCCGCGGACGCCGTCGCCCCGCGTGGCTGCCTGTGCGAGCGTGCCGCCTTCGTAGCGCAGCGACACAGCTACGCCGTCGATCTTCGGGTCGACGATGTAATGGAACGACGTGTCCGGCAGCGCCTTACGGACGCGCTTGTCGAACTCCCGCAGGTCGTCGGCATTGTACGTGTTGTCGATGCTGAGCATCGCCACGGCGTGCGTAACCGCGCGGAAGCTGTCCAGCGGCTCGCCGCCCACTCGCTGGGTGGGGGAATCCGGGGTGATGAGTTCGGGGCTGGCGGCCTCCAGCGCCTTCAGCTCATCCATCATCCGGTCGTAGTCGCGGTCGGATAT
>SDBT01021136.1_pt1 | contig 10174 bp, 11 predicted proteins | sample 2277101 | NCBI WGS metagenome assembly SDBT01 (sample SAMN10404973, study PRJNA504765) | marine sediment metagenome | isolation source: marine sediment core GS10_PC15, 103 cmbsf | place: Arctic Ocean: Southern Knipovich Ridge | collected 2010
CGGTTTGCAATTGAGGAGAGCGGCTCACCTCCGGTGAGCTTGGCATATTTGCTCGCTGGCATACTTCGTATGGGCATACTTCGTATGCTTGGCAAAATGCATGGCTGTCCAAAACACGCTAGCATGAATGGCTCGAGAAGCACGAGCTGGCTCGAAATACATGAGCGGCTCACAAAATACGTGAGCTTGACACTCCAAAAAAGGTATGGATTGCTAAAGCAGGACTGTCATGCCCCTGGCATGATAAACACACCAAAGTTGGCTTCGTAGGGCAGGTATCCATAACTGCCAATTAAATTGTTTACCCAAATACTCGGCGGATAAGGATATCAGCCCTACAAATTTCGTAGGGTCTACAAACTTCGTAGTTTCATGGTATTGTCGAAACCGAAATTTTTTGGGACAGCCCCCCTAGAAACGAATCGTTTGCCTTCGGTGCAGGTGATCAATTCGCAAGCATGAACGGCTCGAGAACCACGAGCTGGCTCGAAATACACGAGCTTGGCAGCTGGGAAAAGGAGGCGGATATTATTTGCACGCTATAAATTGATTTAAACCACGTAATGCTCATCTGGATTTTCCGCGAAATATCTATCTCTCCTATCAACCAAAACAGTAACAATTTTTGAGCCTTTTTCCATTTTTTCTGCCATCTCAACAGCAGCATAAACATTGGCGCCTGATGACATACCGCAGAATAACCCTTCTTCTCTGCACAGCCGGTCGGCCATATTTTTGGCATCTTCATTTCTAACCACAATTTCGTGATCCAAAATATTCCTTTCAAGAATATCCTCAATAATAAATTTAAAATTCGGCACGCCAAAACTTTCCAAGTATTTATGAACAGCGCGGGATCGAATCCAATCAAGCCTCTGATCGTCCGTTGGCACAACCCCAGAAACAACCAGGTCGGGGTTCGCACCTTTTAGAGCCTCAACCACACCCAGGAGCGTCCCCCCCGTGCCAACAGAAGCGACCCAGGCGTCAACCCTGCCATCCATCTGTTCTAAGATTTCCACGCCTGTTTGTTCTCGATGCGCCCTGGTATTATCCGGATTACATAATTGATTGGACCACCAGATTGACGGATCACTCTCCTGCAGGTCGTAACACTGCTTCATCCTTACTGCAACAAAGGCAGCCGCTCTTTCAACATCATCGATTCCATCAATATTTTCTATATGATCCTGCAAATCAATCGGAGTCACGTCACATCCAAACAATCTCGCGATCCTGATCCGATCGGCGGGATTATAAGAACTGGACAGCTGTGCCGGAAAAATTAATTGAACTTTATAGCCCTTCACCGCACCAACAAACGCCAGCGCAGGTCCTGTGTTTCCAGTAGATTGTTCGACAATCGTTCCGCCTGATTTTAACATTCCACTTTTCTCAGCCCCTTCAATCATACTGAGCGCCATTCGATCTTTGATACTTCCTCCAGGGTTCATGAATTCACATTTAACGTAAATTTCCACATCCGGCGATTCAATTACCCGAGTCAGTTTTAGTAAAGGTGTATTGCCAATTTGTGCAAGAATAGTTGGTTGTGATTGGTCCATTGTCTGCCTCCTTCGAACATTTTACTTTTTCTGGATGATCCACTTGTGCGTATTCAAGCATTCTTCTGGGCAGGGCGGCTTAACTACTTTGAGCTCAGCCGTCCCGTTAGCTACAGTGCTCGCTTTTCAAGATTGCCACTCAAGGTCCATCAAGCAAATCGCTCATCCCGCGGGGTGGGCTCCTTGAATGGTCAGGCACCGTTATTAAAAGTTGGCATCCTTTCCGATCGCCACCAACAAACCAAAAACAGTATTCCAGGAATGGCAATCACCATCGACATGAGAAAAGGGATCGCTGAACGATAGAAATCATGATTTATCGGTCTTTGAATTAGAAGCAACGTAAGCACAGCGAATAGGAAAACGAGGGTAATCGATCCACCCAATCTCTCGTAACGCCAGGCGATGACTAATCCCAGGATACTCAGAAACATCAAGATTGGGGGCAGCGCTTCTATGAGGGGATAGCCCTCCACCGCATACGGATCTGTTTTTCCGATTGTCACCCAGTTCCATGTATAGCCGGTAAGCATTATCAGAGAGTAAACAATGATCGGAAAGGACCAAATACGTGCAATCCAGCGTATCCGTTTCGTTGCACGATCACCGGTGTCACTAACATTTGTCATGGTTTACCTTCCTTTTTTGATACGGCGCCTAACGATTACATAACCTGCTCGCCGACTTGGCAAGTTTTGACTATTTGATTATAGCCAAAGTCGGCATTTTTCGCGCCGCTTACCAGAGCTGAGGCGAGTCCGGTTAATATAGCGTTGGCGACTTACCATTCACTTCATCACATCTATCTTAACCTGTCTTAGAACCCAATCAGCCCAGCTTTTCTACGATCAACAAAAAGTCAACCCGGGTAGCCCAGGTAAACGGTGTAACCGTAGAATTCGGTATGATGGCTACGACCTCGCCCTCCAAGCTATTTAGAAATAGCTCTAACTTATCCTGGTCTTCTGTCATCTTAAGATTGAAGCGGTGAACCTGGTATTTCATTTTTGAAGACATTGTTTTCTCCTACCTAACATACCAGACTTCTACATTGTCCAGGCAATGCATGTTGTTATCTTCGGGTCAAAAGGTGAAGCTTATTTCGATAAGTATGCCCAATCACTCTTCCTTTTCCAAATCATTGTGTTGGTAAGCCCAACGGACGGGAGCTATCCCGCGCCAGATTTGCATAAACATCTCACTGAGCAAGATCATCGACACAGCCAAAGAGCCACTGATTTCGAGCGCCGATGGGCGAAGACGGGTTCAGTGGTGGTTGGGCGGCGCGCCTCTTTATCATGTGGTCTCCCAACTTGGCTATACGGACGACGAGTTGCGACTTGACACCACGCCACGCACAAAGAGCGCGAAGGGGATGAAGCAGATCAATCCCAGGGCAAAGATCACAACAACATCGACCAGAACGAATGGCGCAGTGGTTAAAAATGGCTGCAACAACAAGAAGACGATCAACCCGACGAATAACATACTGGCCTGGAAGAGCAGCCCCAGACCAGTCACATACCCTAACTCCTTACCCCGCCAAAGCACCACCCCACCGATGACCCAGGCAGGAGTAATCAAAAAATCTGCGGTGTGCAGTACGAGTTCTGTTTCGGTAATCGGTGTCTGACTGGTGAGCGCATTGATTATAACGCCGATGACTCGCAGGAAGAACAGGAGACCCAGTCCAGTCAGGACTCCCCCGGCGAGGCGTTCCGGCACAGCACCGGTGAGCCGTTGTTGTACAACTTTCCCGTCAATGCTTGCGACCAGACCGATAATGGTGTACACACACAACGTGACCAGCGTGAGATGCAGAAGATATGCCACGTTGAACGGCATGGCTAAGATGTAGATGAGGTAATTGTACAGCACAAAGAAAAGCGCGCCCGACCAGAAGAGCAGCCCAATCAGCTTGCCGCGCCACGCCAGCCACATCGAGCCAAGCAGGATTGGCAGTCCGATGAAGAGGTTGACCACGTCATTGGACACGAATGAACGAAGCAGCTCGTCGGTCGGATAGATGACGGTGCTGTACAGGAGACCAGCGACGGACGCAGCCACCATGAGGGCGGCGACGATGAAAGAGATAGCGTATATCAATTTGAGGTTACACCTGATCGGCAGATCGGCGTTACGCTCTTGTTTTGTGTTCATTTCTTTCGACTCCTCGGTCAATATGTGTCTTCCCCATACCCATTAGTTAGGCGGCAACCAGCTCCGCTCACTCGTTTTTATGGCTCGTTCCTATCTATTAGCACACCAGATGCCGGCTCATACCTGAATCTGGAGTCTCGGTTGTTCATGTGGGTTGAACGGATTCTTCATCTCCTGATCTCGCGAGGACGATCGACAATCCCACAAGCCACACCATCACCAAGACGATGTTCATCATCAGAAGGATGATCCCAACAGACTGGGGTGCGGGAACCGGGATAAATCGAACGATCCAGATAAATCCCGCCAGCCCTCCAATGATCCCAATCCAATTCATCCATCTCGGCGCCCGACTCACTCTTAACAACAATATCGCAATCCACACAATGGATCCACCGTAGGCAAGAAAGCTCCCAATGGCCCAGGTCACCTCGATGCTGTCCTGAGCAAACTGTGCAGCCTTCATCATGAGCTCCGTATCCGATCCTTCAGCCGCAGCCACGGCAGGACCAAAATAATAGATCATGGAACCGGTATCCACCATAAAGCCCGTCGTCAGAAAGGCGACCCCAACTATAGCAAAAGTTATAGGCACTGCCAGGATGGATCCAGTCTCTCGCCGAAAGCCTTGGAAAAAAGCCAGGAAGACCGGGATCACCATCAGTGATCCCAGAATACCACCCCACGTGTACATCAGGACGGCAGATGAATCCGCCCGAGCAAGATAGCTTTCCAGGGCTCCCGCACTCTCTCCCTGAGGAAAGGACAAACTCCCAACCACGAACAGGATCCAGCCTAGAGCTGTGAGCACGGCAAATACCAGTCCGGTTTGATACAATCCCTTATTCGACATTTTCTACTCCTTGCATTGATTTGACTTCCCTTGAAGAACGCAGTCCTCTCCACGCGGTTGGATGCGATTTGAATCCTAGCTCTTTGGCGGATATGGGCATCGCACTGACGCCTAATTTTTGTTGGGTCGAAATTAGGATTGAAAGCAACTCTGGTTAACCATTTACTTCTGCCAATCTATCCAGTATTGGAAGCGATTCATCACGACCCTGTCCAGAGATGGTGATGATGAGACGCTTAACCCCGGTCTCCTCCATCTCGACCAATATCTTCCGGTCGGGTATTGACTCTTCAAACACCGACATTTCGAGCGAGTCCGGATCACGCCCAATCATCTCCGCTCGTTGACGCAATTCAGCAATTATTTCTTTCGTTTTCGACCATTCCAGCAGAAACGGAGCCCAGCCATCGCACACATCCAGCACACATTCAAGTGACTTTTGACCTGTTCCCCCCATAATAATAGGAGGATGAGGGCGTTGATATGGCTTTGGAAACGATTTTATCTTATCGAAGTTAATAAACTTGCCATGAAATTCTGACTCCTCTGTGGTCCAGATTTCTTTCATTGCCCGAATCTGCTCTTTAAGAAGTTGAAAGCGCGTTCGATAGACAACCCCATGATTAGCCATCTCTGCTTCAAGCCAGCCAGCTCCAATTCCAAAAATGAAACGCCCCTGGGATATGCGGTCCAGTGTGGCCACCGTGTTGGCTAAAATGATCGGGTCATGCTCATTTACAAGACTAACCCCCGTTCCGAGCTTGATTTTTTCAGTTGAAGCAGCCGCATGTGTCAAAGCGATAAACGGATCATACGTTTGCCAAAAGAAATCGGGCAAGGCTCGTCCTCGTTCAGTTGTACGCAGAAAGTGAACAGGGATGTGGGTATGCTCGGAGAACCAGATGGACTCCAATCCCCGTTCTTCCGCAGCACGAGCCAGTTCGTCGGGTTGGATGGAATGCTCAATAGCGTATCCGTGAATACCAAATAACATTTCTATCTCCTTATAATCTGTGTATGAATCATAATTTATGGTGGTCAACCAATGCGGGAGGCGCAGTGTTCCATGCTAATGGGTAAGGGTTGATGGGGCGCGAAGCATGCAGAGGTTTTAACAAGGATGGAAATTAATGGCCGCCGAGTAAGCTGATGATCCCCAATGCGTCCAGACCATCCAGCATGAGCTGCACCGCCAGAGCAGCCATCAGGACACCAAACACCGCTTCTGTCACAGCCAGGCGAGATGAGTCCAGGTGCTTGGCCAGCTTGTCCATGTTGCTAAAAACATACCAATCGAGCACTCCCATGATTAAAACAATGGCAACCAGGATGACCAGCATGAGCACTGAACTGATATCACTGGAATAAATGACCAGTACGGCAATCCCAGCCGGATTAAGCATGTAGGGCACGGCTAAAGGATACAAAGCCATCTGCATCGGGCTGCGACTCCCTGCTTTCTCATGATGGTCTTCTTTGCCAGGGCTGACCAGCATATGCAGAGCCAGCAGCAGCAGCACGATCCCGCCGGCGATGTTCGCCGCACCCGGTGTAAAGTGCAGCAATTTCATTAACAGCCCGCCAAAAAACACCAGGATCAATGCAGTAATGACACCCGTTTGCACCATACGCCGGGCTACCTTTTTCTGCGTGTCCGCATCCATCCCTTTGGTCAGATCCAGAAAAGGCACCAGGGCAATTTTTGGACCCATACCAATCAGCAGTAACATAAAAAGGTCAAATACAAGGTAAAAATCGAGATCTCCAAGGTTCATAACAAAAATACCTCCGTATTGATTTTTTCAATTGTTTCATCCAAATTGGCGTGCACTTACATCAATCATCCAGCGTCAGACCATCCTTGATAGTAATTTCGTCTGGCTGCCGGTAGTTCAAAACCAGGATATTGACGCTGACTAAAAACACATAGGCTGGAAAGATCATCGCGACTCAATGGGAAAACCTGATGCTGACCAAGAGCGCCGGCGACAGGGCATAGGAGACCAGTGCCAGCCAACGCGGCAGCATATGGGTGGGCACCCAATTCGTGGTCAAGACGAACACGAACATCCATACGGAGTTGCTCCGAAATGCGATTACCTGGGCAATTGCATAAACCCGGTTCTCGATCAATAAGCGGGGATCGAGGGCATAGATGACCGGGATAACACCGGCGAGGGCGATTGCCCGCGATGTTCTGAGCGCTCGATTCGATAAATATGAGTATGATTCTATCATGATTGAATTCCCTTTTTCAGGCAATGAGGCTTGAAAAAGTGACTATAAATCACCGAATATTGGGGTAGTATTCGGGAAAAAGTATTCCTGGGAAAAAGTATTCCTGGGAAAAAGTATTCCTGGGAAAAAGTATTCCTGGGAAAAAGTATTCCTGGGAAAAAGTATTCCTGGGAAAAAGTATTCCTGGGAAAAAAGATTTCCTTGGAAAGAATATCGGGGATAATTATTCAGATTTTGGCTGTTAAAACAACCTCCCGCGGGTTACGAAAAATAGGCTTGGGGAATTGAAAAAAACCTCCCGCGGGTTACGAATAACGGGTTTATGGATTCAACGTTGCTATTGTAAGTAATTTGTCCACCACAAGATTACAAAACCCGCGGGAGGTTAAAGATACGATATGACAATTGTAAGCGATTGACCCACCAGAGTATTACGCAACCCGCGGGAGGTTTGATGATTTGTCCGCCACAAGATTACAAAACCCGCGGGAGGTTTGATGATTTGTCCGCCACAGTATTACAGAACCCGCGGGAGTTGGGGTTTGTGGAACCTCCCGCGGGTTACGAATAATGAGTTTAAGGATTTGATAAGGCAATTGTATGTGATTGACCCACCAGAGTATTACGCAACCCGCGGGAGGTTGATGATTAGTCCGCCAGATTAATACGGAATCCGGGGGAGGACGCTATTCTCCGTATATACATAAGTTATAATCTTTCTAATATTATGTATTCCTATATGAAACCTGGGAACCTCAAGAATATTTGTCTCGTTTAAGTAAATTCAATAGAAAGAAAGGAGAAAGAACAATGGCACAAGATCCAGATAAGAACGGTCGGGAAATACTCCCGATCCCCGACATCCCCTCCAGAGGCAAGATAGCGCTCGATGCGCGCAATGCGGAGTTTCCACCCATAAAACCCCTGCGACCACCGAAAGGGGCACCTAACGTTGTTATTGTCTTGATCGACGATATGGGCTTTGGCTGCCCGAGCGCGAACGGCGGACCGGTACATATGCCAGCCTTGGAGAAGATCAGCGAGAGTGGTTTGTCCTACAATCGCTTCCATACTACTGCCCTATGCGCACCGACCCGCCAGGCGCTCTTGACAGGGCGCAATCACCACTCTACCGCAATGGGAACCATCACGGAGCTCGCTACCAGCGCGCCTGGAACGACCAGCGTGCGACCCAACAGTATCGCCACCATTGCCGAAACGCTGCGTCTAAATGGCTACAACACCGGAGCGGCTGGCAAGATGCATCAAACTCCCGTTTGGGAAGTCAGCATGTCCGGCCCGTTCGATCGCTGGCCGACGGGAGACGGATTTGAGAAATTCTTTGGCTTTATCGGCGGCGAAACCAACCAGTGGGCGCCCACGCTGTACCTTGGGACCTCACCTGTCGAGCCCTGGGGTACTGCTGAGTCGGGCTACCACTTCTCGGAGGACATGGTCGACAAGGCCATCGCCTGGCTGCAGGGCATCCATACCATGACGCCTGATAAGCCGTTCTTCCTGTACACGTCGTTTGGTGCAACGCATGCTCCCCATCACGTGGCACCAGAATGGATTGAAAAATATAAAGGCAAATTCGACAAGGGTTGGGACAAGGTGCGTGAGGAGACCCTGACCAACATGAAGAAGAAGGGCATCGTGCCGGAGGATACTCAGCTCACCGAGCGACCCAATGGCGTGCGCGCTTGGGAGGAACTGAGCGACACCGAAAAGAAAGTATTTGCCAGGATGATGGAGGTCTACGCCGGTTTCGCTGAACATACCGATGCACAGGTAATGAGACTCATCGAGACGCTGGAAGATATTGGTGAATTTGAGAATACACTATTTATCTACATTGCCGGTGACAACGGCGCCAGCGCCGAAGGCGGTCTGGACGGCACCTTCAACGAGTTGATGGCACTCAATGGAATTCCGCAGGACCTGGAAGACGTGCTACCCCGGCTGGATGACCTGGGTAGCCCAAAAGCCTTCAACCACTACCCAGTCGGGTGGGCACACGCCATGAATGCACCCTACCAATGGACCAAGCAGGTGGCTTCGCACTTTGGCGGCACACGCAATGGAATGGCGTTATGCTGGCCCAATGGGATTAAGACCAAAGGTGAGATCCGGCAGCAGTTCCATCACGTTATAGATATCGTGCCAACCATCCTGGAAGTTGCTGGGGTACCTGAGCCCTACATGGTTAACGGCATCGCTCAGAAGCCGATCGAAGGCGTCAGCATGATGTATACGTTCGACAAAAAGAATGCCGAAGAACGACATGTCACCCAATATTTCGAGATGTTTGGCAACCGCGGTATTTACCACGAAGGTTGGACCGCAGTCACCCGGCACAACATCCCTTGGATTCTCGCGGAGAATCCCTCCTTCGATGAAGATATTTGGGAGCTCTATGACACCACTAAGGACTGGAGCCAGGCTAACGATCTATCGAAGGAAATGCCTGAGAAACTGCGAGAGCTGCAGGATCTTTTCCTGGTGGAGGCTGCCAAGTACAACGTCTTCCCGCTCGATGATCGCCGCTCTGAACGCTTCAATGCCTCCATTGCTGGGAGACCCGATCTGCCTGCTGGCCGCACGACAATGACGTTTTACCCCGGCATGTCCCACTTGACGGAAAATACGGTACTTAATGTCAAGAATCGCTCACACACCATCACAGCGGAAGTTGAAATTCCCGAGGGTGGGGCGAAAGGTGTTATCGTCGCTCAAGGCGGGCGCTTTGCTGGTTGGAGCCTTTATGTGAAAGACGGTGCAGCCAAGTATGTGCACAACTGGTTCGATGCGGACTACTACTACGTGGGCGGCGAAGAAAAAATGCCTACCGGTAAAGTCAACATCCGTTATCACTTCAACTTTGAGGGAAATGCGCCGGGCGGTGGCGGAACCGGCACCATCTATGTCAATGAGGAGAAGGTAGCCGAAGGAAAAATCGGAAAGACTGTGCCGTTCATGTTCTCCGCGGATGAGACACTCGACGTAGGTGGCGACCTGGCCCTGCCAGTGACCGACGATTACCCGGAAGGCGAGAGCAACAAATTCTCCGGTAAGATCAATTGGGTGAGGATCGACCTGGAGGAGGACAACGTCAGCCACCTTGAGCCGGAGGAGCTCAAGTATCATCGTGCTTTAGCTCGACAGTAGCGTTTGATGATAAATATTGGGGCTTCCAAAACAGGCAGCCCCAATATTTGCTCATGGCAATCATCCTCGTCCTGTGAAGAGAGCTTTAAAAGTTTCAAAACGCTGAATGGTCCGAATCTCCTCACCCCCTCGCATACGCTTACAAAACCGCATTTCTTATCTGGACACCAAAGCCTGATCCCATTGCATC
>SDBT01021137.1_pt1 | contig 10174 bp, 10 predicted proteins | sample 2277101 | NCBI WGS metagenome assembly SDBT01 (sample SAMN10404973, study PRJNA504765) | marine sediment metagenome | isolation source: marine sediment core GS10_PC15, 103 cmbsf | place: Arctic Ocean: Southern Knipovich Ridge | collected 2010
GATTTGCTCTCAAAGCCAAGATAGAAGGTTTTGAACCCGGCGCGAACCATCAGCTCAGCCAACTCGCTCGTGATGAAGCGAGCGTTAAGGGCGTTGGGTGTGTGGAAGTTGACGTTTATGTTTCGTTTGAGGACTTGGCGCAGAAACGGGATGATAACATTTTCGGCATCGAACAGGAGTGCGTCATCGTAGAATGCGATATTGGCGACACCTCGTTCTGTCAGCAAATCCAATTCGGCCAAAGAGCGTTCGAGCGGGCGGGGCTTGAACTTGCCGTAAACGGCCGGTACGCAGCAGTAGGTGCAGTTGAAGGGACAGCCGTCACTGAGTTTTAAGACGCCGGTTTCAAGGTTTTCATATATTTCCCACAATGCCGGCTGGTTCAAATCCGGCTCCACATTTAAACATTCCCAGAGCAGCTCAAGATTGCCGTGAGAAATAAGCAGGTCGGCTTGGAGTTTTTCGGCGTGGGTTCTGCAAAGGGTAACGTAGTTGCCACCGAGTACGATTTTTGCTTTTGGCCAGGCGTTTCTAACGGCCTCTATCACTTCTTCTGCGCCCGGGTACCAGTATGTCATTGTTGTTTGAATGAGGACGAAATCGCAGGGAGTTTCCTGCCGCAGGAAATCTTCAAACATATCGCGGCCCAGGCCGTAGCGGCGAAAGTGCCTCGGCACCTTTTCCAGTGGCGGCGGATTGGGAATGATTTGTTCACAGAATCGCCCTTTGCCCCACTGGTCGGATCCAAGGTCGTGCTGGTTTGTCAGGGCAGGATGCAGCCTGTCGAGAAAATCGAAGAGCCGAAATTCGGCTTTACTACGGACAAAGCCCGCAACACTCAGCAGGCCGTACGGCTTTAGCCAGAAGTCATAAGCGGCAAAATCATATATCGGCGGATTTACCAGAAGGATTTTCGGCAGCATAACCTTGCGCGCAGCCTTTAGTCGAATCAAAGTAAACAATACTTTAGAGTCTCTGGGCTCCTGCATGGTTACAGGCACCCTGAAGCACAATCAGTTGATGGTCTTTTATCTCAGAGAGCGTATACGTTTTTGATGCTACGAACAAGTATATATTCCGGCAGTCTTCGTACTGTCCAAGGTTAATTTCCCTCTTGAAAGAGCGTATATAATCAAAAGAATGGACATTTTAAGTACTTGCAGATTTTTTTTGAAAAAGACGTTGCAATGTGGCTTGGGGCGGGTACACTATCGCTTTGAAATTGCCCTGTCGCACGGGGTTGCGATTAGATTTGGGGTCGGCAGCAATCGCGGCTTGGCCGACTCAAGCCTCCGACAGGGCCAGTTCAGTCCGCTACGAAGCGGGCTCCGCGAGCAACAATAACTTTACATTTAGTTCGTAGTTAGTGGTTCGTAGTTCGTAGTTCGTAGTTGGTGTTTCGTAGAGGCGCGGGTTGCTTTTATCTAAGCTCGATGTTAGACTGTCGATTGTATTACCCGGTGGTGTAATTGGTAACACTCGAGTTTTTGGTACTCGCATTCCAGGTTCAAGTCCTGGCCGGGTAGTTAGACGTTGAAATGGTTAGAAGGTTTGATGGTTAGAATGTTTGATGGCTGAGAGGATTGCAATAATATTAGCGGCTGGTGAGAGCACACGGATGAATACGAAGCTGCCGAAGGTACTGCACGAAGTGTGCGGCAGGCCGATGCTGGCGTATGTTCTCGATGCGTGCAGAGAGGTAGGCGTCAGCAGGATATTTGTGGTCGTGGGCTATAACAAAGACCAGGTAGTCGAGCAGTATAAAGACTGCGATGACGTTGTATTTGTCGAGCAGGCCGAGCAGAAAGGGACAGCGCACGCGGTTATGTGCTGTAAGGAGCAAATCGCCGAGTTCAGGGGGCAAGTTTTAATACTGTGCGGCGACGGGCCCCTTATTCGCAGCGAGACACTGAAGACACTCGTAGACAAACACACGTCGGAGATGTCCGCGGCGACATTAGCAACGACAGTGCTTGACGATCCAACCGGGTACGGCAGGATTGAGCGTGATTCATACGGCAACATTCAGGGTATAGTTGAAGATGAAGATTGCACGGACGAGCAGCGCCAGATTAAAGAGATTAATCCTTCGTACTATTGTTTTGATGCGCCGATATTGTTGGAGACTTTGGACAAGATAACGCCGGACAATGCCAAGGGCGAGTATTATCTTACGGACGCTTTGCATCTTATCATCCACACGGGGCACAAGGTTATGGCCGTGACAGCCGTTGCGGCCGAGGAGGCATTGGGTGTAAATGACAGGGCGCAGCTTAGCTGTGTGAGCAAGATTATGCAGCGGCGTATCCAGGCCGGGTTGATGAGCGATGGCGTTACGATTGTGGACCCTGATAATACGTGGATAGATGCGCGAGCCGAAATCGGTCAGGATACGGTGATAGAACCATTTACATATATTCACGGCAGAGTCAAGATAGGACGGGATTGTCGGGTTGGACCGTTCGCCTATCTGCGGGACGGTACCGTACTGGAAGATAACATTGAGTTTGGTGCGTTTAAGGAAGAACAATAACCATGCTGAATCATCCTCTTAAAATTTTCGGCGGGACGGGCAACGCGCAATTAGCTCAAGCCATATGTAAATACCTCAGGATACCCATGGGCGCGGCGAAGATAGAGCGGTTTCCCGACGGTGAGAGGTTTGTCAAGCTGGATGATGATGTTCGCGGCAGAGACTGCTTCGTTGTTCAGCCGACGTGCATACCGGTTGACGACAACCTGATGGAGCTGTTGATTTTCCTGGATTGTCTGCGCAGGGCGAGCGCGGCGCGGATCACGGCGGTGGTGCCGTATTTCGGTTATGCACGGCAGGACCGTAAAGATGAGGGCAGAGTTCCGATTACGGCGAAGCTGGTAGCCAATCTCATTTCGATCGCCGGTGCCGATAGGGTTCTGGCGATAGACCTTCACGCAAAACAGATACAGGGATTCTTCGACATACCCGTTGACCATTTGACGGCAGAGCCGGTATTGGTGAAATACTTCAAGGGCAGGAAGCTTTCTGATTTGACGGTGGTGGCTCCTGACGTTGGAAACATGAAGACGGCGGCGCAATATGCTTCGGCGATGGGGGGTGAACTGGCGATTATCCATAAGCGACGAGTAAACGGCAGCGAGGTAGAGTGCAGCGAAATCATCGGTGCCGTTGAAGGCAGAAACATAGTGATGTGTGACGACATGATTACCACGGCCGGGACACTTTGCGGGGCGGCGAAAATGCTGAAAGGCAGAGGCGCCAAGAAGATAATTGCAGGTGCTACGCACGGAATTCTGGCAGGCGGAGCGGTGGAGCGTATCAAGGCCGCTCCTTTCGACGAGGTGATAGTGACCGATACCGTTCCTTTGAATGACAAGGCTGCTTCGCTTAAGAACATAAAGGTTTTGACGGTTGCACCGCTTCTCGGTGAGGCGATAGGCAGGATACACAAGAATGAATCGGTAAGCATTATGTTTGACGAAGATTAGCCGTTTATGTGTTTGTGGCCCGACGAGGTGACGTAAGTTGGGGCCAATGAGAAACGAAGATCGTATTTTGTGAGGGCGATATGCCAGAAACAATCGCTTTGAACGCGGAAGTAAGAACAGAAGTTGGTACGAAATATGCTGTGAAGCTGCGGCAGGCCGGTAAGCTGCCTGCGATAATATATGGGCACGGCCAGGAGCCGGTAGCCGTTTCGCTGGATTTTCGCAATTTTGTGGAGATGCTGCACCATGGTCATCGGCTGTTAGATGTCAAAATAGGCAAGACCTCGGAAACGCTACTTGTCAAAGACCTGCAGTACGACCATCTCGGCAAGGACATTATTCACGCGGACCTGATTCGTGTTGATCTGACCGAAATGGTCAAGGTGGCGGTTCCGATAGAGCTAAAGGGCACGGCGAAGGGGACCCATGATGGCGGCATTGTGGATGAGCACCTTGACCATCTTGAAGTTGAGTGTAGAGTGAGTGATATTCCGGAATTTATTCTGGTTTCAGTTAAGGAGTTAGATGTCGGCGACGCCATTCATGCAGGTGATATAGAGCTTGGGGAAGGGATAAAGCTGGCGACCAACCCCGATACGTTAGTGCTGACGTGCCATCTTGTTGCTGCGGCCAAGAGCACAGAAGAGCTTGAAGAAGAGATGCCGGTAGCTCCTGAAGTTATTACCGAGAAAGCCGCTGAAGAGGGCGCCGAAGAAAAGTCTGAGTAGGATTAGCAGGTGCAGCTTTGGGCAAGTATCGTTAATGCAGTTACACGCCGGGCGGAAGCTTGTGGTGGTGTGACCGGAATGAAGATGATTGTTGGCCTGGGCAACCCCGGTGCAAAATATGCCGGTACGCGGCATAACGCGGGCTTTGATGTGGTTGACGGTTTGGCCCAGCAGTTGGGAGTAGAAGTAAAGAAAAAGAAATTCGGCGGGCTGTTTTGCCAGTGCAGTCTCGATGAGAAGACGCTGATGCTGCTCAAGCCCCAGCAGTATATGAACCGCAGCGGCCAGGTTGTGGCGACGGCGCGTGGATTTTACAAGCTGGGGCTCGAAGATGTTATTGTTGTAACGGATGATATGGCCCTTGAGCCGGGCAGGATACGCATCAGGACGAAGGGGTCGTCGGGCGGTCATAATGGTCTGGGAGATATTATCGCCAGCTTAGGCAGCAATGAATTTGCCCGTGTGCGTGTGGGTATCGGCCAAAACACGGAGCAGGATGCTGCGGATTATGTATTGGCAAGGCCCGCCGTGCAAGAAAGGCAACTGATAGCTGAGGCAGTGGAAATGGCGCAGCAGGCGGTGAAGTGCTGGGTAATAGAAGGCGCTGAAGCGGCGATGAATAAGTTTAACATTCGAAATGAATGACGTATGATTTGATATTGAGGTAACTTTTTGCGGAATTCAGAGTTTTAGTCTAAGGGAGGTATTAGTTTGAGTACTGTCGTCAAGAGATTATATGAAGGGTTGTTTTTGGTCGATTCGGGCGAAGCAGCCGCAGACTGGAAGGGTATAAACAATACCATAGAGAAAATATTGGCCAGGGCGGATGCCGAGGTAGTATCCACGAAGAAATGGGATGAGCGGCGGCTGGCATATGATATTGAAGGCAAAAGCAGGGGGACGTACATACTTACGTACTTCCGAGGCGACCCGTCCAAAATTGGAGCAATGGAACGGGCAGTCCAGCTTTCCGAGCAGATTATGCGTATGCTGATTCTTCGCACAGACAAGATGAGCGCCGAAGACATGGAAAAAGCTTCACCGCTGCCGACGACTGAAACAACTGAGGTGCCCGCGAAGCCGGCAAGGGCAGATGCTGAAACCGAGACGGTGAGGGCTTCTGCCCCAAAGGTGAAAAGAAGCAGCAGAGCCGCGGCTTCGAAAAAGGCTGAAACCAAAAAGGTTGAAACCAAAAAGGCTAAGCCAGCAAAGGTCGAAGTGGTCCAGGATAGTCCCGGTAAACCGTCAAGCGGCGGCAGCCGAGGCAGGCAGAAAACGTCTAAGGAGCCCCAAGAAGAGGCGTCATCGGAGTCTGAAGCCGCCGAGAAATGATACCAGCAGAAGTGAAAAGCGGCGAAGATATGAACGAACTGTCCGGGATTGCAATTTCGAAATACGAGGTTCAGATGAAAAAAAGGTTGAAGATATTGAGAGCACAAGAGGGATATTAACATGGCCAATTATAATAAAGTGATATTGTTAGGCAATTTAACACGTGATCCGCAACTGAGCTACACGCCCAACCAGACGGCGGTGGTTGACTTCGGTCTGGCGATAAACCGGAAGTGGACTGGTCAGGACGGCAGTGCGAGGGAAGAGACGTGCTTCGTGGATTGCAGGTCTTTTGGAAGGAGTGCTGAGAATATCAACAAGTATTGTCAAAAGGGACGGCCTCTACTTGTTGAGGGCAGGCTGACCTTTGACAGTTGGCAGGCACAGGACGGCTCAAAGCGGAGCAAGCTGAGGGTTACCGTCGAGCGGTTTCAGTTTATCGGTTCTGCTGGAGGCGGGGCCGGTCATCAGGAAGGTGCTCCGGCTGGCGAGAATCGCTCGGATGCGGATTCGCAGGTACCGGCTGCATCGGACGATGATATACCTTTTTGACCAGTGTCAGGCCGAATGTGTGCGTAGCGTAAAACGCAAAACAGAACGTTTAGGACCAGAGCCAGCCCAAATGCAGGCTTCGGTGTTTGTGGTTACGATTGGTAAGTCAATATTATGTTGAGGTAGTATAGTATGGCAAGAGTTGCAATGAGAGATAAGATGGCGGGCAGGAAAAGAAGAAGAAGGACTGGGGCAGGCATACGTGAGCAGACGCAATGCCGGTTTTGCAGGGAACGTAAGATGTATGTTGACTATAAGGACATTGACGTACTGCATAAGCTCTTGACAAATCGAGGTAAGATTTTTTCTCGTAAGCGTAGCGGTAATTGTGCATCGTGCCAGAGAAAAGTAAAGACGGCTATTAAGCGGTCGCGATACATGGCGTTGCTGCCGTTTACAAGTTGACGATTAATGGATGGAGATAACTTATGAAGGTTTTGCTCTGTGAAGACGTAGAGGATCTGGGTTTCCTTGGGGACGTAGTAGAGGTCAAAGACGGCTACGCGAGGAATTACCTCTTGCCCCAGCAGATAGCAATCGCGCCCAGTGAAGCGAACATAAAGTCTTTGTCCGAGGCGAAGGTCAAACGTGCCGAGGAGCGAAAACTTGTCCACAAACAACTGGCCCGTGCGGCTGAGGTGGTCGAAGGTGCCGAGGCTGTTCTGGCGGCAAAGGCTAATGAATTGGGACATCTGTTTGGTTCAGTAACCCGGCGTGATATCGCAGCGAACCTGCGTGATCAGGGTTTTGAGGTGGCCGATGAAATGGTTCAGTTGAGCGAGCACATCAAGCAGGTTGGCACACACGAGGTTACTCTGAAGATAACACCGGATTTGACTGCGAATATCAGTGTAATAGTGGTATCTGAGGACAAGGCAATTGAATCAGCCGGCGAAGAAACCGAAGAATAGCGGCGAGCGAAGCCGGGACACCGGCGGCGGGCTGGATACGACGGGCCGGAGTATGCCCGAATCGTTGGAGGCCGAAGCTGCTGTTCTGGGCTCGATGATGCTCGACCGCGAATGTATCGGCCATCTCGTACAGATGATAAACGCCGAGTCATTCTACCGCCCGGAGCATCAGATAATATTTGATGCTTTGACGTCGCTTTATGAAAAGAGCAACCATATCGATTTGGTGCTTCTGCGCGATGAGTTAAAGAAGCGCAAACAGCTTAAGGCGGCGGGCGGTGTCGAATACCTCGTCAAGGTGGCCGAATCCGTTCCCTCAACGGCGAACGCCGAATATTACGGCCGCATTGTCAAAGAAAAATCCCTGCTGAGGGAGCTGATCCAGGCCAGCACTGAAATCCTCAACGATGCTTACGACGCAAGTGGTGAGATGAGTGAGAAGCTCGACACGGCCGAGCAGAGGATTTTTGCCGTAACGGAGAAAAAGATAACCGGCGAGGCGGTGCCGTTGAAGAGCCTGCTTATGGAGGCCTTTGACAATATCGAAAAACGCGACGGTGCTCATGTGACGGGACTTCCAACAGGCTACTACGAGCTTGACGGATTGCTCTGCGGCCTGCAGAAGGGAGAGATGTCAATTGTGGCCGGCAGGCCCAGTATGGGCAAGACCAGCCTTGCGCTGAATTTTGCCGAACATATCGGAGCGGACAATAACATTCCGGTGGTGTTGTTCTCGCTTGAGATGAGTAAACAACAGTTGGTGGAAAGATTCTTATGTAGCCGCGGCAGGATCGATTTGCAGAAGGTCAGAAGAGGTCTGCTTAGCACCGATGAGTTCGAAAGACTTCGAGACGTCAACAGCGAGCTTTTCGAGGCTCCGATTTACATTGATGACACTCCCGGGCTTACACCGCTTACGGTTCGGGCGAAATGCCGCCGCCTCAAGAGCATGCACAATATACAATGTGTACTGATTGATTATCTGCAGTTGATGAGCATGGAGGGTCGGATTGAGTCCCGCCAGCAGGAAGTGAGCACGATATCAAGATACCTGAAGGGTCTGGCGAAGGAGCTGGATATCCCGGTAGTAGTGCTGAGCCAGTTGAACAGATCGCCTGAAGGTCGTGAGGGGCACAGGCCGAGAATGAGTGATTTGCGCGAAAGCGGTAGTATTGAGCAGGACGCCGACGTCGTTATGCTCCTGCACAGGGATGATTACTATCGCAGGGGCGAAAGCGACTGGGAGGACAACCACACAGCGGACCTGATAGTGGCCAAGCAGCGAAACGGACCTACCGGTGTTGTAAGTCTTTATTTCGACAGCGAGTTTACGCGGTTCTCGAATCTTTCTCGTGTCCAGGACACAGATACCCATATACATGATTCGCAGGACGCACGCTCAAAGGTTCCATTTTAGGGAGTCGAAATGGTTTCACATATCCAGGAGCACAGATGTGCAAGAGCACAAGGGCATAAGAATGTCGGGAAACTTTTACCTTTGCACTGTGGACCAGGCATGTGGCTTGCCTTTATGTTTATTCTCGTTGTCCGGGGCGGCTTTTGCCGGGCGCAAGAAGCGGTCGCAGTTTCTGCTGCTGAGGGCTTGCGCATAAGCAGTATAGAGTCGAAGGGTAATGTTACTATCAGCACAGCCAAGATTTTAGCGACCGTTCGTGCGCGTGCTGGTCAGTTGTTTGACGCGGCCTCGGCGACGGAGGATGCCCGCCGAATCGCTAAGCTCGAGGGGGTTGAATACGCTTATTACAACACCGAGGTTGTGGAAAACGAGGTCAAACTGACATTTGTGGTAGTTGAGAAGAACCTTGTCAGGCTTCTGGCCTTTAACGGTAATAAGAAAATAAGTTCGGGCAAACTGGCCAAGGAGCTGGCCTTTAAGCAGGGTGATTACCTTGACCTGTTTCTTGTAAGAAACGGTGTCGAAAGGATGACCGAGCTTTATCACAAGAGGGGGATGGCGTTTGTCGAGATAAGTCTTGATGAGAGCCAACTTTCCCGGGGCCAGGTGGTCTATAATATCGAGGAGGGGCCGAGAGTTAAGATCAAACAGGTCGAATTTGAGGGCAATAACTCCATCGAGAGCAAAGAACTGAAAAAGACGATTAAGACGCGAACGCGTAAGTTTTTCTTCTGGCCGGTCTATTACGACCAGCAGGTAATTTCAGAAGACATCGCAAAGCTGCAGGAAGTTTATCAGAAGAAAGGATTTCTCGATGCCAGGATAGATGTAAGTTCAAAACTCAGCGAAGACAACAAGCTTGCCTATGTTACTTTTTCAATAGGAGAAGGGCTGGTTTACACAATCGAGCAAATTTTTATCCGCGGCAACGAGTTTTTCGACGATGAGCAGTTGACTGAAGGCATGAAGCTGGAAGTGGGAGGCTTCTACAGCAAGGACAGAGGCGATTTCGACGGCAGGCATATTCTCAGTCGTTATCTCGAGCGCGGCTTTGTTGACGCGCAAGTCGGGCACCGGCGCTCATTCACGGGCGAAGGGAAGGTTACAGCGGAATTTGAGATTACCGAGGGCGAACAGTTCAGGATCGGTCAGGTCGTTATCACAGGCAACGAATCGACCCATGACAAGGTGATACGCAGGATTTTGGATGAGGAGGGCTTTGCACCCGGTCAATGGTTCAATGCTGATATTGCCCGAGGCGACGGGACCGGTGAGTTGGAAAAAACAGTAAGGAGATCGGTTCTGACCGAATCGTTGTTCATTAAAGCGGCGGGCACCCAGCCGGGCCAGCGAGATGCTCATGTCAGCATCATCGAGGGTAAGACGGGTGATATAATGTTAGGCGCCGGTGTCGCCAGCGACTACGGCCTGATAGGGCATTTGGTGTTCGACCAGCGGGATTTCGATATTTCGGACTGGCCCAAGAGCTGGAACGAGTTTATTACCGGTTTTTTTGCCCAGCCGCCAAAAGCGTTTAAGGGGGCCGGTCAGCGCCTTCGAATAGCACTTGAACCGGGTACCGTACAGGACTCGTTTTCAATCAGTTTTACCGAGCCATATCTGTTTGACAAGCCCGTATCGCTTGACGTAGTGGGCTCGAGCTTTGAGAGGCGCAGGGAGGCATACGATGAAGAGAGGCTGAAAGGATATTTAGGATTTGAGAAAAGATACAAGGACAAGTGGCGGCG
>SDBT01021138.1_pt1 | contig 10174 bp, 14 predicted proteins | sample 2277101 | NCBI WGS metagenome assembly SDBT01 (sample SAMN10404973, study PRJNA504765) | marine sediment metagenome | isolation source: marine sediment core GS10_PC15, 103 cmbsf | place: Arctic Ocean: Southern Knipovich Ridge | collected 2010
CCGGGGGGTGTCACTAAGCGGCTGTGCAGTAGCGCTCTTATACGCCCGAGCCTGTGGTAGGAACTTTCCTGTAGGTATGTGACGTACTACGTATCTTCTACCTAATGCGCTCATGCTGCGTCCTTATGTTTGAGTCCGAGGATTTGCTCTCCGAAGTCTACGATCGTATCGACAAGCAAGCTGACATCATCCTTAACACCTTTGTGCTTATGTCGAGCCCATAGGCTATAGATAATCCCAGCTACCTGACGCATGTCCCTATCCAGTACATGAAGCGACAAGTAAATTGTGCCAGTATGAATCGTACCTTTGGTCGAACCAAGCTTATCAGTCATGCGGATCATTTCTCGTGGGATTCCAATACCTAACTTAGCCCAGAACTGTAGGGCTGCCCACAGCTTACGGCGGTTTTCCATTGGGATCGTTTCCCATTGAACAGTTACGGGTGCAGGTATCTTACCAGTGCGATCTTGATAGAGATCCCTTGCGGACGTATTATATGCACGCCCTGTGTCTATGTAGTGCTTGACTATCTCGTTGAACGTCTCACCCGGCTTAGCCGACCAGAGGTTGTAGTCAATTTGGCTTTCCCACCAATTGCTATTGGCCTCGAGCATCTGCCGAATGAGCCCAGCATGATCACATGCGACAAGTGGCTCTGCGACAGTACGATACGCTGTGTAGATGTTGGGCAGCGTACGGTCCTCTGTGAGCTTCACTTTGGATAGGATATTGTAGTTGTACATTGCCTGCTTAGGTAGCTCGAGTACACGAATGCCTCGATAGTAGAGGTACTTACCTACACCCACACCATCATGCAACTCAACCGAATCGAACTTGTACCGAGGTTCGGTTGCGAGGAATATCTCATGGCGGTCATTGTGGATGGCATCTATCAGATGGCCCTCAACGGTAAACGATGTATATCCGGCGGCTAGTACAGAGCCAGTCCAGTGGTTTCTGTCTGCGATTATGCACTCGGGCTCGTCCATAGCATTGGCAGCGAGCTCGCGATACGCCATCCAGACCTCCCAGTTCTTACCGAGTTCCGTTGTGAAGGGTAGATCTGTCCCATTTATCTGGACCATGTGGAACTGTTTGTCACGGATCTTCCGCTTCTTAGCACGGAACGCGCATACTACTTTGCCGCGATGCAACGTGACCTTAAGCCCATTCCGAAGCAATACAGCGATAGCGTACTTGAGTCCTGTACCAAAGTAGCCTATCGGGTTTGTGGTCTCAGGCTTTACGCACACACCGAAAGTCGTGATGCCGCGTAAGTCAATCAACCCCTTGTTCTGGAATACAATCATCCCCATCCCCTGTAAATATGCCAAATGAATGGCCCTTGGAGTACGGATCCGACGTGATCCATATTCTTGTGGCCGGTTATGTCACGACCAGTACCTATGACGTAGAAGGTCTCTATGTGCTTGGCTACGTCGCCAGTCGGCTGCTCTACCCATATGTATATGACTCCGTCCTGTACGCCTGCGAGGACAACCTTACTCTCCACAGGCAGTTCGATCTGTGTGAGTCCCATATTGAGCTTGTGTTTCAGTACTACTCTGCTCATGTCTTATCGTCTCTCCGGTCCGAAGTGTTTCTCAGCACGTGCTAAGGCTATCTTCGCGCCAGCTAGCATCGTATCAGCTCTGCGCTGACTTTGTGAACCCTGCTCGATGTACGCCTGTGTTGCACGAGCAAGCTCGCGGAGTTCATCGACTACCTCCGTCTGCTGCGCACGAATGAGCGCGGTAGTGTTCAGAACCAGCATCATGGCTGTACATACCATAGCTTTATCAGCCCCAGACTTGTTAACGATGTCCATACCGGCGTCGTAAGCTTCTTGCAGGTCCTTGCGATGAGAGAATATCCCACTGTAACCAAACCTAAGGGCCTTCTGTGCAAGCTCCTCAGGTACTGTGTCAGAAAGTTCTACTGTCATAATCTACCCCTGTATTTCGTATGGTGCAGGAAGCTGCTCGAGATCTGCTCGAATCTGTGCCTTACGCTCAGCGATCTCCTTCTCCATTTCCTTGGTGAGCCTCTTACCCTTGTCGAGTACAGGACGAGTAAGGAGCTCAGTGACTAAAGCTCTGCGCTGTTTGTCCTCTTTGGTTACGGGCCGATGTGAAAACAGCCCATCATGCGTGGGGATCCAAACGTGATCCTCCGGGAACATCTTGAATTCTGCTACGCTCACAATTACTCCTCCTCGTTCGTGCTCAGACGTTTCGCAAGGCTCCGTTGAGCTGTGTAGCTTCGGATCATATCAAATGTCCTCCAGACTCTTGATCAGTTGCTTGTGGTTCTTGATCAGAATGTCACGGGCAGAGCATTCAAGGTCCTCGCGGTATTCTAACAGCGCTTCAAAAGCTGTTGGATGTGCTTCGCGCCATGCGCTGTTACGCAATCCCTTATCAAGAATCTCATTGACGATTTTCTTACTTGTGCTGACTCGTTCAGTCATTGTTATCTCTCCAGCATGACGATATCACGTCCAATGGCGATTGCGTCACGATAAGTTGCCCAAGTACCCGAACGTATAAGCTCGGTATTCACTCGGGGCGCTACAATCAGTGTGTCACATATATCAACGATATCCTGATTCCGCTCAAGGTACTGCTTCGCGGGGAACCAGATATCACACGTCGAGTATGCACGCTTCCCTGGGATGATCGGCGGATGTCCAGCAGTCTTGATGCCAAAAGTCCGCGCGATGTCGTTAGCTTCGACGTCTGCACCGACACAATCCCCATGATGGAACTCTGTTATCGTTGAGGCACACTTCTTAAAGTATGACCTTAAATTGGTCCGCTGCTTATGGTTCATACCAAACTGTGTTCCAGTAAATCCTACGATCATGACGTTCCTTCCTTTTGCTGCAAAACTCTATTATCTTATATTATAGAACCATCGATAGGCAAATCAAGAGTCTTTTTCGCCCTGGTTACAGATTTAGTCCGACGAATGCTTCATCGATACGCTTTCGCCACTCATCTCGAGGAAACGCCTTGGCATATAGAAACGCCGTAAGCTCACCTATCCCGAAGCCACCACGACAATTTCCAGTAATGATCGCCTCCTGCGGAGAGTACACATGGCAGTAAACCTCGTAGGCGCTCATGTAGACAGCCTCGCAAACCACTGTCGCATCGTGCTTGTGGCGATGTGTCTGGATCGGAAACATTTTAGGCTTGTCACTCATTGTATTCTCCTTAGCCGCATTTATTATATGGGCAGTTAGCACATTGGATGCAGCCTTCTTGTCGGATTAAGGCAGGAGCACCACAGTCAGGGCATATCTCATGAGGTATAGCTGATGAGGCGGTAATCTCGATAGTAGGCTCTTGTGAATTCGCTTCATTAGCAGCGGGTAGATTATCTACGTGTAGTATATCAACATCGAATAGATGGCGCCCTATGGTATCGCCAATTAAAGCAACTAGCGAGCCATAATACGTCTTACCTACGAAACCCGAGTCGTCTGCGGACTTCACTTTCATGAGCTCTTCCGGGATGAAGCTTATGTCACCACCTTTGCGCATGATCGCTGAGATCATCAGACCTAGAGCAGTCGTCCAGTCCGAGTACTTGCTGGACGTCGAGTGGATGAACACCTCGAAGGCTTTGCCCGCTATATCGTTGATCGTGATGTAGTAGTGCTCGCCTACACTAGGCCACTTGATCTTATAAGTCCTACCAACAAGAACCTCCGGACGGACTATGAGCTTCGCGGGACGATCCTCACCTGCTAGTCCTGGTTCTCCTGCCACAGACAGTATCGATCCACGGACTTCAGAGTACCGGTATGTCGTGCACCCTTTACATCCTGATTCATAGGCGTACTCATATAGGGCTTTGAAATCCTCGAACGTTATGCCCTGTGGGCAGTTTATCGTCTTCGATACGGAGGCATCTATATGCAATTGACACACGGATTGCATGTCAATGTGTTCCTCAACATTAAGATGCTCATGTGTCACCATGTAGTCGGGCAGTCCATGGGATCCGTCAGGTGAGAAGCCCTTAACGTGCATGTAGAGCAGGTATCCGTAGTCGTACACAGTGTAAGGCTTATACTCACCGTCAGCCTGCCTTACATTACGCTGTGCCTTATGCTGGAATACTGGCTCGAGCCCAGAAGACACATTGCCGATGTATAGCGAGGTAGTACCAGTAGGTGCAATCGTAAGGAGCACACCATTACGCATCCCATACTTTTTAATATTCTCGCGCCCCTCAAGTGGTAGCGATGCGACGATAGGCGAGTCCTTACCCCAACGCTCTGCATCCCATAGAGGGAAGGGACCACGCTCCTTAGCCAGGAGATTGGACGTATTGTATACAGCGCCCTTAAGCGTGTCCATAATCCTGTCTGTGAGCCGTACTGCATCACCACTACCGTAGCGTATCTGCATTTGTGCTAATGCGTTGCCGAGTCCTGTAATACCGACTCCTATGCGTCGCTTAGCGTACTCTTCCTGAGCCTGCGTATCTAGGGGGTATAAGGTTACATCAATAACATTGTCAAGGAAGCGCGTCCCCAATCCGGCCACAGATCCGAGCAGAGCGAAGTCAAACTCGGCCAGATCAGTGAAGGGGCGTTTAACCATCCGAGCAAGATTAACAGCTCCAAGATTGCAACACCCGTCAGGAGGAAGAGGCTGCTCACCACAAGGGTTGGTACCAGTAATGGTTTCACAGTAGCGAAGATTATTCCGAGTGTTGATCCTATCAATAAATATAACACCAGGCTCAGACCATTCATACGTGTTCTCCATAATCAGGTCCCATAGATCGCGTGCCTTCCAGTAGGAATACGCGTACCAGGGAGTTATGTCGCCACCCTCTTCCTTCTCTGTGACGAACAAGTGCTTGCCATCAGCTCTAGGGACGTTATAGCCCAGGAACCAGTCTTCGTCCTTGTCTACGGCATCGATAAAGGCATCCGTTATGAGCACGGACACATTGAAGTTCGTTAGTCTACCAGCTTTGTGCTTAGCAACGATAAACTCAGGCAGATCAGGATGCTCGCAATCCATTACAGCCATCATAGCGCCACGTCTCGCGCCAGCAGACATAATGGTTCCGCACATCGAGTCCCACATGTCCATAAATGGGAGGGGGCCACTAGCTACAGCTCCAGTTCGCCGTAAGAATGCACCTGAGGGGCGCAACGAGCTAAAGTTCATGCCAATGCCCCCTCCCTGTTGCATGGTGAGCATTGCGTCCTTTAGGGCATCTGCGATCCCGGACATGGAGTCGTCGATGTCTTGGCACATGTAGCAGTTGAGGAGTGTAACGACATTCGGTGTCCCTGCTCCGGCTTGTATTCTACCTGCCGGAACCCACAGTCCTTTCTGCATGGCCTCGAGCGCCATTCGCTTAGCGTCAGGATCAGGATCCTTTGAATACACTCCTTCAACGACCCGTCGCATTGAGTCGAACGGATGTGCTTCCTCGCCCCATCGGTATTTGTCTTTCCAGACATCGATCGTGATCGCGTGCCCATCAGCTATGATACCTCCTGCGTCTGATGAGTATACATCTAGTCCCTTGTGGGCAGGGTCAATACTGAACCTACTACCTGCTGTTTCTCCCGCCATTCCGTGTTCCCCTCAATAATGTCGTACCGTATTACATGCATCAGTTCGCGTAGCCGATGTTCCTCTGGCCGTAAGCGATCTGCGCTACTTATTAGTTCAAATGCCTCTTGGCATGTTATTGCCGGACTTCGAGGATCGCGTAGCGAATAGCTCGCGCCCCAATAGTCCGAAGCAATCTGTTCATATCTTTTCATGGTAGTTCTTCTCCCTCTTCTGTTTCTCGAGCCATTCACATGCCTCATGGTAGCAATGAGGGCAGTTTCCGTCACATCGGCCAAAGAAGTGCGCTACACGCTGCTTGAATATATCCCATCGAGTTATCTCAATGATCGTTTCGCCTTCCCTCTGTATTACTTTCATAGGTGTCTCCTTGCGCAGTACTTAGCGTTGTCCCATCCCTTCGGACTACCTTGGAATGTCTTGACTGTTTCCCAATCGCCATACTTGTTGTGTCTGTCCGTTTCGACATAGAACCTATTATCATCAGGATTCCATGTGATGCGAACACCTGGTAGGATAGTCAGCTGTATGACAGCAGGAGTGTTGTATCTCGTATCCCACTCAAGGTCTCTTGGACTGTATTGTCGCGTAATGCTCAGTGTCTTATCCATAGATGTCTCCTTTGTACTTCTGTAGTGAGCCCCATCGATGTCCATATTCCGCATCTGCCATGAATGGGACCTTTGTGAGTCCATAGTCAATTGGTACTTGCCTCAGCTCTCGCGCTACTAGCTGAATTACCTTCTTGCGTCCCGCAATACCACTAGAGAGAGGCCGTTCCATCAGGAGTGCGTCATGAATTAGGTTAACGATCCTTACACGCATGCTCTTGAGCTCCTTCCAAGTTCTGATCGCTGCATGGGTCGTGATGTCTGTGGCGATAGATTGATGTGGGAAGTTAGCAGCTTCATTCTGCAGGAACTGAAGGTTCTCTCTGCTAACCAGCCCAACACGCTTCTTACGTCCGAAGCAGGTTGTCATGATTATGTTCGAGGCAGGACAAGCTCTGCATCGCCTGATGAACTCCGCAGCTCCTGGATATTGATCGTACCATCCAGCTAACATACGGCGTGCCTCTTCTAGGGGGCCGCCTATTTGTCCTTGTAGACCGAACTCAGTAATGCCGTACATGATGCCGAAGTTCACGTTCTTGCACTTCACTCGCTGTTCGTATGCTCCTTCTCTTTCCGGATGCCACCCTGGGAAAAGAGCTTCTGCCAGGTTTCCATGGAGATCCTCGCCTGCTCTAAAACATTCGATAAGCGTTTCATCGCCCGAGAGTGCCGCCAGAGAACGTATCTCCGCCTGAGATAGATCCACTTCAATAAGCTCATACCCCGGAGCTGCAACAAAAGTCCCTCGAACTTGAGGAAGACGTGGTGCATTCTGAAGATTAGGATCACGAGCCGCAAGCCTACCAGTTCGAGTTCCGTGGATAAGAAATGTAGCATGGATGCGATTAGTATTAGGATGTACATGTTTGCGTAGCCCCTTGACGTAAGTGCCATACATCTTCACAGCCTTGCGGTGCTTCAGGATCAGTGCGAAGATTGGATGTTCAGTATCTTTCTGTAGCCGTGCTAGTACCTTAGCATCGGTGCTGCCTTTCTTTCGATTTGGGAACTTGTAACCCTTGAAGAGTAGCCGACTAACCTGCTTTGGACTTCCCGGATTTAGTTCGTATCCCGTCAGCTCAGTGATTTGACCTTGGATATCCGCCTTCATTTCCGCGAAGTAGGTTTCGTTCTCGTCTAGTCTGTCTGGGTCGGTACAGATTCCATTTTCTTCCACCCAGGTGAGCATCTCACTGGCCGGCAGAAGGGTATCCGTGTATAGTGCTTCGAGTTGACTATCTTGCCGTATTCGTTCACGGTATATGTCACGTATCTGCGCTGTATTAGAGGTATCAATCGCTTGATACTCTGCCAGCACTTGCTTAGGAATAGCTTCATAGGTTGTATCCTTATTGGGCAGATACGGTTTGATCATGTATTTGTAGTCAGGCGCGTCAAGGACGTCAGCTGATACTGTCTCCAGATCGTGAACACCGCCTTCTTCGTCCAGGGTATACGACATAAGCATCGTGTCATCGTCCACACGAGCCTGTATTCCCGCTCTTCGGAGGAACTTAATATCAAACTTCCCGTTATGCCAGCACCAGTGTATGGCTCGATTCTCAAGATGCCGCTTGACAAGAGGGAAATGTATAGGCCAGAAGCAGAAGCTGGTTCCCATGTTGCTGCTGGGCGTAACACCAATCGACAGGATCCGGTCGTGTATGTGGTCGAAACCTGTCGTTTCAGTGTCTCCAGTGAGTTCCGTATCCATCTTAGCAAAGAGTTCATCAACATACTCCTGTGTTGCATCATCGGGTACAATCTCGACCGTGGCTGGAATGTGTTCTCTAGGGCTGCCCCCAGCGCCAAGTTCAAGGGCATAGAGGATATCTTCGCGCCATTGACGGAAAGATCCAGTGCCTTTCATCAGCGCAGCTATGTGCACTATAGGCATGATACCAAGCTCAGCCAAAGGCGATTCGATAAGACGCCCACGGATCTTCGTGATCTTATAGCTATAGTCTCCAGTAAGCGACCGCACAGCTGGATTGCCCATAGCCACTACTAAACGCCTGGGATGCGCAGCTACTCTGTCGATGAGCCTATCATGACAGCACATAGCAGCCTTATTCATGATGGCTTCTTTCTTGAGCGACTGCAGCGGATGGCATTCCATAGCGTTCAGGACATAGATCGAATCGTCGTCAGGTACGAAGTTGTGGAATATCTTACCACTGGGCCCGATAAGTGGCACACCTTCTCTGACTTCGTTGGCTCCAGGAGATTCCGCTACGAAGACCAGAGGCGCTTCGGGATTGCCTTTGGAGCCTACTTTAGGCCCCCGAAACGGGCAGCCTTCACAAGTATCCTGTGCGGCGTGTATATCGAGAGGGAGAAGTCTAGCTACGGAGTGCATTATGCATAAACTCTACGTTTCCAGCAGCCTCAGTATGTAGGATCTCGCAGTCCCAATAATTGCCGCGGTCTAAATGAGTCCATTGCCCTCGACGCATTTTCATGCCCACTAGTCCCATGACGATCGGATTAGCTGAGTCGATACCTATGACATTAGGTCGTCTAAGACATCTCTGATCATCCTGAAGGCTCTGCGACATCCCAAGTAAATGGATCTTAGCATTAGGGCATACAAGGTTGATGTGATCGATCGTTGTTCTACGCGAGGCTAGTGTATTTGTGATCCATCGAGGTACACCCCAATAGCTGGGCCCACCACTCGATGGTAGCCTGTCATTGAGCCACTCGATGCAGCTGCCAATGTCCGTCAGGCAAGATCCCTGTGGGATACGCATAAGTGGGAAGTCTCGGCTCACTAGGTGCCCCTGATCCATAACCAGTTTCTTTGTCGCCGGCCCATCACCTACTACATCGGGCGTAACAACGCAGCTAGCTTCAACGAGATTAGCTGCCTCAAGCAATTCCCCCGTAGTCACAGGAGAACCACGCTCAATAACACCATTGTCCATAATGATGAACTTCGGGTTCTCTTCTGTGTTCTCGACCCCATCTATAAGGTTACAGTACCCTTGTGGATCCTTTAATACCTCATGAGCTAGTAATAGTAAGTAGTTCCCCAGAATTCCCTGCCCCTGGAGTTGCTCTAGGATAGGTAGTGGACCTATCGGCGAATACCTGACAGACATATGCGCTCCTCAGAATTTAATCTTATATCTCTATTATATAGGACCATCGATGGGCAAATCAAGATGCAACAGGTATTAGGTAACTTTACCATCGTCTTCGCGAATACCGGCAATCTCGCTTGAGTCCTTACCTAGGTTCGGAAAGACGAGTGTGTACTCACCTATCATGTTCACTCCACTCTTGGTACGGCGATACCATGAAGTTGCGTGATCTGGGTGGAGTACGACCTCGATGATTGCCCTAAGGCGTGGTAGGAAGTTGGTTGTTTCTACAAGCGACGATCTGGCTGCTGCACGTTGGTTGCGCCAACCGGCATAGATCAAGATGAGCCAGCCGAGTGATAGAGCAATAAATCCAATGTATGTATACATTATGGAGCCTCCGGTTGATCGCCCGAGCTATAGTTGTCCTCGAGCCATTCCACTAGGGACTTAAAGGACTCGAAGACCCAAGGCGGTTTATCGATTGTACCCGGTGAGAGAGGCACAGCCTCCTCGACCCAAAATCCATTGCGGGCAGTTCGTATTGTTATTGAGTTGCATATTCTGCTCATTATGTTCCCCTATCGATCAAGTGGTAGAATTCTTCGCGGACTTCTATGTTCTCTTGGAAGATGCCCTTAACTGAGGCCGTTACGGTCTTGATGCTACTTTCTGCAACGCCCCTAGCAGCCATACAGCCGTGTTCAGCAGAGATGACACACATAGCACCCTTAGGCTCGAGGTATTGCATGAGCCTCTCGGTTATCTCGTCGCACACATCTTCTTGGAGAGAGGGCAGCCGATGCGTAATGCCGTATACTAAGCGCGTGAGCTTACTTAAGCCGACAACACGCTCGCCAGG
>SDBT01021139.1_pt1 | contig 10173 bp, 4 predicted proteins | sample 2277101 | NCBI WGS metagenome assembly SDBT01 (sample SAMN10404973, study PRJNA504765) | marine sediment metagenome | isolation source: marine sediment core GS10_PC15, 103 cmbsf | place: Arctic Ocean: Southern Knipovich Ridge | collected 2010
ATTCTTGAACTAAGCTCCACGCTGGCCTGCTTAACCTTTTCGTGTTGACGTCGAGTCTCGATATCGCTAAGAATCTCATCATCTCGCAGGAGTCTCGATATGTTATCCTTTAGTTGTCGGGTAAATGCGGATGGTTTAGGAGTTTCTCGAGAATTCGAAATTATCGCGTTCAGGGCTTCATCCTCTAAGCCATCAAGCCGGACTTCAACGATTGCACTGGATGCAATTTCTGGCAAGCCTGCCTTCGTCAGAATTGTCGTGGTCATCTCACCGTGGTTTTGCCCGTTCAATGTTAGTATTACAGGATGCTTATGGTCCACGTAATCCCGCACACGGCTTTTGTCGCAAAGGGCAAATATAAAAACACTGACTTTCCCGTAGGGTTCTCCTTCTACAATTAGCGTTTCGGACTTTTCTTCTGATTGATACTCTACAACCGTTGAATCTTTACCTTGCTCAAGCAACCTAAAAAATGCACCCTTTATATTTCGGTGCCCGTCATCGGCATCCGTTCGGGCAAGTTCGCCACGTAATTGGAATGGAAGCGGATACGAAAACAAGAGTCGTCCCAAGCGGCCCCACGGGTTCTTTTGCTCAGGCCCGGCAACTCGGTTGATCCAGCCTCCGCGGCTGTAGCCATAATGCCAGATGGATGTTCCTGGAAAACAGTTCGCCAATTCCGGAAAATCTGAAAGCTTCGCGACGAGAGGAAGATCCTCGCCATCGCAAAACCAATAACGCACGAGTTTCTGCTTGCTATCTTTTAGTTCTGGTTCGGAAAAAACAAGGGTCCAATAAAAATCATCCGTTGTACCACCAAATCTTGGTTTGGTCAAAATCAAACATGATTCACAAAACCCCAATGTACTGCTTCCTCCATGGCCAAACTGCCCAATAGCCTCGAATGTCTCTAATTTTGCCTCACTATTCAAATTAAGTATGGTATTAGGCATTTCTTCACGTTTAACTCCTACCCCGTGGTCTCGCGTTAACACGGTGACCAACCCATCCCCTGGATTGTACTTTCGATGCCGCCGCTTTTCATCCTCGTGTTCTAACCAAAATTCAAGGATCGGCCTGTCAAAGTTTATTCTATCATCCTGCGGAGCCCAAATACAATCCTTAATGTTTTTGCAGAAGAAACGTTGAGCACAGGCTCGCGGCCCCATGGATCGGTCGCCTTGACTGATCCCTGCCGCCTCGCGAGCAGCCGTAAGCGAGGCATCGAATGCATTTGCCAAACGTTCGACAATCCCCCTGTCACTCTCCGACGCAGCTTCAATTGATGACTTCTGATTGACGCGTCCGAACACCTGTTTGCCCAAGCCGTGCTCTTTTAGCACGTCCTCTAATACTCTAGCGTTCTTCAGACGCGGGTGTTGTATTGCCTGTGTCAAGGCCTGCTTAATACTCTCATTCACAAGCATGGCCCTCGGTTGGACTTTCCCACCCTATGTGACCGCCAGGCGGCGCAATGAGCCGGCCAGTGCTGCCCGGCAGGTCCTTGACGTTGAGCAGATCAGTCATGTTTTCACCCCGCGATGATAGCTCTAAAAATAAGATCGCGGGGGATGGGGAAAATGCAAGCCGTTTTGGAGAATTCAGGATTTCTAAATCTGTGTAATCTGCGTAATCTGTGGATAATTCCGGTTCCGGGGGTCGGGGTGGATTATTTTCAGTAGTGCTTCGTGTTCTTCGTGCTCTTCGTGGTGAATGTTTTTTGAACGTGGGGGAAAGTTTTTTGGGTTTTTTTTGAAAAGAGGGCTTGCATAGGCGTATAAAAGTATGTATAATATAGGTAGTATTTGTTTTTTGAAGGGCTGCGCCGCGGCGGCGCGGGACCGGAAAGCACGGAAGGCGGAAGAGCAGGGACGATTACGATTATGATTACGATTACGATTACGAGTGCGCCGTGGCGGCGCGAAACAAGGAGGAAAGTCACGATGTTGTGGCACGATGGTTAGGGCGGCCCGCGTCCGGGGATTTTTCGGGCGCGGGATAAATGACGGCGCGGTTCGGCGGACGCCACCGGGCGGGTCCTTGAATGTTCTTTCGGCAGACGGCTGCTACTGGTGCGCGTAATAAGTTGGTAGTTCAAACTTTAGTTTGTCCTGAGCAAGCTGAAGCTTGTACTCCAACAGAAGAGCAAGCTAAAGCTTGTACTACAAACAGAAGAGCAAGCTGAAGCTTGTACTACAAACACTGGGGCAGTGGGCCGGGTTCGGCCAGGAACCGCAGAACTGAATGCGCCGCGACAGCTTACCCCCGGCCAACGGACGGAAACAGGATCATGAATCGCGGGATGGGTTTTTGCCATTCCGCTCCCACATTGGGAAGGACGTGGTCCGGCGCCGAGCGTCTGAAGGCTGCGATGTCCGTGAAGGACCTGGGCTTTGCTCAGTTGGGTTCGGAATCAGTTGATCGGAACTTCTTTGCCGAGTTCGGCGGAGCGGTAGATGCCGTCAATGATCTTCTGGATCATCTGGCCGGCCTCGGCGGGGCTCTCGTTGGGCTTGTCGTACAAGGCGGTCTCGACGAACTTGCGCATCTTGAGGCCAAAAGCGTCTATCTGCGGCAGGAAATCGGGCTTGGTGTGGACCATGTAGCCGTTCTGGTCGCGGTAGATGGTCGGGCCGTCGAGGTTGCCGCCACCTTTTTCGCCCATGAAGGTGAAGCCCCATTTGTCTTCGCAGTGGGCGGCGAAACTGGCCTCGACCTGCATGACGGCGCCGTTGTCGAAGCGGATGTGGCCGGCGGCCAAGTCTTCGACGGTGTAGGTCTTGTAGTCCCAGCCGGGCCAACTGCAGGCCGCGTCGGAAGGCTTATCGCCCATGTAGGTCCAGATGTTGCCCATGGCGGAGACGGGCTTGGGCGAGCCCATGATGTAGTGGGCCATCTCAATGCAGTGGACGCCGATGTCAATCAGCGGGCCGCCGCCCTGGAGTTCCTTGCGGCCGAAGACGCCCCAGTTGGGGATGCCGCGGCGGCGGAGGGCCTGGCATTTCATCAAGAGTATCTTGCCGAACTGACCGTCGTCGGCAGCGCGTTTGAGCATCTGCACCGGGGCGCTGTAGCGGTACTGAAAGGCAATGATCAGTTTCTTGTCGTTCTTGCTGGCCGCGTCAATCATCTTCTGGCCTTCGGCGGCGTTCATGGCCAGGGGTTTTTCAACGAGCACGTGGCAGCCGGCCTCGAGGGCGTCAATGGTGGGCTGCATGTGCAAGGCGTTCGGAGTGCAGACGTCTACGGCATCGAGCTTTTCGGCCTGCAGCATCTCCTGCCAATCCGTGTAGAGGGCGTCAACCCCGTATTGGTCCTTGGCCTTATTCAAGTTGTCTTGAACAACATCGGTGCAGGCCGCGATTTCGACGTCATCCATCTCTTTGAGAAAGCTCATGTGGTGGAGGGCGATGCCGCCGGTGCCGATGAAGCCGATGCGGAGTTTCTTCTTTGCCATGCGAAGGCCTTTCCTATTTGGCTGCGGTTCAATCTCGAGCAAGCCGCCGACCGACACAGCTTCAACCGCGCGGCTCCGCTTAGTATGAGGCCACGACCGGAAAAGACAAGCGTTGCCGGATCTTTTGTCCAGAAAAAGAAAACCTGCCTCGAAAAGAGGATGTTCGGGCCCTGCTCTTGAGCCTATGGCTGGATTGCTTGCGAAGATTCCGAGTCTCGGCGCCGGAATATATGCTTCCTTGAAATTCTTCGGTAAAAGTAAATACCAGGCAAAAGCCAGATGACGGCCAGGATAAGAAAAGAATATATCCCGCTCATCCCCGAAAAGAGATCGAGCGAGAAAAAGAATGTCCGGTAGCCGACAATAAATATCCTCTCGGGCAAAGGCGTTCTAACCGGTTTGTTGTGGTCTATATCAGCGATCTTCTCGAGCCATCCGCGGGTGACGAGGGCTTCGAGGTTATATATGTGAAGCACCGGCGAGTACCGGGCCGCAATCCTGATATCGGCCTCGAAGTCACTGAAATCGAGGTCGTCGCTCAGGTAATTTCCGATCCCCACCGAGCCGCCTTTCGCGGCTGAGGCCCGGGCATAGGAGACAATGTTGGCGCTTCCGGCGCCCAGGCCCGAGTCCTTAAAAAAGCTCCGGTAAAGCATATATACGGAAACATCCGAATCAACCTGGACGATGTGAAACATCTCGGCAATCGAGCTGTCCCCGTCAAGGGCGTCATCTAGAACATACGGGTAATTGAAGGTGCTCACTTCATACCCGTCGGCCTTTATCTTCTTCACCATATCATCATAGATGTTCTTTGCCTTGAGATGAAGTTCCCTGTCCCGGCGACCGGTGAGAAATACGAGGGTCCCGAAGATGCCCCCCTCTTTCGCCTTTTTTCGCAGCAGTTCTACATCGGCATAGCTCGGCTCCATATCGAGCATGACGCCGGTGACCTCGAGTTCGTTATCCTTTACCCAGCGCTGAAATTTCTCGTAGAGCCGGGGGAATTCAGCCGCATTATCGGCCGACAGCCAATAGCCGTCAGCCAGCGGATGAAGCGGCCACACCCAGACCTTGATTCCCCCGGTGTTAAGCCGTTTTACTGTTGAGACCATCTCCGGGTCATGAAAGTCGCCAACTGCTATCGAGACCTCGTACCCTTCCCGTTTAAGAATTTCGAGCACGGCATCGCCGAACAGGCCCTCAATATTGATGACCGCCTCGGTCTTTTCTGCTTGGAACATTTCACTGTGTGGTTCAGCGAAGATAATGATCCGGTCGAAATCCCTGGGCTCGGGTAGATTATTCAGTTGAACAACCTGAAACGCCCCGGCGACAAGCACCAGAAGGATGAGGGTAGCGCTTGCCACAGCAAGCGAATAACCAGCGGCCTTCAGATATCTCGCGAGGTCCTTGATCGTAATCCCTTTCTGAATGCGAACCGCCGAGAGGAAAGGCGCGGCTTGCCGCTCCGCCTCACCTGGACACGAGCCCGAATATCACGGTCATTCCGGCGACCTCAGCATTTCACGGCGCGCATGGGATTGCCGGGCACGCTCACCGGGCCGCAGCAACAAACGTAGTGCTCGGGCTTCATGGTCAGGAGATCGGCAAGCGCCGTCCACATGCGTCTGGTTTCGTTGCAGATCGCCACCGGCGTCTCAGGCGAACGGCGGCGCATCTCTGTGATCGCAAACCGCAGTACCGACTCGCGCAGGTGGTGCGGGAACAGGTACTTGTCCGTCCCGCTGTAACCGTCTTCGATGAGCTGTTGCAGGGCGTCTTGGAACTCGGCCTCGAGCAAAGCCGGGTCAATTACCTCGGCCAACGCCTGCGGATGACACCAGCCGACAACGTCAACGGTGATCACGTCCGGCTGCACCGTCGAGAACAACGCCTCGAGCAGTTCAGGGAATTCCGCCCGCCAGCCCGCAAGCGGCACAATTGGCGAGATGCGAGCGCGAACGGGATAACCCGCCGCCTGACATTTGCGCATGGCCTCGATTCGGGCAAAGGTGTCGGGCGTATTGAGTTCGAGCGTCCGGCTCTGTGTTGCGGTTGACAAGCTCCAGTTGATGATCGTCCGGCCCGCGTGCGCGAGAGACAGTAAATGGTCGACATTATCGCTTTTGGTGTAGAGCAGAAGATAACGATCTTCGCTGCCGGCAAAGCGTGGCACAAGCAGTTCCGAGGCGCCATACTCCGGCTCGAGCACGATGCTATCGGTCCAGTTGTCGAACTTGAAGAGCTTCTGTGTGGGGTAAGCGGCAAAATACCCGGGCAGAGCTTCGGCCAGGTTCTCGAGATCGCAGGCAATCCGAAACTGCGGATCGCAGAAGCAATAGGCGCAGCGGTGATAGCAGCCGAGCGCGCCGTGCAACTCGAGGGCCGACTGGCAGACGCCTTGGCCGTCCATCTGCTTGGCGCCGTCCCGGAACGTCGTCTGGGCCAGGCCATCTCCCGAGTGCCACTGGCCGTGGTTCGACCACTTGCCGTATGTCTCGAGGATAACGGTCCACCCGGATGAATAGTCGAAAGAGCCGGTCCGGCGCGGGAAAGGCTGCGGGCCATTAGAGGGCCATTCCTCCGCCAACTCGTCTAACTCTCGCCGGGAAACGACCACGGGAGCCGGCGCGCCCAGGCCAGCGACCAACCGGTCCGCCCGCGCTTTGGCCCGGTCGTCCCGCAGAACCGTGTCTACCATGTAGACCTTACTAACCGGAAATGTATACATCAACTACCCCTCAGCCTCCGCTGGGATGACCTCCGCAGGTTACTCAGCCATTCACGTACTCACATACTCACATACTTCCCGTCACTGGGTGATGGTCCAGGTTTTCGTCTGGCCGGCGTCGAGGGTGAGCGGCTGGTCAATGTCGGCCTGGCCTACCTCAGTGACGGTGAAGCATTTGAGCGTGAGCGTACCGTGAAGCACGGTCAACTCGGCCTTGACGCCGGAGTCGAGCTGGCGAAGTTGGCAGGTGCCCCAGGCCGAGCCGTTGGCCCAGAAATGGCAACCCTCGTGGTCGCCGAACTCGAGGGCCTGCTCGACGCCGGACCAGCGGAAGCCGGTCAGCGCCAAAACCGCGCCCCAGGAGGCCATGGCCCGGGCGTAGTGATGGCCACATTCGGCCTCGTCGAACGGGCTGCGCTTGCGGCCGTCATAGCGTTCGCGGATAGCCGCGATCACCTCGAGGCCATCCTCGGTCTGGCCTTCGTAGAGCATGTGCACCGCGGTGCTGTACTCGAAACCGGTCATCACCTCGTTGAAGTACGGGAACGGTCGTTTGGGCCGGCGGCCCTTCGGGTAAGTGGCCATGAGCATGGCTGATTCGTCGCCGAGCACGAAACTGCGCATGTTGTTGAAATGATCGCGGAAGTCCCGGCGGAAGTTGTACTTCATGAGACTGCGCAGGGTGTTGCGCACCTTGCTGCGGTCGAGCAGATAGCCCAGGCCGAGCACGTGGGCCATGTACTGGCCGACAAGCTGGTCCACCAGGCAGCCCGCGCCAAGCTGCATTGCCGGGTCCTCGGGGGTAGCCGTGCCCATGCTCAGCCGCAGACCCTTGGCAATGTCATCGGCACACTTCACCGGGCGGATTTCGTGCTCGTAGTATTCGCCGTTGAACAGGTTCGCATCGAGCCACTTACTGCCGCGCTCGAAAAGTGTCCGGCAGGTGTCGGCAAAGTCAGCCTCGCCAAGGTAACGGGCCATTTCCTCCGCCGCGCGTAGCGCGCCCAGGTACCACGTGCCCATCTGCGGGTTCGGGCCGTAGTACTCAACGTCCATGGTGTTGTGCTGGCAGCCTTCCATCACCCCGTCTTTATCAGCGTCCCAGCCGCCCTCGATCCAGCAGAACTCGAGCGCCTTGCGGGCCTTGGGCCACAGCGCCTCGAGCATGGCCTTGTCGCCGGAAAGCTGCCAGTCCCGGTAGAGCTTCATCACGCAGCCCATCTGACCGTCGGCAGCGGCATGGCCGGACTCGCAGGCGCGTTCGAGCGGCAGATGCACACGGAAACTCATCAGGCCGTTCTCATCGGTGGCGTGGGCAAACTCGACCTCGCGCATTGTTTTCGCCAAGTCGCCGAAGAGGAAGGCGCAGGCCTGTTCGTAGTTCCAGACGTGGGTACAACTGCCGAGGCAGCAGCCTTCCGTGTCGCCGCAGCCCTCGAACCCGAAGAAGCGGCCATCCGGCGTGCGGAAGCAGGTCTGCGTACGCAAGGTGCTTAGGTTGAACAAAGCGGCCTCCTTGACGGTGGCCGGCAGGTCGCTCTCGCAGAAGGCGTCCACGAACGTGAGCGTTTCGGCCTCGAGCTCCGGCAGCTTGGGCACGACTTTCTCGGCCACGTCCCAGGCGTCTTTATACTGGGTCGTGTAATAGTTCCCGATGGTGTTGCAGGCGCAAGCGCAAGCGCAAGCCTTTTCGCCCTCTTCTTCAGGCGCCGGCGTCCAGGTCTGCCGGTTGGGGAAATGCCAGGTCAGCAGAAAGGTGACCGCGCGCACGGCCTTGGCCGGCACCTCGAGCTTGACCGCCAGCGAGGCGGTTGGGTTGTCGCGTTTGCCCTCGTCGCGCTCTTCGAGTTCGCCGTTGGCGCTGAAATCGTCCCAGAAGTCGAGCTTGGCGTCGCCCCAGCCAAGCTCGATCCAGCCGGTCCGGTAAGTGATGCCGGTCTCGGCGGTGGTGGTCAGCGCCAGGGTGCCCCACTGTTCGGCGGCGGGGTCAACCCCCTCCGAATCCATGAAGATGCCGCGGACGTGCTTGCCTTGCTGGAAGCGGTTGCGGTTGGTTTTCATCCCGGCCGGGGTAGTCTGGCCGCACCAGCCCGGCGTTTGCTGCGAGCCGTCCGCCCCGATAAAGTTCGGCAGAATGCCGCAGACCGCGGCGCTTACCGGCTTGGAACCAGGGTTGTGGAGGATATAGCGCAGGACGGCTACGGGTATGCCGCTGGCCTCGGCGTCAGCCGGAATCAGCGGGTTGAATGCTTGGAGACACACTTCGAGCGGTACGCCCGGATCGCTGAGATGCACCTGCCCGAAAGGATACGCCGCGGCGAAGCTGCAGTCGCGGAAGCGCGGCTGGCCCAACTGGCTGCCGTGCGAACTTTCGTATGCCTCGAGCGGCAAAGGGCCTTCGAGCAGCCTGGTTGTGGCCTCGCCCCCGGCAGCTTGGGCATAGAGCACAAAGCAGGGCGGCAGACCGATGCCGGGAGGAATAAAGCCCTTCGCCGGGCGGTTGACGATTTCCCAGTCGCGCAGGTCGCCGCGGCCGCCGAGCGCCACCGTCCCCGTGCCGATGCCGCCCAGCGGCAGCGCGATCCGCATCAGATGATCCCGGTCATATTCCCGCAGAACCGGCCAGTCTTGTCTCTGTTTCGTACTCATACCCATGTCCTTCACTGCAAAGTTAAGAGAGGAATAAGGCCAAGCGAATTTAGACCGGAAAAGCGGGGCTTTACAGTCGCGGCGAGCAATTTTGGCGTTTATGTTGTGGGCCGGTTATAAGTTGAACTAAGGAGCAGGAAATGACTGAAAAGATTGTGTTGATCGGCGCGGGCAGCGCGGTTTTTACCCGGGGGCTGGTGAGCGATCTGATCCGCAAGGGCTGGGAAGTGGAACTGGGGCTGGTGGACATTGCGCCGGACGCCCTCGCCGTGGCCGAAGGCTTGGCAAAGAAGATGATTGCCCATGCCAACGCCCCAATCAAATTGGCCGCCGCCACGGACCGCCGGGAAGTCCTGCCCGGAGCGACCGTAGTTGTTGCCACTGTCGGCGTGGGCGGGCGGCGGGCTTGGGAGCAGGATGTATTTGTACCCCGCAAACACGGGATTTATCAGCCGGTGGGGGACACCTGTATGCCGGGCGGGAGTTCGCGGGCACTGCGCATGGTCCCGGCCATGGTAGCCATTGCCGAAGACGTGCTGGACTTAGCCCCGAAAGCCCTGTTCTTTAATTACTCGAACCCGATGGCGGTGAACTGCCGGGCGGTGCGCAAGGCCACCGGGGCCAAGGTAATCGGCCTGTGCCACGGGGTGGCGGGAATACTGCGCTACCTGGCGAATGCGCTCGACCTGCCAGCGGGGGAACTGAGCTGGGCCGCCAGCGGCATCAATCATCTGACCTGGTTCACCGAACTGGGCCGCCACGGCGTTGACCTGATGCCGGAACTTCTGGCCCAGGCCGAACGCCGGACGGCCGCCCGCGACGAGGACAACCCGTTCAGTTGGCGGTTGTGCCGGCTCTTCGGCGCTTTCCCCGCCGTGGTCGACCGGCACGTCAGTGAATTTTTCCCCGGCTTATTCCCGAATGGTAACTACTACGGGAAGACCATGGGCGTGGACTGCTTCAGTGTCGAGGACACAATTGCCGGCGGCGACCGGATTTTTGCCGAGATGAAAGAACTGGCCCTGTCGGCTGACCCGCTGCCGCAGGACTACTTCGACAAGATCGGCGGCGAACACGAACAGGTAATGGACATTATCGAAAGCATCCGCAGTGGCCGCGGCGACATCTACTCGGCCAACCTGCCGAACACTGGCCAGATTCCCAATCTGCCGCCGAACGCCGTGGTCGAAAGCCCGGCGATTGCCGATGGCGGGACCCTCAAGCCGATCCAGCAGAAGCCGCTGTCAGCCGGCCTGGCCGGGACGCTGGCCACCCGCTTTCAGTGGGTTGAGACCATTGTCGAGGCCGCGCTCGAGGGCAGCCGCGATAAGTT
>SDBT01021140.1_pt1 | contig 10173 bp, 8 predicted proteins | sample 2277101 | NCBI WGS metagenome assembly SDBT01 (sample SAMN10404973, study PRJNA504765) | marine sediment metagenome | isolation source: marine sediment core GS10_PC15, 103 cmbsf | place: Arctic Ocean: Southern Knipovich Ridge | collected 2010
CTGAATGAGGAATCGCAGGCGCATCTGGCTGACCTCGGCAGACGGATGCTCAACCTGATTATCAAATACATCACCGAGCCTTCTCGCCGGAAAGAAACTAATCGGCTGGTTCGAGACGTTGGTCGTGACCACGGGGAAACATTAGCCAGGTTGGAACTGCCGCTTACTGATTCTGTTGAGGCTTTCCTTTTACACCGTGACCCGATTATGAATGCGGCCACTCACCTGATGAGAAAACGAGAGGCCTTTACCGGACGTGTTGTTAAGGCGATACCGATGGTCGCCCATATTATGGATGAATCACTGGTTGCCCTGGTGGCTGCTCACCAGCAGTACCACAATGGGATTCAGACGGACAGTGCTGGAGGTACCTCTGTATGATATCAATCACACGCTTGCTCTGTGATACCGTCGGACCGGGCGACCATCTTCGTTATGAAAAAAAAGATGTGCCGAGACCGGTGGTGGTCTGGAACTGCACGCAGCAATGTAATTTGAGTTGTATCCACTGCTATGCCAATGCCGGTAACCAGAAGTCCCCGCAAGAAATGGATACTGCAGCAGGAAAAGCCTTCATTCAAGACCTAGCCGACTTTGGTGTCCCGGTCATTTTGTTTTCAGGAGGCGAACCACTGCTCCGGAAAGATTTATTTCCACTGGCAAATCTGGCGGGAGAGTTGGGTGTAAGAGTAGCTCTTTCCACAAACGGAACGTCGATTACCAGTGCAGTAGCCCAACAAATTAAAGAGGTCAATTTTGCCGAGGTTGGTATAAGTCTGGACGGTATCGGAGCTAACAATGACCACTTTCGTGGCCAGAAGGGAGCTTTTGAGGCTGCTCTTACCGGCATCAGGAACTGTATTGACCTGGACTTGAGGGTATCACTACGGCTGACCATTACCCGTTTAAACTACCAAGAAGTCCCGGCTATTTTAGAATTGGTGGAGAAGGAAGGTATCAACCGTGTTTGCTTCTATCACCTGGCCTATTCGGGGCGGGGTAGTAGTTTACGGGAGCAGGATATTAATCACGCCCAGACCAGGTCAGTCGTAGACATGATTTGCGAACGCACACTGGACTTCTACCGGCGCGGTCTTCACAAGGAAATCCTCACCGTAGGGAATCATGCTGACGGTGTATATCTCTATCTCAAGCTGAGAAAAGACGACCCGCAACGCGCCGACAAGGTCCTTGAACTGCTACAAACAAACGGCGGCAATAACTCTGGTATTAAAATCGGTGCCGTTGATGACCAGGGGAATGTCCATCCGGACCAGTTCTGGGGGCACTACTCCGTAGGCAATGTTCTTCAGCGAAAATTTGCTGATATCTGGACAGATACTTCCGAGCCACTGCTGGGAGGCTTAAAAGACCGTAAAGGTTTACTGAAGGGAAAGTGTGCCCGGTGTCAATACCTTGACATCTGTAACGGCAATCTGCGGGTACGTGCTGAGGCGGTATCCGGTGATGTCTGGGCTGAAGACCCCGCCTGTTACCTGACTGAAGAGGAGATTGGAATTAGATTATGACTACAGAGATAAACAGTAACTCGAAGCAGTCAGACTTGGTTACATCCAGACTGCACCTGGTAGCCTGGGAACTCACCAAGAGCTGTAACCTGTTTTGTGCCCACTGCCGTGGCTCATCCGCGCCCACTTCATACAGTGGCGAACTCAGCACCGATGAGTGTTTCCGTCTCGTTGACCAGATACTGGAAGTAGGGCACCCCATCATTATCCTGACCGGGGGTGAGCCGCTGGCTCGCCCTGATGTAATAGAAATAGCCAAATATGCGATGAATAAAGGGCTGAGGGTGGTCATGGGCACTAATGGCACCCTGATTACGGAAGAGATGGCGGCAAAGATGAAGGATGTGCCCATAGCACGTCTCGGGATAAGTCTGGACTTCCCGGTAGCAGAGCTTCAGGATAACTTCCGTGGGCAGGCTGGTGCCTTCGCCGCTGCTATGAAAGGTATCACTAATGCCCGCCGGGCGGGAATTGAGATTCAGATCAACAGCACCATCACCAGGCTAAACGTGCACCTCCTGGACGAATTAGTGAATCTGGCGCTTGAGATAGGGGCGGTTGCCTTCCATCCGTTCATGCTGGTGCCGACCGGACGGGGCAAGGGGCTGGAATCAGTTGAACTACCGCCGGAGCAGTACGAGCAAACGCTGCACTGGATATATGATAAACAGATGGAGCTGGGCGACAGGATATTCTTTAAGCCCACCGATGTCCCGCACTACATGCGGGTGATGAAGCAGCGACAGAATCAAGACCAGCAAGCCAGGATGGGAGTACCCACCGGCCATAATCCGGCGAACACCATCACCCGCGGCTGTCTGGCGGGAACCGGCTTCTGCTTTGTCTCCAGCCAGGGTAAGGTGAAAGGGTGTGGGTACCTTGATGTGGAAGCTGGTGACATCAGGAAAGAAAGTTTTGCTCAGGTGTGGGCTGATTCACCCTTGTTCCTCAAGTTAAGAGACCTTTCCAACCTCAAAGGGAAATGCGGTACATGTGAGTATAAGAGGATATGTGGGGGCTGTCGGGCTCGTGCTTATGAAGCCACCGGTGATTATCTTGAAGCTGAACCTTACTGCGTCTATGAACCAGAAGTAATTGGGATGGTCTGACCAAAGTAGATGGATAATATGTATCTTGATAGTGCTGACCGAAAACTACTCAGCCTGTTGCAGACGGAGTTTCCGTTAAGCAGGGAGCCTTACGACGCTCTCGGGTTAAAGCTAGGTATTAACAGAGATGAGATAATTAACCTCATTGAGCAACTAAAGGTAAAAAGTATCATTCGTCAGATAGGTCCGGTTTTGGACGCCAGACGACTTGGCTACCAGCCCACACTGGTTGCAATGAGAGTGGGGACGACTGAGTTAGATGAGGCAGAGCAGCTTATCATCAAACACCCGGGAGTTAGTCACGGCTACGAACGGGACCACTACTTCAACCTATGGTTTACCCTGGCTACACCCGCCGGGACTGACACGGAGAGTGAGCTTGAGCAATTGACCGGCTCCATTAAGTCTGAGGCTGCTTTTACACTGTCGGCAATAAAGATATTCAAGCTAGGCGCCTTTTTTGGTTTGGACGGGGACGGACAGGCGAAGGTGGGTACCATAGCACAGCCCGGCAAAGCTCTTTCTCAAGAAGTGGAGCTTTCCAGGATAGATAGACTGGTAATCAACGAGTTACAGCAGGACCTGCCCCTGATTCCTCAGCCCTTTAACAGTATGGCAGCGCGATTAGCTATGACTCTTGAGGACTTCATAACTCATTGTCAATCACTTAAGCAGCGCGGAATTATGCGGCGCTTTAGCGCTTCAGTTAACCACCGTAAGGCTGGTTTTAAAGCAAATGCTATGACCTGCTGGGTAGTTCCCCAAGATAAGGTAGAGACTGTCGGTCAAAAACTGACGTCATTACGGGAAGTGAGTCACTGCTACGAAAGGAAGACTAACCCTCTCTGGCAGTATAACATCTTTGCCATGATTCATGGTCACACTAAAGAGGTGTGCCAGCAGATAGCAAGCAAAGTGTCCAATGAAAATGAGCTTATGGACTGCATATTACTGTTCAGCACAAAGGAATTCAAAAAGGTGAGAGTAAAATATCCGGTATGAAGAAAGACCAAAGAATAACCTATTACCCAGTTTTTCTAAACATCAAGGGTAAAAAATGCGTGGTGGTTGGTGGTGGGCAGGTTGCCCTGCGCAAGGTTAGGGCACTTCTTGAACATAGGGCTAATGTCGAGGTAATCAGTCCTGACCTCTGCCCGGAGCTAATTAAGCTGGCTGAAGACGAACAGATACGTGTATCCCGCAGGTGGTACCAGGCAGGTGACCTGCAAAAGGCATTTGTTACTATTGCCGCAACCGATGATAGCGATATTAACCTGAAAATAGCGGCGGAGGCCCGAAGCAAAGCGGTTCTGATCAATGTGGTAGATGATGCCGAAAATTCTGATTTCATTCTTCCCTCGTATATGCGCCGGGGGGATGTGGCTATTGCCGTATCTACTGGCGGGGCAAGTCCGGCATTGGCACGGAAAATCCGAACCAGGTTGGAGAAGGACTTTGGTGATGAGTACGCTTCGCTGGCTGTCTTGATTAACGAGGTACGCTCCGAAATAAAGAGACAGGGAATCGAGGTTGATGGTGATGCCTGGCAGGAAGCTCTGGAGCTGGATTTGCTGAGTGACTTGGTGAGGATGGGGAATAAAGAAAAGGCCAGAGAAGTTCTGCTCCACAATCTGAAGAGGCTCCAAAAATAACAATCGAGGCGGTTTGGATTATATGCCTGTTAGCTTAGTTGGCTTAAATCACAGCACGACACCAGTTTCTATCCGTGAGAAGCTGGCTATCAGTGTCGAACAGCTTCATAATAGTCTGCTATTACTTCGCAACCATATCTCACATGGTATTATTCTTTCTACCTGTAACCGAACTGAAGTTTACGCTATAGGTAGCCATCCTGCCGAAGAAGCCATTATAAATTTCCTGAATGTCATAACAGGCGTCTCTTTTGTAGATTTGCTACCTCATATTTACCTCCGTGAGAATGGGACAGCATTTAGGCACCTATTTCGCATAGCCGGCGGGCTCGACTCAATGATAATTGGTGAATACGAGGTTCTAGGCCAGGTTAAGCAGGCGTTGGTAGCTGCCGAAAATGCAAAGATGGTAAACCTGCCATTGCGGCATATCTTCCAAAGCGCGATTCGAACTGGCAGACGGGTTCGGGAGGAAACGGGAATCAGCAGAAATGCCCTTTCCATCAGCTCAGTGGCGGTAGATTTAGCCACCGAGCTTGTCAATAACCTGGAAAGCTGCAAAATGCTAGTTATTGGTGCCGGCGAAGCGGGCAGTCTGGTAGCCAAGGTGGCCAAGGAGAGAGGAGTCTCCCAGATAGTCATTGCCAACCGGACCCGGGAAAGGGCTTCAACTCTAGCGGCAGCATTAGGCGGTATACCAACCGACCTGAATAACCTGGTGGAGGAATTAAGCACTGCCCATATAGTTGTTGCCTGCGCTGGAGCACCTAATCACATATTGGATGTTCGTCAGGTGGGGGAGGCAATGAGAAACCGCTCTGAGCTTCCCTTGATGATAATTGATATTGCCGTCCCCAGGAATGTGGAGCCAGAGGTGAAGCAAATAGATAATGTTTTCCTGTACAACATCGATGACCTCACCAAGGTTTCCGACATAAATCGCCAGCAGCGAGAAGGTGAGGTTCAAAAGGCTGAGGAAATTATAACCACCGAGATGGCTATATTTATATCTGAGCAACAAGCTTCTGGGACTAGACCTGTAGTCAGTGCCCTGATGAAAAAGGTTGAAGATATACGCCAGCAGCAATTGAACAGAACCATAAAGAAGTTGCGCCCACTGTCTGATGAAGAACGGTATAGCCTGGAGGCGATGACTAAGTCAATTGTAACCAAGATTCTCCAGGACCCCATACGGCACCTTAAAACAAACCTAAATAGTAGCGATTATGCTGAAATGGTAAGCAAGCTTTTCCGATTGAAAATAGAGAAGCAAGAATGAAAACAAAAATCGTGGTCGGTTCCCGGGGCAGCAAACTCGCCCTGATTCAGGCTGAGTCAGTGGTGGCTAAGATTAGAGAGGTAAATTCCCACATTGAAGTCAGCATCCGTAAAATAGTAACTCATGGTGACCGTAATCGCCAAACCCAGCTTGACCGGATGAGAGGGGTTGGAGTATTTGTCAAGGAGTTGGAAGAGGCTCTACTTGACGGCAGAATTGACCTAGCGGCTCATAGCCTTAAGGATATGCCTACTGAGATTCCTCAAGGGCTACATCTGGCGGCAGTTACCGAGAGGCTAGACCCCAGAGATGTTCTGGTATCCAGAGCTGGGAGCCTTGCTGAGCTCCCAGCAGGTGCAAGGATAGGCACTGGCAGCCTGCGGCGTGCCGCTCAGCTTGCTACCTATCGTCCTGATTTAGAGATATGCCCTATTAGAGGTAATGTTGATACGCGGCTGGACAAAGTTTCCCGTGGAGAATTTGATGGCGTTATACTGGCAGCAGCTGCTTTGATACGTTTGGGATGGCAGGATAAAATAAGCGAATACTTGCCTCTAGACCATTTTTTGCCAGCGGTGGGACAGGGAGCATTGGCTATAGAAACGCGTCTTGATGATACAGAGTTAGCTGAACTCATCTCGTCCACAAATCACTTACCCTCGTGGCAAAACATTACTGCCGAGCGCGCCTTTCTCAGTGCCCTTGGCGGTGGCTGCCGAACTCCGATTGCTGCCTTAGGGACAGTGAATAGAGATATTTTGAAGCTCAAAGGAATGGTAGCTGATACTGAGGGTAAGAAAGTACTGTATGCCTCAGAAGACGGAGATGCCATGTCTCCGGAGGAAGTGGGGGTGCGGCTGGCACAAAAGCTGCTGGGAATGGGGGCCTCTGATTTTATTGCTGAGGTAACTAGATGAAATCCGGCAAGGTCTATTTGGTTGGGGCTGGGCCGGGTGACCCTGGCTTGATTTCGGTGAAGGGGTTTGAGATTCTTGTCCAGGCTGATGTTGTTATCTATGACCGTCTGCTTAATGAGCGGCTTCTTAATTCAGCATCCACGGAGGCGGAGAGGATATATGTGGGTAAGGCTGCCGGAAAGCATGCCAAGGAACAGAAGGAGATAAACCAGTTGCTGGTGGAGAAGGCAAAGAATGGCAAGACTGTGGTACGGCTTAAAGGTGGTGACCCGTTTGTCCTGGGGCGTGGGGGCGAAGAGGCAGAAGTGCTGAAGCAAAACCATATCCGCTTTGAGGTGATACCTGGGGTATCGTCAGCAGTAGCTGTGCCGGCCTACGCTGGCATTCCGGTTACCCATCGCGGGTTAGCATCATCTTTCGCCGTGGTTACCGGTCATGAAGACCCTGGCAAAGATGGTTCAAGCATTGCCTGGGACAAACTGGCCACCGGAGTGGATACCCTGGTCTTTCTGATGGGCATGCAAAACCTGCCTAAGATAGTAGCTGAGCTGATTAAGCACGGCCGGTCAGCCAGTACCCCGGTAGCGGTAATCAAAGATGGGACTACGCCCAGGCAAAGAACCGTGGTTGGCAGCTTATCTGATATTGTTGCTAGAGTGGAAGAGCATCACCTCGGTCCACCGGCGGTGGTTGTGGTTGGTGAGGTGGTCAAGCTCAGGGAAAAGCTGGGTTGGTTTGACAATCATCCGCTCTTCGGCAAACGAATTTTGGTCACTAGAGCGCGCCGTCAGGCAAGTACTTTGAGCCGGCTTCTCGTCGAGCGCGGCGCTCAGCCGATTGAACTACCGGCGATTGACATCCAGACAGCCGCCGACCCTAAAGAACTAGATCAGGCTATCTCGGATCTGGAACATTACCATTGGATAATCTTTACCAGCGTGAATGGTGTTGCGGCTTTTTGGCAACGGCTACATAACCTGAAGCGGGACAGCCGCACACTCAGTGGGCTCAGGGTTGGAGCTATCGGACCAGCCACCGCGCGAGCTTTGGAAACTAGAGGAATAATTCCTGATTATGTTCCTGAAGTTTATACCACCGAAGGCATCATTGCCGGACTCAAAGACCAAAATATTGTCGGGCAGCGTTTTTTACTGCCTCGCGCGGATATAGCTGATAAGGAGCTAGTCCGAGGAATCTCCCGGCTTGGTGCTTCGGTACATGAGGTAACTGCCTATCGGACGGTTGCGGCAGCCGAAGCCATCACTCAAGCCAAACAGATGATTATTTCAGGTAAAATTGACGTTATCACTTTTACCAGTTCGTCAACAGTATCCAATCTGGTGGCGGCATTTGGAGAAGAGCCTCTGGCAGTAAACAGTGCCAAGGTTGCTTGCATTGGTCCCAAAACGACGGAAACTGCTACTAAGATTGGGCTGAATGTGGACATCGTAGCTAAGGAACAGACTATAGCTGGTCTGATTACAGCAATGGAAGAATATTTCGGAAAGGAGGCTTAGATGGCAGTTTTTCCTAAATTACGTTTGCGGCGTCTGCGCCGGACAGAGGCGTTAAGAGCATTGGTCCGTGAAAACCGGGTTGAGATTAGTGACCTCATTTATCCGATGTTCATCGTCGAAGGCAAGGAGATAAAGAAAGAGATAAGTTCAATGCCGGGCATCTTTCACTATTCACCAGACCAGCTACCACCAGAGATAGAAGAGATAGCCAGACTAAAGATTCCAGCCGTCCTTCTCTTCGGCCTACCGGAAAATAAAGATGAAACCGGCTCGTCAGCTTACCACCCTGAAGGAGTTATCCAGCAGGCGATACGAGCCATAAAAAGTGCTGTACCAGAGCTTCTGGTAGTAACTGATATCTGTCTCTGTGAGTATACCAGTCACGGGCACTGCGGAATAATTAGCGACGGACAGGTGGACAATGACCAGACATTACCTCTGCTGGCTGAGATGGCCGTATCCCATGTTGAAGCTGGTGCTGAGATTGTTGCCCCCTCGGATATGATGGATGGCAGGGTAAAGATAATCCGGGAGACACTGGATGGAAAGGGATTTCAGCATATTCCCATCCTGTCTTATGCTGCCAAGTACGCTTCCGCATTCTATGGACCGTTCCGTGAGGCGGCGGAATCGGCGCCACAGTTTGGTGACCGTCGTGGTTATCAGATGGACACACCCAATGTGCGAGAGGCACTGCGGGAAGTGGAGCAAGATATTGCTGAGGGTGCCGATATCATCATGGTCAAACCGGCCCTTGCTTACCTTGACGTGATACGGCGGGGGCGTGATACTTTTAATTACCCCCTGGCTGCTTATAATCTTAGCGGTGTGTATGCCATGGTGAAAGCCGCTGCTCAGCGGGGCTGGATAGATGAAAGACGGGTGGTATTAGAAATTCTAACCGCTATCAAGAGAGCCGGGGCTGACATTATCCTCACCTATTATGCTAAGGAACTTGCCCAGTGGTTACAAGATGAATAAGGAGTTGCCAATGAATCTAAGACGTTCCCAAGAACTTTTTGAAGAAGCCCAACGGTATATTCCGGGTGGGGTTGATAGCCCGGTGCGTGCCTTCAAGGCAGTCGGCGGAACCCCGCCTTTTATCGTCAGAGGACAGGGCTCCAGAATCTTCGATGCCGATGGCAATGAGTTTATTGACTACGTTTGCTCCTGGGGGCCCCTAATTCTAGGACATTCACATCCAAAAGTGGTTGAAGCGATAAAGCAGGCGGTTGAACGCGGGACTACTTTTGGCGCGCCCACTGAGCTGGAAATAACACTGGCCAAGATGATTTCGGCTGCTATACCTTCCATCGAGATGGTACGTTTTGTCAATTCAGGTACCGAAGCTACGATGTCAGCGCTGCGACTGGCCCGAGGCTTTACTGGCAGAGACAAAATTGTTAAGTTTGCTGGTGGCTATCACGGTCATGCTGATGGTTTACTTGTTAAAGGTGGTTCCGGTCTGGCAACGCTGAGCTTGCCCAATTCTCCCGGTGTGCCAGAAAGTTATGCTCAGAATACACTGGTGGCACCCTACAACAGTACTGAAGCTGTAACTCAGCTCTTCCAGCACTATCCGAAGGACATCGCCGCTGTCATAATTGAGCCGGTGGCAGCCAATATGGGTGTGGTGCCACCGAAACCTGGTTTTTTGGATGACCTGCGTCGGCTAACCAGTGAGTATGGCGCTCTGCTCATATTTGATGAAGTCATCACAGGTTTCCGGGTTGCTTATGGAGGGGTGCAAACCGTTTATGGAATTACCCCTGACCTGACCTGTCTGGGTAAAATTATCGGCGGCGGGCTTCCGGTAGGTGCCTATGGGGGAAAAAGAGAGATTATGGAGATGATGGCTCCAGTGGGGCCGGTCTATCAGGCTGGCACACTTTCCGGAAATCCATTGGCGATGACGGCAGGCATAGAGACACTCAAAGTCTTAAACCAGCCCGGTGTCTACGAGCGTTTAGAAAAGACTTCCGCCCGTTTGGAGGAAGGCATTGCTAAAGTGGTCTCCTCATTAAATTTCAAGCTAAATATTTCTCGCTTTGCCTCACTGCTTACTGTTTTTTTCACTGCTGAGCCGGTGGTTGATTACGAATCAGCGGCACAGGTAAACACGAAGCTTTTCGGCAAATTCTTCCAGCAGCTACTAGCTCAGGGAATATAC
>SDBT01021141.1_pt1 | contig 10173 bp, 10 predicted proteins | sample 2277101 | NCBI WGS metagenome assembly SDBT01 (sample SAMN10404973, study PRJNA504765) | marine sediment metagenome | isolation source: marine sediment core GS10_PC15, 103 cmbsf | place: Arctic Ocean: Southern Knipovich Ridge | collected 2010
TTATTCTCCTTTCGCTGATAACGTCTATGCTGATACCAAGCATGAAGACCCAGAGTCATTACTACCAAAAACATTCCCAGAGCCATTAGACCCTTCAAAGTCTTACCAATTAAATTCGTGATAGGATCAATAAGTCGCATGACCAAAGGATCTTTCGCTGCTACACATTTTGTAAGTCTCCAATCAGCTTTGATCTTATCTTGTATACTTCCTCCAGCTTCGTAGTCTAAGTCATGTTGAACACAGCAATCATGCCAGTTACCTTCTGGAAATCCAGTGCATCCTCGTTTTCTCTCTTTTTCATACATTGGTTATTCTCCACTCAAACACCAAAGGATTAAACATACAAGACCACTAACAACGACATCCAGAGAATTAACCCGATACCCCAGAATAAAAGCCCTCTCTGGAATTTATTCTTGTTTCTCAACATCTTCTTTTACCTCTACCCCCGCCTGCTTGAGTTCTTTCACGATCTCTAATAGTTTTATTTTATCAGCGGTTAGCTGTTGAGATTGAGTCAGCAGTAGGTTATATTTCTCCCTTAATTCCAAGGCCCCCAAGCGCGTTTTCAGGTATGCTTTCTCCCAGAAAAGCGCCTGTTGTTCCGGTGAAGAACCTTTCTGTTGTCCCACAGCCATGGCCGGTACAAGAAACATTCCTAAGACAATTAGTACTAAAACCTTTTTCATATTGAACCTCCTTTTAATGTTTTATCAATCAAGGCGTTCCTCCCCCAGTCGTTAATCTTTGGAAGGGCTTTGATCAATTTACCGTCACCCCTGAAATACTCACTCCTTGTAATGTCGCCGCTGGTAATATCTCAATCTCAACGATATCATTATAGTCAAAATTTGAATTAATCTCTGCCCATGCTGCCGAGCCTCCTAGACCGTCAAGAATATGGATTCCGGTGGCGGCGGGTTCGGTTATTTGTTTGAGAGTAACAGAATCAAACAAAGTTTCATTGTCTGCATGGCCAATACCCCGGTTAGTATACAACAACATTCGGATATTATCAGTGTCTGTTGGAACAAAATAAGTATTGCTTATGGCCCAAATTGCGCTTACTGTTAGATCAAAATTTTCTTGCCAAACACCCGCAAACAGCCTGACACGACTAAGCAGTGAATTATTTGTGCTTTCTACATCTTTATAATCAAAAGTTAGGATATATAACTTGCTCGATGTCACAGCATATGCTGTGACAGCAGGTAAGTCAGCCCCTTCACCTAAGGTGTCTCCAGCCTCTACTCTCATAGTTGTATCATGACCAATATCTAACGAATCATAATTCACTGTTACCGTGGAAGCCCCTGATGCAATCCAATCTCCGGCACCAGAGAAGTCCCTATTGGTGGCATCAGTAATAACTTCTCCCCCCAACGCTTCCCCCGTCCCCACAACGCCAGCAATTCCTCTTGCTCGATTGCCACTGGAATCTGTCAAAATAACTTCCCAGTTGCCAGTGCCGTACGCGGAAAAGTCCAGGGCGTCCCAGGCAAGCCAGGAATCTCCTGCGGCAAAGGATGAACGAGAGTCAGTGGCGGTTAGGCCAGTGGCATGATAACCTACCCCCCACGCCTGTATCGCAATCAGCAGCAAGCCCAGGGTGAGAAATGTTATTAGTTTTTTCATGGTTGTTTCCTTATTCAACTATCAAGCAGACCATCTTATCCGCTGTTATCGTGTCTGTGGTTGACGCATCAAGAGTGGTGAAAATCTCTATCCAATCATTGGTTGCTAATGAAATTTCGTGAACCAACGCTAATGCCCCAAGGTCACTACCCGTACCAAGTTTTCTCCCAACTTCAGAAGTAGCATCAGCAGTTCCGTTTTTTGCCACCCGAAACCGGGCTATTTCGTTTGATTGACTAGAGGTAAACGAGATGCTACATACAATGTCAAACACTTTAGTAGATGTTCCCGTGTAAGTAAGCCTATTGGGAGACGTATGGGTGAAGTGATTCAGCGCAAATGCGGTGGTTGTTCCTCCGAGAATCAAGTACGTAGCTGCCGTTATATTTCCAGTGGCTGCTGCTGAAGACACATAAAAACCGCCATAGCTAAGAATGGCCTCCGAAGTTATGTAGGTTGATGATGCGGGAGCCGCTATAAGAGCCCCGATGAATAAAACACTTAATACAATTCTTAAAATTCTGTTTTTCATTTGATACCCTCTTTAATATATAAACCAGTGTGAACCGTCGGAGTAAAGACTGACAGCATTGCCGTTGGCGGTAATCACATAAGTAGCAGCCTCATCAATGGTTTCCGCTCCTTCAGTTGTGATAGTTATGTTATTTGTTCCTGCGTTGAAATCAGAATCTTTAATATGAATAATTCTTCCCTCTACAGCTTGTGCTGTCTTCAAATCAATTGCTACTGTTCCGGTGTCGGTATAAGTTACATTTAGTATATAATCCGTTATGAGCAGATCATACGATGCTGCGTTCACCGTTGTTACATTGCGAATATTCCCGCCACTTATCTCAACGCTGCCATTTGCAAACTTATAGCCAAGTGCTTGAGTGTTATTAAATTGCCATACGGCACTTGTTGGTGTTGCATTTGGAATTAAGGTCAAAGACAATGTTTCAGAAACATCAGCGGCATCGCTATCCGCATCGCCCACTATTGAGAATGTTGGAGTGACTTCGTCTATACTTGATCCTATAGTCACATCGCCATTTGCACCAATGTCCATTCTGAGTGTATTGTTTGTGTGAAAGTGCATGCTTCCATTTAGGCGATTATTAAAACCAATATCATCATTGGCAGCTGCCAAACTCCCTAAATACCAAAGCTGTGTATTCGTGTTATAGGAACTGTGACCCGTAATAATTGAATTGGAAAATTCAGCAGTCGCCGAAGTAGTTACATGAAGCTGACCACTGCCAAAACCACCAACAGTTCCTGGATAAGCACCCTTAACTTCTAATGGAGCGTTTGGTGTTGGTGTGCCGATACCTAGACTGCCATAAATACTGGCGGTAATCTCCAAATTGTAACTGGTGAAAGCTGAACCCGTGGTCGAGTAAGCCACAATACTCCCACCTCTTGATGCAGATAATGTCGCTGTCGTGGTGGACCCCACCGCCAGAACGTAATAGTTTGTGGAGGCGGAAAGACCACCGCACAATGCACCTGTACCGGCAGCTACTTGCACAACGTCGTCTATGGCCAGACCATGTGCGGCAACGGTTTTTAACTCTACGCCACTGTTATCCTGGCATACTGAAGCGTTTGTCTCAATTGTCCGAGAGGCTTCTGTCCATCGCTGGGCTTCGACTTTGCCAGCTATCACTGTAGGAGCATCGGTGGCGGCTCTACTAAAACCTGAGTCGTTATCTTCATAAAATGAATATAGGGGGTTAGTAATAGATCCCGCTGAATTATGTCTTATAAAGAAATAACCTGAGGAAGGATTCTGAATAGCAAACTCGTTAAGCAATATCCTTCTTATACCGTCTATAGCAAAATCCATGTCCCCTACCGCACTTGCATAAATCCCAGTCCCCACCGACCCTATCGCCAGCGTCGGAGTCACCGGATTATTACTCAACGGCAATATCAGCGATTCAGCGCTCCCATCCCACCAGAAAGCGGTTTGAAGTGTGCCAGCCGTCCCCTGCGCTCCCATAGCCTGAAAATACAAATCAGCGATTTCCGCGCCTGTACCTGTGGCGCTTGAGTTGGCGTAAATCCTGGTGCTTACATCAGGATCAGTTTGATCGGAGTCTGTGAAGCTGACGGAAGGGGCTGAGGTAGGTGTAGTTGATAAGGAAGTGGCTGAAGCATCCCCTAAAACAGGCGTGACAAAAGTTGGAGAGGTTGCTCTGGCAGGTGCATCTGATCCGGTCGCTGTTGTACACACAGGAGCACTTCCAGCTCCACCACCTACAAATAACTCAGTTGTTTCGCAGTCATCCAGGGTCTTTAACTCAGCATTGGTAAGCGAAGCATCATCACCATAGGTATCTGCTCCAACATTACCACCAGTGATAGCTACATTAGACCAATCTGGGCCACCAAGTCCCATCAATATTACTTGATTATCCGCTATTGCTGGTCCTCCAACAAATAACAAGAATCCCAAAAGTATTCCGAGTATTTTTTTCATCTTATTCTCCTTAGAAAGGTAGATACCAAATTAAGAGTTCAATAGTCTTACTATTACCAGCAGCAGTTACTTGAATAGTCAACTTACCAAAGTTCTCGACCGGTTGATAATTCCCATTCAACAATCCACGAGTACTCTCGGTAGCTGTAGCACTTCGATTATCCAAAGCACCACCCATAATATCCTCACCATTAGCATCGTCGAAGTCAATATCATAACTCGGAGTAGGTGCTGTCGATCCTGGATCAGTCTGAACCTTTAAGATCCAGGCATTAATAAGCTTGTCTGTAGTAACTGTAAAAGTTCCCGCACTGGCATCAGTCACATAACTAATCCATAGCAGTCTTACTGCACCAGTTCCAAGCTTGGTATCTGACCAGTCACTGACTGTTCCGGTACTAGGATTAAGTGCCCAAGCAGAGCTAAAGCTTAGTGCCAATAATCCAAGTACTATAACCAAAAACTTCTTCATTTTATTGTCTCCCTTTATTTTTTTTATTACTAGATTCCCAAAAGATCTTGAGTTAAATATTCAAATTTTGAACAATTCGCTTGGCTATCAAAATGTAAGAGGTCACCCTGATGCTGCATACCTTGTTTGGCCAAAGCCTGTTGGAAACAAAGCTCCTCGGTAGTAGGCACAGGTGCAGGCCCTCTGGTACCACGAGATGCAAGTTCTTTATGTGTAAGCATCTCGGGTACAACGACTCTGGAACCTATGTCCAGGGGCGAAGCCAAGTCAACTTGAATAGCCAAACCCCAGGCTATAACTTCATCGTCATGAGCACCGGATTTAGCTTCGGCCTTTTTACCTGTGGCATCTCGTACAAATGTAGTCATCTCACGCAAACATCTTTGATCTGTCCAGCCTTCAGCTTCGATAAGCCATTCACGAATACCAGAAACAAGCACACGTTTACTCGATACATTAGTTCTCCAACCCTTGATATAGCTCACAGAAGCATTGGATACATCATACTTAGGCATCATAAAAAGATAGGGCATCTGTAACTGGCTGGCACATATGTCGAAAGTTGCAAGTCCTGGTCCATTGGTTTCAATTCCCAGCCAATATCTTGGGAATCGCTTACCCAAAAGACCCAGTAGTTGAGCAAGTCCCACTTCATCAATTCTGCCTGCATAGGTTCCAATAAGCGAACGGGATGTTCTATCGAGAATTTTGACAACGGTAAAATCTCCATCTTCTTTTCCTTCTGCTACGTCAGTAGCTATAGCGACCTGAAGCTCTATGAAAATATCTGGGTCACCCCATTCAAGATAATAACCTATTGGTTCTCGTGGAAGAGGTGATTCTATAAGTTTGTTGGTTAAGAAGTCTACAGCAAAGCATCTATCAGGTAGGTGAGGATCTCGCATGAGTTGATCTATTCGTGCTCCAGCTTGACCATCAAATACTGGATTACCCGCACCGATATAATCAATGTCGAGGTTCTGGGCGATCTCTGAAGGTGTTCGTCTGGCCCATTCTTGGTCGTACCATTCGGAGCGTAGAGCAGATCCCACTGTTCGACTTGGATCTCTCCACCAGTGAGTTTCGTCTACTTCTGCGTCTTTGGGAACCCAAGGAGGTTTGGGCCATATACAATAGAGTCCAATACATTTCTTGGGATGAAGGGACCAGTGAAGAGTGATTTTAGGTTTAGCATCATCGGTTATAAGATCATAGTATTGACCGGCAGCACCAAAGGGAGTTCCAATAGGTATACGACAAGGACTGGCATCACCGCTATCACCCCAAGCAGAGTAATCTGTATAGTCCCACTTAGGAAATTCGTCCAGAAGTATAGACCTGTATCTGCCACCAGTAGAATAATTTGGATTATTAGATTCTCCTGTAAGAGATGAACCAGTTTCTGGATTAACTATCTTCATAAAGTTATCATGTGTTCGAAGGGAGTAACCTTTGGGTTTGAGCCAACGAGGAAGACGATTTATAATGTATCTGGCCTTCTCCATCAAGGTTCGTATGTTACCTTTCTCATCTACATATTTTTCGACTCTGGAACCAAGTAAAAAATCTGCACCACCTTCAGGATTAGTCCAAAACCAGACGTATACACCTATTATCATCCATGAAGCACCCATATCTCGAGATTTCTCTAATGGTAGGTCATATCCACGTGTTATAGCATCTACCATCTTATGAATAGTTATATCCTGAAACTCATAAGTACAAAATGGCTGTTGGTGTTTGCGATGTTCACGAGGATCGTAAGTAAAGAAAAAAGCGTTGAAAGCAAACAAGGGATCAAGGAAATAGAGCTTACGTATCTTGAGACGATATAGCTGATCTCGGTTGGCTTTGCGAATTATCTTGGCTCGCCAGGCAAGATTAGTTTTAAAGTCTTTGGGATAGGTAGCAGGCATGATTAGTCCTCTACGCTCTCAGCTGTTTTAACCAGATCCATGACTTCTTCTCGAAGTTCTTCACCAGACATTTTATCTACTGTTCTATGATCATGTTTGTGGAGATGGAAACTAGTAGGAGCATTGGATTCTTTTCTCAGGCCTATGCGATCTAACACATCTCGAGCGGACTTATTGCGTAGGTAACGTTCGCGTATACCTAGAGGTATGGGATTTCCCTCTATGTCTGTGGCAGCTATATGTATATCCTCGTCTAGGACTTCTAAACTTCTTTCACCCATATCAGCCAGGTCTTGACGTATGTCAATATTTTCCATTTCTGCCATGCGTGTGAGTCTGTCCACTTCAGCTTCGAATAATGGAGTTTGTAGAATCCTACTTACATGACCAAAGGTAAAACCAAAGGATAAGGCAAGTTGCTTAGGTGTAAGACCTCCTGCTACCAGAGCTCTGGCCATAGACCTGTGATGGGGTCTTATTTGGGATATCTGAGGTGATTTGTGTGTTTGAGCTCTGCCCATTAGAATTTAAGACCCCCCTCGAATGTATTAGCCAGTTTAATTGCTTGCTCTAAAGTATTAAACCTATCGGGAAAAACTAAATCATTCCCCAAACTTGCTGTTATTCGAACTTGATAATACATATTACCTGCACTATCTATTTTCTCACTAATAGCGCTTTCTCCCTTAGTCATAATAAAAGGACTATCACTTCCCTCAGGAATAAACTTCCAGCCCTTGGTGCCTTTTATTGTTGGAGCAGAACTCACAGGTTTTCCTATCTTCAACGCAGCCTCACTACTTGCTCTGATTATTCCATCATATACAGACTGAGGAACTTTACCATCCTTGAACATTTTAGATGGTAGAGCCTTCATTATGTTAGTGGTAATACGGGCTTGGATTTCTAGGGGTCTTTGCTTATAGGGTACAGATGCTGGAGATTTAGCTATTACCTCTAAACTTCTTGCCGCCTCACCAGGAGAAATAGGTTTATTTCCTTGCATCATCTTAGGTATAGGCATATTGGGCTTGTCATGATATCCTATAACAGGTCTAATCTCAGCGCTGAAAAGTTTTCCATGAGAAACTTCATGGAGCAGTGCATCTGACACATCTTCAGAAGATTGTCCGGAACGAATAGCTATCGCACCCTTTTTTGTAGATAAACTAGATCGGTAAAACCCGCTGAATTGACCAATACCAGCTGCTTCATTCGCATACTCTGCCTCATTCAACATATCAATCTTATAGATCTGCCTAAATTCATCATCTGGAAGCTTATCTATGGCACGAAGAACGGCTTTGGTGGAGGCCTCTATATCCTCACCAAAAACAAGTTTATTAGAACCTTTTATAGTAATGCCGTACTCTTGGTTCGCTCCATACATATAGCCCTTGTTCTTCTTAGTCATCTGCCTAACCACCCCTTGCTTGATCTTGGCCTTAGCATAAGCAGCTACTCCAACCTTACGTACATCCGGAAGTTCCGCACGTAGATAGTCCCTGGGCTGGTTGTATATGCTTGGAGTATAATCGGGATCAGATCTATCGATCCATTCTCTGGGAGTTTCTATATCCCGCATAGAGAACTCTCTTTCTCTCTCCCCGGTGATATTGGCCCAGAGATATCGAGCGGTATCCCCGATTAGGCCTTTGGCCTTGAGTACAAAATTTTGTTCTGTAGTAGGTTTAGGTCCTGGCATATTAGCTTAATCCTTTGGTCTTTCCCCTTACTATAGCACATGTCCGGGGATTTGTCCATACTCTATGACCCTAATGGTCGTAAGAAACTCCAAGACTTTGTATATATTTATCTGAGTTAATTATTCAAATTTCGAATATTTAAATGGGAAAATCCTATAACTCGTTAGGGTATAACATCTACTCGAGGGTTACCTCTATCGAGTTCTCTTTCACTTTTCTGATGTTTAGCGATTATCGGCTTCCTTTCCCCACCCCCACCTTGTCCAAACCCCCCAGGGGGTCTTTATATAGTGAATCAGAAATAGTTGATGAAGCTCGTTCAGACTATGGGTATCATTCATAGGATAGGGCGAGGCATATGGGATGAATAATTGGTATTAGATGAGTGATATATATGTTATGGCAAGGGAATACAAGGGCTGAACCTGAATCAAAGAATGAACACGGTTTATGTTATACCTGTGGTATACAAAATGAACCGGATTCATGGTATAGATAATAAAAAAGGCCCGATGGACTGGGCCTGTAAGATGGGAAATTTGGATGGATGGATGGATGTGTTATTTGTTAAACCTTGGATTGTTTTGAGTATACTGTTCAACCATCATTTCCAATACGTCAATAGCCTTCATTTCCATATCCTTTGCGCCAATCATGATTTGTTCCCAGGACTCTCTATAAATACCAAATGATATTACTTCGGCCTTCATGGTATCATATAATTGACCAATTTCTTTTACGGTCAAAACTTCCATAATACGCTTGGTAAGTTCTTCTTTGGTTTCTAACATAATTGTGTCTCCTTTAAATTATTTTATGAATAACGGAATTAAAAAATCAATTGGTTAAATCAATTACTTCTGCGCTTTTTTCTTTGCAATGGCAATTTTTAATTCTTCCACCGAACCCATACCAAGATCAGATAACATATCCGACACGGCCTCTTCTTTTGCCTGTTGTCTAATTTCTTCCTGTTTGGTGGGACCGGATCGACCAACCACAAGAAGCTCACCCATTTTTTGTATTGCCAAAATGGTTTGGATTGTAGGTGTACCGTCTGGTTTAAGAGCATTCTTTTCAGCCCAAAGATCAGTGGATTTAATGCCATGCCCCAGGACATTCAAGCCTTTACGAACCATACCGGCGGCATTGGTAGCATACCTTTTAATGGATGCCTCATCATCCATCAATATCGGAAGGTAAAAAGCAATTTTCCACCCGGATTTGCTTGGGCCAGTCAAACAGGTTGCATGGGTTTTGGGATCTGGAACAGTTGTGGGTTTGAATATTTTTAGTTTTGTATCTGTGGTTGTACCATTTGTTTTAGTCATATCTAAAACCTCCGTATTCAATCCCGTTATTCATATATAGATAATATAACTACGATATAACCAATGTCAACCCCACGATAAAAATAAACTGAATTTAGTTTATTTCATGTATTTATAAATTAAGTTGTGTTCAATATATAAATATCAAAGATAAAATAAAGAGGATTTAAGAAATAACCTTATCTATAATAAATAAACAAGGTTATATAAAATGAACCGGATTCATTAAAATACCCCGAGGTTACAAACACACTCCAAGATAGCAAGCCCACAAACCTAAAGCTCGTATATACAAGATAACAAGCCGGGTAGGTTTCAATCACCAACTCCAATTATGCACCAACATCCAACTCCAACTCCTACGCAGGAGTTGGAGGGGGTACCCTTTTATTTCAAAAAATAACGGGTTTACAACTCCAATTGTAACTCCAAATATGAGGTTCCTGGGGGGTATTTTTTTTTTTTTTTTTTTTTACTACCTTGTAGTACATCAGTTATCAGTAGAAAATAGAAATATAATTGGATATAGAACTAAAGATCAAGAGCTAAGAGCTAAAGAACAAGTTATAGGCTAAAATTTCCAATACTCCAGTATCTTTCAAACTCCAAAAAACAATAAAATTAT
>SDBT01021142.1_pt1 | contig 10172 bp, 8 predicted proteins | sample 2277101 | NCBI WGS metagenome assembly SDBT01 (sample SAMN10404973, study PRJNA504765) | marine sediment metagenome | isolation source: marine sediment core GS10_PC15, 103 cmbsf | place: Arctic Ocean: Southern Knipovich Ridge | collected 2010
CCATCTTTTGTAGATATTACTTTATTTCCCATAAAGCCTCCTTATTTAATTAATTTACTTAATTCTTTAAATAATTTCTCATTTGACTTAAATACTATTGTTTGCAACTCTGCTTTTTTAGCTGCTTCTACATTTTTCTCAGTATCATCAATAAATAAAATCTCACCCGCCTCTTTTCCTAAATCTTTAGCAATAAACCTATATGCCCTCGGATCAGTTTTCTCAATTCCTATTCCTCTTTTTGAATAAATTTTTTCAAATACCAAGTCAAGCTTCTCTCTCACTTCTGGCAAATCTTGTACGTGGCCAGCAGTAAACATATTTATTGAAAATTCATCTTTTAATTTTTTTAAATAATCAAACAGTTCTTGATTTAATCTAAAGTGATCAAAAAATCGATAGTCTGGTTTTTTATTCAACTTAAAATGCAACTCGTTAACTTTTCCATGATATTCCGGGTCTTTTGGAAACATCAACACCCAAGAAAAATCAAATAATAAAGTTGATATTTTCATCTAAACCTCCATTTAGAAAAACACCCAATATATTCTACCTCTTTTCCACCAAAACTTTTTTTAAATCGACTAAACCCCGCCCATTTTTTTGTCACTTTAAATCTTTTATCCCTAATTCCTTCAAAATCAAACTTTTGACATCCTAGCTTTTTTCCTAACTTCATTGCTTCCCACACCAATAATGTCGCTACAAACTTTTTTCTACCTTCATCACTAACAGCATTATGTGTGTAATAAGCTGTTTTATCATGTATTAGTAATATCAGCCCTCCTAAATTCTTTGCCCACAATAAATAACCCTTTTTCCCAAAAGCATTAAACAAGCTCTTTAATTGTTTAAAACTCAAACCCCAAAATTTCTGCTTTTTAGAATTTTTTCTATAAATTTCATAAAACTCTTTTAATAATTCATCTTTGACTCTATCACCCCTGATTATCTTAATCTTTAATCCCTGATTTTTCCTAATGTTATACCTAGTTTTATAATGCATTTCCTTTAATAATTGTCTTTTACTTTTCTTTAAATTCACCCAAATCGTCTTTGCTGGCAACATCGCTGATTTATCTTTTTTATACCCTTGTCTTGTAAATTCTTTCTCAATCTTTTTATCCTCCAAACAATTTGGCTCAATCTTAATCTGAATCACTCGATATTTTTTTGCTAGCCTATCCACCTTTTCAAACTCAATTGGCCAATTCGGCCTTTGAAATTTAATAAATGACCAGGAGATTAAACCCAGTTTTTTAACATACACACCATCTTCCACTCTCCACCCCAAACTCTCCATATACCTGCCATACTTTTTTGCTTGTCTTAAATCCTCCATCTCACTCAAATAAGCTCAAGACAGTCTCACTTAATTTTTGAGCCTTAGTTTTAGTTTTTTGCCCCATGCTATCAATCTCATACGGCATTCTTTTCACCTTTGCCTTAGCTTTTAATGCTCCCCAGCGTATCATATCTGCTGTTTTATATGCCAGATATAGCTTTGGCTTCAGTACTAAATCATAAGTTCCTAAAAATTCTACCAACTTTCCCCCATAGCCTTTCTTAAACCGATGAAACCCATACCAGGGATCTTTTTTATTTGCCTCCGGCCCCAACGCTCCCCACATATCTAATTTCTCACATCCCAGCTTTTTCCCCAACCTAATTATCTCCCACATTAATAAATTCGGCGCCATTAACTCTCGATGTTCTCTAGTTGATGCCCCATAGGGGTAATAAATCTTTTTATTAAACCTAAAAACCATAAACACCGCTAACACCTTGTCTTTATAACTAGCTCTTAACAAATGAGCCATCCCTGCTGGTTTTAACACCTGCCACAGATTTTTAAAGTAATCTGGCGTATGGGCATAAAATCCCTGCCTGCCAACCGTTTCTTCAAACAACAACCTTAAAAACCACTCAAAACTCGCTTCTGAGTTATCCTTTACCACCTTTACCCCTTTTCTGGCCGCCAAGCGAATGTTGTACCTCGTTTTTGTATGCATACCTTTTAATAAATCTTCCTCTGATTTTTTTAATCCTAACTGAAAGGTATATTTGGTAAATAATCGTCGACCGCTCTTACAACCCTGTTGTCTTAAAAACTCATCAATTGCCCTCCATGCCTTTACCTGGCTCTGACCTGCTTTTACCACCGACCCAATATTTGGCTCCATCTTAATCATCAAACACCTGTTTTCTTCTCCAATTTCCCTTAAAACTTTTAACTGTCTTTCATCCGGCATTGGCCCCTTAGGGAAATACCCGATTTTCCAACCCATCTTCGGTACATCATGAATCGTTACCTGGATCGGCGCCATCAGTTTTTTACCTTCAAACATCCCTTTTCTGACCACCTTCAGCCCTGTTAACTTCCTAAACTCTCCCCACTCAAACGATTGCAGCGGATGGCCCGCCTGACGATTAAATCTCTGTTTATCACTAGCCGAAACATCTCTAGTAATCATAGTTTTATCATATCATGACTTGCCTCAATCATTTCCAATAATCCTTCCTCAATATCGCCTAAAAACCGACTAACTGCATTACTCGCCTGTCGACCAAAATACAGCCGCTTTCTTGCATAAGAAAAAAACACTTCCCTTTTAGCCCGGGTCATCCCTACATAACACAGCCGCCTTTCCTCCTCCAATTCATTTCTATTCATTATTGACCGTGAATGAGGAAATAGTCCTTCCTCCATTCCAATCATAAACACTTTTTTAAACTCCAAACCCTTAGATGCATGCAAGGTCATTAAAGTTACTATTTGTCTGTTTTTTGCTCCTGATTTAAGTTTTTCCGGCAAAATATCAGTCTGCTCCACCAAAGCCACATTTTCCAAAAACTCTCTCAAGCCCGGAAACTCTTTTGCCACGCTCTTCAATTCCTTAATATTCTCCAACCTCATTAAATCCTGCTCATCTTTTTTATCAAACTTTTCTAAATATCCACTTGCTTTTAATATTCCCTCTAAAATCTCTTTAGTTGTCATTTTTTTCAATTTACTCTTGTTTTTCTCCCCCCAATCCAAAAACTTTTCCAACCGTCTCTTTCCCAGTTTTTCTAACCGCTTATAGCTCACCACATCCTTCGGATTATTCATATACCTTAAATATGCCAAGCAATCTTTAACCTCCTTTCTAGAATAAAACTTGACTCCTCCTACCAACACATAAGGAATCCCTGCTCGAATAAAGGCCTCTTCAATTACCCGAGACTGAGCATTAGTTCGATACAACACCGCCCAATCACCAGGTCTTTTACTCTTTTTTATTTTCTCCACAATAAACTCTGCCTCTTCCTTTTCAGTTTCTGCCTCTATCACTTTCAATCTTTCACCCAATCCCGCTTTAGTCCACAATTTCAAAATAGGATGTGAACTGTTTTTCACAATTACCTGATTAGCTGCCTCTAAAATACTCTGAGTTGACCGATAATTTTGTTCTAAATTAATCACCTTTAAATCCGGCCAATCTACCTCTAGTCGCTTCAAATTTCTAAAGTCTGCCCCTCTCCATGAATAAATCGATTGAGAAAAATCGCCCACGCAACCTAAATTCCGCCATTTTTTTGCCAGCATCTTAGTCAACTCATATTGAGCCTTATTAGTATCCTGATACTCATCCACCAACACATACCTAAACTTATTCTGATACTTGCTTAGCACTCTCTGGCTTTTTTTTAACAGCCTTACCGCTTTCATCAATAAATCATCAAAATCTAAGGCGTCATATTGCTTTAACAACCGTTGATATTCAATATAAACTCGACTCATCGCTGCCTGCCAATGCCCTCGAGCCAGTTGGCCATACTCCAAAGCCTCAATCAACTCATTTTTAGCCTGAGATATCAAAGTTTTCATCCCCATCGGCTTATACAACTTCCTATCAACCTCTAAATTCATCATTGCCTGTTTAACAATCTCCAACGAATCAGCTTCATCATAAATTACATAATTACTCGCCACTCCAATTTCTTGTCCCTCAATCCGTAGCAACTTAGCGCAAAATGAATGAAACGTCCCTGCCCAGGGTAACCCATCCTGCTTTCCCACCAATTTTTTCACCCTTTCTTTCATTTCCCCCGCCGCTTTATTAGTAAACGTCACCAACAAAATCTCTTCCGGCCTAGCCTTTTTTTCTTTTAATAAATAAGCCGCCCTGTAAGTTAACGCCCGAGTCTTACCCGAACCTGCCCCTGCTAAAATCAACAACGGTCCTTCACCAAAACTGACTGCCTGGCGTTGTAATTCATTAAGATCTTTGAGCAGCTTATCAGTCATGTTAGAATCATAGCACTCTTATGAAACCCGACAAAACCAAGCTAAATAAGCTCAAGCGCCGCTTTTACAAGCATCTTTGGTTTTTCCGCCCCTTTAGTTATTTGCTTATTACCTTAGCCATTCTTTTCAGTATCATCTGGCTTGTTCCTAAATTAACTCCTTTTATTAAACGTCTTGTCAAAGGCCCTAGCTTAGTAATTTCTCTCTTTAATCCTAGCCTGACTCACCTTAATAGTTCTCGCCAACGCACCAACATTCTTCTCTTGGGTATGGCTGGCGGCGACAATCCTGGCGCTGATCTGACTGACAGCATCATGCTTATCTCTATTAATCCCCAAACCAATGACACCGTCATCATTTCTCTGCCTCGTGACACCTGGGTTGAATCACTCTCTGCCAAACTCAACACCGCCTATCATTATGGTGAAACCAAACAACCCGACGGCGGCCTCATTCTAGCAAAAGCCGCTGTTTTTGAGATCATCAACCAACCAATTCATTATGGTATTCTTCTTGACTTCTCTGGCTTTGAAAAAGCCATTGATATTATCGGCGGTCTTGATCTTGACGTCCCTCATGGCTTTGTTGATAAAAAATATCCCATTCTTGGCAAAGAAGCTGCTGAAATTGAGGCCGACCGTCACCAAACCATCGAGTTTCTCTCAGGTCCTCAACACATGAACGGCTCCACTGCTTTAAAATATGTTCGCTCTCGCAATGCCGAAGGCGAAGAAGGCACTGACTTTGCTCGAGCTCAACGCCAGCAACTGGTAATTCTTGCTTTCAAAAATCAGCTGTTATCTGCCAAAATCTTCCTTAATCCCAAACGCCTTAAACAACTTAACCAAATCTTCAAAGATTCTGTTGCCACCGATATTCCTTCAGACTCATATCCTGATCTTTTTAAACTTGCCCTCCGGGTCAATAAAGACAGCATTAGAACCGGTATTATTGACCAAGGCAGTCAATCCGAAGATATTCCTCCTCTTCTTTACAATCCGCCGGCTTCCCTCTACGGCCAATGGGTTTTAATTCCTGTTAACAATGACTGGCAGCCTATCTTCGACCACATCGAAGAAATTATCTACCAAAATCAATAATCCTTAGTCACCCTAAAAATTTGATAACCGTCTTGACTATAAACTAACTCATGGTTATTAATATAAAACTCATCTTCAACCTTAAACTCTCCTTTTTCATCTGGTCCAATTAACACATAATCAACTCCATAATTTTCTAACAATTCTTCTGTCATCTCTTCCCCTTCATACATCTTTTTCACATCTGCCTCTCTTTGCCCATAATCCAATCCATAGCTCCATAGCCAGCCACTAAATCCCTTCAAAATTCGCCTCCCGCCTAACATTGCTACTGGGTTTAAATGACCGCCGCTTGTTAACCACACACTTCTAGTCGCTGTTTCTCTTTTAACAAATTCCACCAATCTCAAAGCCTTAGCATCAGCCATCATAATTCTGTTTTCCTTCACTAATAAAGCCTTCCACACATCCAAACTCCCTGAAAAAGTCATCAACCAGATCATTAATATTAAGACTACTCTCTTTCCTTTACCTTTCAGCTTCATATCTAACCAATAAATCACCAAGGGAATCGATAAAATATACCACCACTGAAAAAACTTACTATTATCATAGTCCCAAGGCTGAAATACTAGGAAATTAGGAATCAAAAACAAACCTTGCCAAGCCAAAAACGGCCGTTTAATTTCCTTCGCCACCTGTTTATCTCTCCACACTCCCAGTAACAATACTCCTCCTACACCCAAATTAATCAACCAAAACCAAGCGATTTCCATCAAGCTTTTTTCCTTAGCTAACCAGCCTAACTGCCACCGCCACCAATTAATCATTGACCCTGCTTCCTTTAGCCATAACCAACTTAACCCACCCACTACCCCAAAGCTTATCAACCACCACCGCCAATATTCCCACTTATTAGTTTTCTTCCGCCAAAATATCCACCACCACATCGGCACCACCATTGCTAAAGCCAAAGCCGAATGAGGATGGACTAACATTAGCAAACCACTTAAAACTCCACTCAAAATTGCCAATTTTCTCTCTCCCTGTCTTAAACTTCTATCCCAAATAATTATCACCATCAACCAAATCGGCCAACCAAGTAAAATCGACCGTTGCGGTAGCAAGCTAGAAAAAATCGGGTTAATAAACTCAATTCCATATTCAGCCATATGCGTATATTCTCTTACCGGCCTACTTAAAATCTCAGCCAAGCCCAACTTTAATCCATCCTCCAGCCAACTCAAAAATCCTAACCCCCCAGCTAGTAATCCCACCGTCACTCCCACACTGGCGAGTCTAGGGCTCTTCAAAAATCTAGTCATCGCCTGCCACAATATCCCTACCAACCCCAAGCTCAACAACCAACTTATCATCGCCATGCTCCATTCCACCTTCAATCCCAAACTCATCAGCATCGCACTACTAAAATCCACCCAAAAAGGATAAACAAGCTTTTTATAAGCCAAGATTGGATACTCAGCCGGAAAATTGTTTCCCTCCACAAACGAATTTACATAACTTAAATGAACCGCCCAGTCTCCCCAAACCGTCCTCCCGCTCGCCCATAATCCATCAGCCTCAAAATTTAAAGCTGTGAAAAAGATATACCCCAAGATAATTCCCCACAAAATCAACAGATTTAACAGGTAAAATCGCCTCTTTAAATCCAATCTCTTCTCAGTTTTTTTATTCTTTTCACCCAATCTTCTTATTAACTTCATCCCCAGGAAAATCAACGCTCCTCCTACCCACACCGTTACTCTACTCAAACCCCAAAATAAGCTTAAGCCAAACACCGCCAAGGTCGCCATTACCAAACCCAAAACTCCTCCCCAAATCACTCGTAACTCCCTTTCCATCTCAGCTAAAACCCAGCTTACTAACCAATAACCAGAGATAAGGACTAGTAACAAAAACACTAAACTCTCAATCACTCCCATCATCTTTCCTCCATCACACAATGATTAACCAAGTCAACCAAGCTTTCTTTATCCTCACATTCTCCAGCCGTCACCAGCCATGTTCCCGCTCCTTCTTTATCTGCATAATTAGCTACCTTAAATGGTATATCTTTTTTCATTTGCCATTTTTCCGGTTCCACCTTCATAAAAAACAAGCCTTGAATATAAGCTTGGTGAATTTTATCTGATAAATAAATGGTTTCCCTTGTTTTTTCTTGATAGTCAGCCACCCAATTCATGGCTTCAACCAAATCTCCATCAAACCATCCTCCAGCCCGACCAGGGTACTTAGTCTGTAAATCTGAATAATAATTCCCAAACTCAAACATCATCATTAAGCCCACCACCATCACTCCTAACCTTACTAAAATTTTAGATTTTTGTTTAACCTTAGTTAAACTCCACCAGATTCCTACGGCAATTACTAAACTAAACCAACCTGTTGCTTGTAAAGTTCTGGTGGCAATTGGATCAGTTCGCGTCAGACTCGCTGCCAGAGGAAACCAGCCGATCATTATTAACACCAACCGCCAGATTTTTTCTTGCTTTAATTTTTTCCAGATTACCCCTAAGCCAATTACCAACCATACTCCCCAGCTTATCAACAACTCAGAGCTCACCTGACTTGAATGTCTTAAATTCGGGTCACCTCCTAAAAACAAAAACCTCCAATTCCAATGTTCCCAAAAAGTTTTCCAAAACCGATGTAATACCACCAATATTCCCGGATTATCATTCCAAATCGCTATTTGATTCAATCTTGTTGTCAAACTGCCTGGATATTGACTCAACCAACCATTTAAACCTAAGCCAATCATCAATCCCGCTAATATCAAAGGCCACAGCTTATAAATCCGCCCTTTTAATTGTTTCCCCTCCATCCTCACCATCAACACCATCATTAATGGTATCCATAATCGAGCCGTTGAATAACTAAAAAAACCTAATGTTAACAATAATCCTACCAATATTCCCATTTTCAATTTTTCCTTTTCCATCCACCTTAACCAACCAGCCAAACTTCCTATCATTAAAGTTACTAAACTAATTGCCTCAAATCCCAGCCGACTATAATGCAAATGCCAAGGCATTAAACTTAAAATTAATCCACTTAATATTGAAAAACCATAATTCCCACTTATCTCCCATCCTAGCCACATCATCATCAACACCCCCAAGCTCCCCCAAACCGCACTTCCTAACCTAACTGTTTCCACTTCCAAACCCTTAACCATTAATAGGGGAGCTAAAGAATAAATAAAAACAGGATTCTTAAAATCCCCAAACGCCTTAAAATACAGTGGCCAGCTAACTCCATGCTCATCCTTGCCAGTCTTTAAAATAGAATAAGAATTGTAACCAATTGACGCCTCATCCACATAAAATCCTGGCGGACTCACCTCTAGATTATAACCCCTCAACCCCAAAGCCATTAAAAAAACCATCACCATCAACCAGCTCCTTAATCCTACCCGCTTCCTCAAAGGATCATATTTCCAAATTGTTTTACTCATGGTTTAATCGCTATAATCTTCCTATGTTTAAACATAAGCAACTTTTAATCACTCTACTCATTTTTTCCTTCTTTTTTCGCGCTTTTCGTCTAGCCACTCCTGCTAGATATATCTTTGATGAAGTTTATCATGTCGTCACCGTCAAAGCTTACGCTCAAAACAACCCAGCTGGTTATGAATGGTGGCATCAGCCCCCCGAACCTAACACTGCCTATGATTGGCTCCACCCGCCTCTCGCCAAACTCATTCAAGCCACCTCCATTAAACTTCTTGGCGATCATTCCCTTGCTTGGCGTCTCCCTAGCGCTATTTTCGGCACCCTCTCTATTCTCGCTGTCTACCTTCTTACTCTTACCATCTTTAAAAAACCCAAACTAGCTCTTACCGCCGCCTTTATCTTCTCTCTTGACGGCCTTCAACTCACCATGTCTCGTATCACCATGAACGATATCTTCTTAACCACCTGGATAATCTTCGCCCTCAAATTTTTCTATCAATTCCTCATCACTAAAACCAAAACAAAAAAATATCTTTATCTCACCGGCCTTTTCACCGGTCTTTCCCTAGCTACCAAACACTCAAGTCTCCTTCTTTATCCCATCTTTACCATTTTCCTTCTTCCTCGCCTTAAAACCATTCTTAAGCAACCAAAAAAAATCCTTTTCATCATTTACTCTCTTCTCCTCATTCCTCTTTTTATCTATCTTCTTTCCTACAGTCAATTCTTTTTCCAAGGTCATACTTTAGATCAATTCAAGCAGCTTCACCAACAAATCTATTGGTATCAAATCGGCTTAACAGCCACTCACGATTATCAATCTTCAGCCTGGCAATGGCCTCTACTCATCCGCCCAGTCTGGTTTCATGTTGACTATCAACCCGCCACCATCGCCAACATCTACAACCTCGGCAATCCCGCTATCTTCTGGGGTGGTTTAATCGCTCTCATCTATGTCTTCTTCAAAAAAATCACCAAAAAAATTAAATATCTTCTTATCTGCTATTTCTTTCTCTTTTTCCCTTTTGTTTTCTCGCCTCGTATCATGTTTATCCATCACTACTTACCCGCCTTACCTTTTCTCTGCCTTATCATCGCCCAAGCAATCCACAACCATAAAAAACTCACCCTGTATTTCCTCATTCTCATCACCATCCTTTTTCTTTTCTTCTACCCTTTAAACATCGCCCTTCCTCTGCCCCAAAATCTCCTTAAATACTGGTTCTGGCTTCCTACCTGGCGCTAAAACAACAATCCAAACAACACCAGTAACAAGCCGGCTGATACTCCCAGTACTGCTGGTGCAGATACTCCAGCTAAAGGTAACTCTGGTTCTACTACTCTGGTGACTGGTGAAGGGGTTGG
>SDBT01021143.1_pt1 | contig 10172 bp, 11 predicted proteins | sample 2277101 | NCBI WGS metagenome assembly SDBT01 (sample SAMN10404973, study PRJNA504765) | marine sediment metagenome | isolation source: marine sediment core GS10_PC15, 103 cmbsf | place: Arctic Ocean: Southern Knipovich Ridge | collected 2010
GGCTTGGCTTTGGTTGGTGGAGTATTCGGAGGCCTTTTCGTTTACCCCTCCAAAATTGATATAATGTGACTGACTCCGCTTTTGTACTGCCATTAAAAACCCTTAATACTGACCGAACCCGTCGCCGCTTGCTACAATCATTCTCGTGCCGCCCGGGTTTCTTTGGTCCGAACCTTGTTTGAACATCTTTTCAAAATACGCAAGCTTTGATTCAATTGGCGTTAATGAGCGGCCGTCTTTTAAAAAACCGTCTCGCGCTGCCAAAATTGCTATATATTCATGATATTGCTCTGGAGCGTCCGGAGTGTCCCCGTCGGCTGACATATCAGCAATCCGATAGGCGTAATCCATTCTCATAGTAATAATGCGGTTCGGTACAGGAGTGAGCGAAAAAGTGTCCTGATTAAAATGGAAGTTGGTTGGATCGCCCGCCACTGTAGCCCTTGCCGTATCCTGCTCTTGACGAGTGATTTCATAAAGCCTTTGGACACTGGCAGTATCTCCGGTGCCGGCGGTAACATACTCAAGCCTAAGCATTTTATAAAAATCAGCGGGGAGAAGGTATCTCATTTGATTGATAACGGTTTCCGTTGAGATACATTTCGTGTAGTAATCCTCGCCGGCTGACAATAAAACCTTTTGGATTTCTCTTTGGCCGTTATTTAAAAAGACGTCCATTTCTGCCACTGTAAAATACCCGTTCGAGGTGTCGTCCAGCCAAGAGCTTGCAAGCGTTCTAAGTTCGCCTCTATTCATAAAAACCCCTAATCAAATATACTGCAAAAAGTCCAGCCCGTTGAAGCGCCCGTACCACAAGCGCTCCATGAAGTTGAGACGCCGTCAAAACACTCTGACCAAGTCCCCGTCGCGTATAGAAATCCAAAGGTCGAAACGGCAACGCCGTTAATATCTGGGTTATCTACAGACTCACCGAATAACCCAAAATCCGTTAAGGCTATAGGGTCATTCGTTACGGGGAAAAATAAGGCCATAAACTAGCACTCCATAATCTCTATTATTCTATCGGCGGCCCGCTCCCATGTATAGTTTTGAGGCGAAATTTCCACCGTTCTCCACCTTTCTTCTCGTAATATATTGCCCAATTCTTTAGCCCATAGTCCTATCTGCTCATCCGTCCGGGCATCAACGTCCATAAATGTAGCCATCCCTTTGTCTACCGCTTCGCTTAGAGTGTCTTTTAGAGACCCCATATTGCGCACAAGCGGGTATGTGCTACTGCAAATTGCCTCTATGGCTGTAATGCAATAGGTCTCGATAAAGTCCGCAGGATACAACCAAGCCACGCTCTCGGCCATGTGGCGCATTAGTTCGGGCTTTTTAACCATACCGTGATATTTAACAAAAGAATTATCAGCTATAAGCTTCTCGTAATACTCAACCCTTGGGTCGCCAACCTTTCGCATGTTGTCAAAACCATAGAAAACATGGAGCTCTAAGTCTGGAAACTCAGCAAGCAATTTTTTGCAAATGAAAATAGACCTATCTAGACCTCGGTCTGGGCTACTCGAGAAAATAACCTTATTTGCCTGCTTTTTAAAGCTCTCTGGAAAATCATCTGGATCGATGCCATTGACCATATTGACAATTTTATCATTAGGAATGCCCTGCATATCCCTGACATATTCCCTGTGGAAATTGCTTAGGCACATTATTTTATCGTAGTTACCAGTCATTTCAGCGCCCGGAGTGACAAGGTCATGGCACCACACATAAGAACTTGCCGGAGTTAATTTAGTGGCGTGTCTCCATGCAACGTGTTTCGCCGGCTTATAAGTGAAAATGTAATCCTTTAATTTGTCGATAGGATAATATTCAACCCCGGAAGGCATAACGTCGGAGCTCGCTCTTGGTTGAAACACCTTAACAGGCTTGCCAGTCTTCTTTTTTATCCATTTAGCGACCTCAATACATGCCGTTTCAGAGCCCCCAAAGCCCTGCTCTAGAGCTGATTTCTCGTCCCAATCGGTAACCGGCATTTGCGGCGGACTTGTAAATATAATGTCGTCAGTAGCAATTAAATCTTTTTCCGCCGGCACCTGCGCTAATCCAGCCGTTTGAGTCAAGAAGTGTCTAAAGCCTTGAGCCTCGTCGCTTCCAATGTCCTCAAGTATTTTCGTCTCTTGCTCTAAAGATTTCAAATCCTGAGTCGCTCTATATATTGTAGCTAATTGAATGTGTGGATAAAGAAGCCTTGCCGAAGGGTCCGTAAACGTCATGCCGTTAACCGCTGTTGACGAGCATTTTGTAGCCCCTTCATAAAAAGGAATTGCCTCTCGAAGCTTGCCGACCTTAACCTGCGCGTCCCCTGCTAAAATCCAAAACTCCGCTCTCTCGGGATGCAATTGAAACCCCTGCAATGCCATTTGCAAGCTTTCCGCCCACTTTTCACAAGCGCCATAAGCCATTGATAAATACTGAATGGTCATTAGCCGGTCATGGGCCTCAAGATCATGGCCATGAGTAGTTAAAACGTCATGCAAAACATCAATCGCCTCAAGATGCCTCTTGGCGTCGTGCAATTCTTTTCCATAATAGTATTTCATTCTCGGGGCTAACTTAGTGCCCTTGGCTTTATGAAATTCAAATATAGAAATGTTCCGGCCCCTATCAGCAACAATATCTTGAGCTGTACGGCGGTGATCTACAGTGAATGAAGGAATTAACTGCGAGTTAATCTTCTTATCCATGTCATGCGGCACAAGCCCTTCATGGAGAAAAAACTGCCAACCAAATACGCCATTTTTAACGATTCTCTCTCGCAAAAACGTACATACAGGCTCGCCCTTTTCGTTAAAAGAATAATTGTAATGGATAAGCCACTGGTCCGCACAGTGCATAGAGTTGTCCCTAAAATGTATAAATGCCTCTTTGCTAGATAACGAATCGTCAAAATCCAGCCACATAACGTAATCAAACTTATCCGGAACTTGGTCAAAAACAAAATTTCTTGCGGCCTGAAAATCGTTAATCCATTCAAAGTAAGAAACCTCTATTGGGCATCCGGCCAGCTTTTCAACGGCCTCAGACTTCAGCATGTCCACTGTGTTATCTTCTGAGCCAGTGTCAGCCACGTATATGGCGTCAAAACAACCTGAAATAGATGCCATTAACGGACCGACATTTGGCCCCTCGTTTTTACATATGCATGCAAGCGCTATCGTTGGACGTAATTTCATTTTTTCCCCTAGTTAAACGTTACCAATGGGGAAACCTTAAACAATTAAACTTGTGTTTTCAACTAGGATTTTGTGATTGTGCCCACCGTGTCGGCTATTGTGCGAGAGGCTAAAGTGGTGGCTCCCGTCTTGTCTTTGATGTCCCAAACTCCGCTTGATTTAGTGTAAAGAGATTGTCCCTCAGCTACGTTTTCAGCTCTTAATAAAAAGCCAAAAATTGTAGTAGGATTTGTGGATGCATCTCCAATAGCGTCAGAAGGAGTTCCGAGACGAGACTGAATTGTGGATACGCCCGCTCCAACTGTGGATATGTTTTGGAAATTTAATGTAACGCCAAAAGCAGCAATTGAAACGCCCGCTCCAATGGTTGAGACGTTAACAAAAATATTAGTTATGCCCCAACTGTTAAATGAAACGCCTTGGTAAGTAGTGTCATCAAAACCAACTGCCCCAACGACATATCTATCCGCATCAACTAAGCCCGTCGTTGCGCCGTCTATGACAAAAGCTAACCCGCCAAATGGTTCGTATTGAAAATGGAACAAACCAGTCGTTGCAAGCTCGCTAATTGATGGCGGAGTTGTTAAACCCGCTGGAGACCTAAAAACGGTAAACGTAGGCAAAAGCCCCGTGTTTGCCGAAGGGTCGCCGCTACCAAATGAAACAAAATAATCAACTAAGCCCATATATACCCTAAATATTGCCCCGAGAATGACCCCGGGGCAACGAAAACGTTAAGAATAGGACCAACTTCTAATCTCCTGAGTGGCCTGAATAACAACAGATACCATGACCTGAGTAAGCGCCGCGTTAGTACCCGCGTGAGTCGCTACCAAAGAATCTCCTGCTTGAACGGCACTCGTTGAAAACGTGTATGCCATTGGTCCGCTAGTGCTAGCGGCGATAACGGTCAAAGCCGCACCAATTGGAATAAGCGTATCGCCTGCACCGACAACAAAGCGCCGAAGGGCTAGCTGTAAAGTTGGCGTACCACTTAAACCAATTCCGGCGACTTTGCCGCTTTGAATAGTTCCGCCCTGCGGAAACATATGCAAATAATCGCTCGTGGCCGTTACGGTTTCACGAATGTTGTAATCAACAACATATTGCTGCTCGGATGAGTCCAAGCTTCTGTTTACAATTCCCATTTTAATAACTCCTTATCTTAAAGATTGTTTAGCTTTTTCTGTAACCTTGAGGTTTGAAGTATTGATATCAGCGAAACCTCTTCGAATTGCTCTTTGGTTATCCCAAAGTGCCGCCAAAGTTTCATTGTGAAAATCTTTCCTTTTAATCTCTTCCACTTTATCGTTTTTCTGATCAAGCTTATCGAAAAAGTCCGGATCATCCCAAATATCAATGTTCTTCAAACGTTCCAAAATTTTCTCAGCCCCCCACTCTCGCAAGGCGCCGTTTGACTTCCAATTATCCGTTAAACTAAAGACGTATTCAGGCGATTCAATTAGATCGAACATTATGCGTCCAGAAAACTCACCAATCGATATAAATCGGTGTGCCTTCCTAAGAATTTTAAAAACATTATCGCGACTCTTCACGCAATATAAACTGCGATCATAGCGTTTTAAATTCCTATTAACATAATCCAATCTAGCGTCCACCTTAAATTCCCTTCAATTAAGGAGTAATGTAATTGTCAACAACGGTAGAACCCGAAGGCATCTCGTTGTATAGATTGCAAAACTGACGAATACGAACTTCTAATTCGTCGTTATCAGTCTGCGCAATATACATTGAACCTGTCTCATCTGCGAACTCCATTTCTGACAATACGTACTTAACGATGTACTTATCATTTAGAAAGAAGAACCTCTGCGGACAATCTTTATCCGGAACCACGGGAACACCGTTGAACTCGAGATAATCCATGTCTTTATTAGAAAATCCACCGTCACCTTTGATAGTGTTTACATAACGTTTATCAGCGGTGAGTAATTTCTGATACATTCGACGAGAATTGTAATCAGTGTAAAGAGCGCGAGTCGCACCATTACCACGTCTCTCAGCGTCGTCTTGGGCTTCTTGCAATCCGTCCAAAGTTAACTGAGCTCCAGCGAAATCCTTAACGTTTCCTTGAGTTGAAGGGTACAAAGACCTGTCAACGTTGAAAACAGTAGAGGTTCCACCGTCAAGCTGAGTCAATAGACCCTGAATCTCGTTGGTAGTCGCTGCATTCTGTCGAATCAAAACATCGTCAGCCGAAGCCGTTAATGCTGGAGTGATAACGATAACCGCCGTTGCATCATTTGGACCGCCTGAAGTAATGCTACTCACTTCATGTCCACCTGATACCAAGACCGCCGAAGTGTCATAAACATCGAAAACCATTCCGACGTCAACGAACTTCAATGCAGGCTCAGTGCTCTCCCGACCTTTAATTGTGATAGAAGTCGCGCCAACAACCGCAGCATTCATCGCTGCTAGATCGCCGGTGCCGTCCCATGACAACTGTCGGTTAACATCTGTTTTCAAATCGTAGTAGCCCTGCTCTAATTCATAAGCAGCGGTCCTAACGAATGATCCGATATCTCTCTGCGAAGATTTAATCATTGGCCCGGTAATACCAAAGCGCAAATAGTTAAACTTCGCAGCGATAATCGCCTGCACAGTAGTTTGACGACCGATTGATGGCAAGATACCACCGTCGGAAGTCGCTCCAATTCCTTGGTTACGACGAACCTTGATAGGTCTAATAACCTGCTGACCAGACCAAGCGTGTTTCCCCTTAGAGGCTCCACGATAGATCGGAAGGTCATCATTAAACTGACTGATAATTGGCCCTTGATAATAGTTTTTTAACGTCGCGAGCCCGGACGTTATGCCTTGAAATGCGTTTGCCATTTTAATACCTCACGTTTAAATGTTAACGCAAGCCCTGTGCCCTCAAGTCTCGGATCATGCTTTCGGAGGCTTCGTCGAAGGTTTGAGCCTTCGCCGGTTGCCGTCCTGGGGCTGCTCCCCCTGGGCCACTGTCGCTTGCTTTCTTACTAGCTTCAAGTTGGGCGTCGACCTGACCACCGTGAGTTTTTTCCCAACGTTTTTGATAAAATTCATTAGACTGCTTAAACATTCTGCCCCATGCCGCATTTGTTATTTCAAATTTTGGATTATCCTTATTTGCTTCAAGCATCGATTGAGCAGTATTTAAAATACTGTCCTCAACCGCATAAGGGTATTCTTTTCCAAATTTATCAAAAACTACGTCAAGGACCTTGTCAGCGGCCTCTACTTCGCGAACTCTGAAAGTCTGCTCAAACCTATCAAGTTTATCCATTTTTGCCTCAAGAGTATCTAATTTTCGTAACTTTTCGGTTACCTCTGGAGGTAGGTTTGTTAAGTTGTTTTCAGCGTCGCCCTGCTTTCCCTTTACCTGACCAGGTGTTCCAACAAATTTAAGGTAGCGATGATATTGCTCTGGATAAACTTGTTTGAATTGATCGGCTAGGGCGGGGTTCGCTCGGATCCGTTCAAGATCCACCGCAACGTTATCAATGTAGTTTTGATGAGATTCTATCTCTTTTCTATCATTAGCAACGTCTTGCGATTTGCGAGTGTAGTCAGACTGGCGAAGCATGGCTTGGTCAAGCTCTTCGGGCGTGTATTCCTGCCCTCTGAATTTGATCTTATCAGCTCCGTCCAGCTCAATGATATCTGAATTCCCTTCGGTTTGCTCATCACCCTTTTCGGAGGCGTTAGCGTCAACTATTTCAATATCGTTTGAAGTCTGACCCTCGCTTGTTCCGTCTTGAGTTTTGAGTCCTTCGGCAATATCTAATGTCATTTTTCCCCCTATTTAAAATTATAAATTTATTTCTTCTTTTTCTTTTTAAGTATTCCAGCCTGTACGCGGTCCCATAGCTTCGTCGGCTTTTTCCCGTCCTCAAGCTGTTCCATAACCGCATGATCCACCATTTCATCAAGCTCTAATGGGCCGTCAGAATCAAGATCACCGTCAGCATGACCGCCGCGTTCAAAAGGCTTTCGGCCAAAAAGCTCAGCATCTTCAGTTTTTTGTGGCTCTTCATTCAAAGACTCTTCCGCTCCGACTTCATTTGATGGTTTAAGTTTAGGCGCTAAACCGTCGTCAGGACTCCCGTTTTTCAGAGTGTCCTCGTCCTCGTCCTCGCCATCATCTTGTTTTTTTCGTCCAGACTTTTGGGGCTTTTTAGCCTCTTTTTCCGCATCGTCCATAATAGAAAGCCCGCGCTTTTTGCGCGCCCGTATCACTTCGCGAAGCAAATCCATATCCATTTCCATTATTCTCCTAGACCTTGGTCTTGCAATACTTCTTCCTCAGTTGGCGGCGGAGGAGGCGGTTCCATTTCCCCAGTTTCGGGGTCTGCGCCGGCCTCGAGAGCTACCTCTTCAAAATTCTGCTCTGCGCCGCCTTCGACAACCTCTTCGCCGCCCTCAGTATTAAGGTCTGGGGCAGTAAGTTCAATAAGAGATTCAACATGCTCATTCATGACAAAAATCAAGATAGCCTTAGTTTCCTCGTCCATAAGCCCAAATTTTTCGGATTTTCGGTAACGATTGTACTCTTGAATCAAAAAGGCATGGTTATCAAACTCTGAAACCGTAGGCTTTTCGCCCTCTTCGATCATTTCGATATTCTTTTTATACATCCCAGCATCTAAGCTGTGGTCTTTCCAAGCCTCGCCAATGTCGCCGTATTCGAGCATAGATAAAACGTTTTCGACTACTTTGGGGTCCGTTGGATCGCCCAAATAGCCAGCCTGGTGTAAATTCATAATCTCCTGACGTTTCAATACCTTAGAGCCAGGCAGCGTTGAGCCCTTAATGACCATAACGTCAGAATTCCCCTTAATCGAAGAACCTTGAAAGGATCTAACCGTATATTCCATATTGGAGCCGGCAATCTTAAGAAGTCTTGGCTTTTTATAGTATTTCTCAATAAATTTAAGTATATGGCGACCAACAGATGCATATGCAAATTCATGTTGCTCAGTGATAACCCCAATTCGAGTCTCGTCCTGCTCAACCAAAAATTGCATCCCAATTGCCGGAAAACTAGCACTAGGGGCCTTTCCCTGAGATGGCTCAGATAATCCAAAGATATTGTCCATCATGCCTATTAAGTAATCATCTTCTTGATAAGCGTATTGTGGAATATTTGGCATATCTAACGCTTTAGGCTCGCTCGCATTTGGAACCGGGTCATATTCTAAAATCTCACCGGACTGGTCGTTTAAAGCTTCATTAGTTAAGCCAGAGCCCCTTGGAGCCATCATTTTGCCCGTCAGCAAGCGATTAACCCAAGCCGCCCTTTGAGCCACAGTTCTATTATATTGATCTTGTATGGGCCTTGCGTGAGTAATAACAGACTCAGAGTAAAACTTACCGGCGACCATAACGTCATCAAATTTAGATAATGGAATTTCATCGATAGGTAAAATAGTGTTCTTTAAAAGTTTCCCGGCCGCGCATACAATCCAGCGCCCATGAGGATGCTTTTTCGTGGTTTTTTCGTAATAACTGAGCTCAATAGCGCTGTTTTTTATCTGACTATTGACCCCTGTCGCCGCTCCAGCCTGATTATTAAAAGAATTGATTCTATATTCATATTGCAAAGATGTAAGCCAAACGTCCTCGCTCTTTACCTGGTCGCCATTCTCGTAATGGTCTCTAAAGTAGTGTAGAGGCCGAATCTTAGCGTGAACAATCCATGTAATCTCATCCATGGACTTCGCCAGCGGATCGGGGAATATTTCAAAAGCGTTTACGACATCTATTCTAATGTCTCCGGCTTTTTCAACTACAACAGAGCCATCCTTGTCCTTGCCTACTTTTATCGTTGGCCCAAGAGTATCGTCCCAGCTTGTCTTTAAATAAGCGTGACCGCACTGCTGAACCCACATAACAAGCTCAAGACGCTTCCGGTTTACCTGCTGAATATCCCAAATTTGAGTTATGGCCTGAATTCCAAGCCTTGCGGCGTCCCTGTCCTCTTCGCTTGAAGACTTAGGCCTAACATCATAGCGAGGGGGCGATTTCGTTAAACGAGACGCCCTGTTTTGAACTGACGGTAATATGCGATTAACTGATATTTTATTGCGACGCAAAAACGCCGGACTATTCGCCGCAGGCCTGAAAACCCTTGAATTCGTATCGTAAAAAACGTCATTAAAGCCAAGGACGTATTCGATCTTTGTTAGACAAATGCCTTCATGTGAAATTCTTGATGCGAAAGCCCTAACGTCTTCGACTTTGCCCTTAACAAAATTGCATAGCTCAGCTTCGAGCATTTCGTCTCGTTGCAATTCGTCAGTTTCTTCGCCGCTATCGTCGGTTTTAAAGATTCTATCTCTAACGCCATCAAGAAATTTAGCCATAAGCTACACCATGCCCATCCGAGAATTTAGTTCGTCGAGTCTTCTAACATCTTCTAACTCATGGGGAGAAGGTTCAACCTTATTAATATCGGGCACTTTCTTGCGCGACTTGAGGTTATTCGCCTGGACGTACTCAGCATAATTCCTAGACATTAGTTTGTTAGCGATATTAGAAAACGCGTACAGCCAAATGGCATTTGACCCAATAAACAAAACAATCATCCCCAAAAGAGAATATAAAAGGATATTATTTGCGCCTACCATTTTACGTTATTGGCCCGGTCAAGCTGGACTTCCGAGACGGTTCGCTTAAGCCTTTGCTTTATCTTTTCCATGTAACCCTCTTCATATAGGGTAAAATCCTCGTAATGCATATACTTTGGCTCTGGGTTGTATTTTTCTCGTTGAATGTTAGCCAAGACAGCTTCGCTGACTTCAATGTCGCGAAGACCAGTCGGCCGCGCCTTAAACATTAAGTCGCGCAATTCCGTCATATTCCGCACAACATCTCGGCGATTACCTTTGACGGGCTCTTCATCTGGCATTGCTGAATCTCCCTTAATCTCAGCCTCTATACCCATCGGATCATCGTTAGGATCTGGAT
>SDBT01021144.1_pt1 | contig 10172 bp, 11 predicted proteins | sample 2277101 | NCBI WGS metagenome assembly SDBT01 (sample SAMN10404973, study PRJNA504765) | marine sediment metagenome | isolation source: marine sediment core GS10_PC15, 103 cmbsf | place: Arctic Ocean: Southern Knipovich Ridge | collected 2010
CTTACCAACAGCGGTTTTTCCTGTCCCCATGAAACCGATTAAGGCAATACTAGTTTTCATGTCCTAAAGCCTTAATTGCCTCCCTTTTCATCAGGTCGAGTGGGGCTTTGAGACCAGTCCACTTCTCAAAAGCAATAGCTCCCTGCCAGACGAGCATATCAAGCCCGCCTATAGTTTGGGCACCAGCCGTCTCAGCCTCTCTCAGCAGCCTGGTTTTAATCGGATTATACACCACATCGAAAACAATGAGTCCAGCCTTGAGCAGTTTAGCGGGAACAGGAGTCTCATCAACATCAGGGCTCATGCCCACACTGGTAGCATTAACCAGAATATTGGCCTTGTCTAATACAGATGACAGATTTTCCTTAGAAAGTTCTAAGGCATTAACCTCTTTTTTAAAGACCTGTGAAATTCGCCGGGCTAATTCCTCTGCCCAATCTAACTCCAGTTGTCGGTTGAGGATGACCAGATTAGCCCCTCTTTCGGCAAGGATAAAGGAAATCGCTCTTGAAGCACCCCCCGCACCTAGAATGACTATGTTTTTCCCCTCTGGCTCAATTCCTCTTTCCAGTAAAGCCTGTAGAAATCCGCTGGCATCGGTATTGTAACCGGTTAAAACTCCATCGTCATTCACTATGGTGTTAACGGCGCCTATCTTCTCAACCAGAGGGTCTAGTTTATCCAGGAAGGGGATGATAGCTACCTTATGTGGTATGGTAACATTTAAGCCTCTTATATTCAGGGCTCTCATACCTTCAACCGCCTTGCCTAATTCTTCTTTCCTTACTCTGAAAGGAACATACAAATAATCTATATCCAGCTCTTTAAAGGCGGCATTGTGCATTACCGGTGACATAGTATGCTCTATGGGGTCGCCGATTACCCCGCAGACCCTCGTTTTTCCCGATATGATGTTACCTTTCATCCTCTAACATTCCATAAATCTTCCTTAAATCTCTTACCGTTATCTGGCCAGAGGCAGATTCTTTACCTTCTTCAATTGAGGCGTAGATAAAATTCCCACCAACCAGCGGGCAAAGAATGCGGCTGGCGTAACCCAAGGGTCCCATGGCAAACGAAACCACACTTGTTCTGGGGAAGTCTGAGATGAGTTGTAAGACAGCCAAGTTGTCCTCAAACCTTTGGGCAGTGGTAACTACCTTACATATATCGGCACCAGCTTCCAATTGCTTTTGAACTATCTCTCTCATCCGGTCCAGAGAGGGTGTTCTTTTTAAGTCATGGAATGATAAGAGGCATTTTGCCCTCTTTTTAACCAGTTGCACAATTTCCTTCAGGTTTCCGGTAACAAGCTCGATATCAATTATGCTCGCCCCCAGCTCAATAGCACTAAGAAGCTCTTGTCTTCTTTCTGATTCACTCCCTTGCCAACTACCACCTTCTTCAGCACTTCTATTACAGGCTATCCACGGTTTCTTAAGGCGCTTAACTAATTTCTGCCAGTCATCACCAATAAGGTCTATCCGGATTTCAAATAATTCAACGAGTGGTTCGGCCCCTTTCACTGCTTCCAGGTCATTACTTACGATGACAGCGCAAACTCTAGGTCTCTTCATTGACCAAAACCTCTTTTACTAAAGAAGGGCTTACTTCGTCGGTGATAAGCACACTACCTATCGACTTTAGTAAGACGAATCTTATTTTATCTTGCCAAACCTTCTTATCATGTTTCATCATCTGGATTATCTTTTCTACCTCAAATTTAGGCATTTCTGTGGGCAAACCGGCTTTCTCAATAACATTCTTCAGCCTGGTTAACTCATTTTCATCAAGCATACCCATTTTGTTAGAGATTCTGGCCGCGGCTAGCATACCGATGGCAACGGCGCTGCCATGTTCCAACTTGAAATCCGAAACCGATTCAATGGCATGGCCTATGGTATGACCATAGTTTAAGATACTTCTTAAACCTAAATCCTTCTCATCTCTTTCAACTATTTCGGTTTTGATTTTTACAGACTGATAAACAATCTCCTCAAGTGCCCTTTCATCAAGAGATTTTATCCGGTCAAGATTTATCTCAAGGAGGGCGAAAAATTCCTTATTACGAATCGCAGCACTTTTTATGACCTCGGCTAGCCCATTTGCCAGTTCATTGGTAGGCAGGGTTTTCAGGGTACTAGTGTCAGCGATTACTAACCTTGGTTGATAGAACGCCCCAATCTTGTTTTTCAGTTGACCATGGTCTACCGCTACCTTACCGCCAATACTGCTATCCACTTGCGCCAGTAGGGTGGTGGGTATTTGAATAAGCGGCACCCCCCGCAGGTAGGTGGCGGCAACAAATCCAGTCAGGTCGCCGATAACCCCACCACCTAAGGCTAAGATTGGTGTCGTCCTTTCCGCATAGCAGTTGGTCAATTCATGGTATAGTCTACCTGCGGTTTCTAAGGATTTTTGCTCTTCTCCCTCAGGAACCAGCAAAGTAATTACCCTAAAGCCGTCTTTAGTTAGACTCTGGTCTAGAGCCTCACCATATAGCCTTTTTACTGTGGGGTCGGTAATAATCACCAGCTTACCCGAAAACCCGTTTTCCCTTAGCCAGCGTCCAGTCTGGGCAAGCAGACCCAAACCGACATGGATTTCGTAGCTATTGGCGCCAAGTTTTACCTTAACTTTTCTCATCTTAGGCAGTTTACTTTTTATTCCCTGGGGACACAACCAGCCTGCGTATTCCCTGGCAGGCATCAATGACATCTTTAAGCTCATCGGGGGTTATCATCTGTTGTCCGTCGACCAGTGCTTCTGCCGGGTCATAGTGTGCCTCAATCATCAGCCCGCTCGCCCCGGCGGCTATAGCGGCACAACTCATATTAAAGATGAGGTCCCGGCGACCGGTGGCATGACTGGGGTCGGCGAATATGGGCAAATAGGTTTCTTTCTGAATTGCCGGGATAGCGGCAAGGTCAAGGGTATACCTGGTGTAGCTTCTACCTTTACCTATCGGTATTATTCCCCTTTCACATAAGATGATATCCTTGTTACCCTCAGCGGCGATGTATTCCGCAAAAGACAGGAATTCTTCAACGCCAGCACCGAAATGCCTTTTGAATAAAATCGGCTTATTTTTCCTTGCCACCTTGGTGAGTAGGTCCTGGTCATACATATTCCTGGCGCCTATTTGAAGGAGGTCAACATACTCTGCCACCAGGTCAACCTGTGTTTCCCCTCTTATTTCGGTTATCACTGGCATTTCAAATTTTTTCCCAGCCTCGCGTAGCCAGCTTAAAGCTTCTTCAGCCTCTTCCCAACCATTAGCTCCTAGTCCCTGGAAAGAGTGGACGGAACTCCTCGGTTTAAAAATGCCTCCTCTTAGGATGTGAGCCCCGGCCTTCTTTATCCCCTCGGCAACCTTGAATAGCTGTTGCTTGCTTTCCACAGCACAAGGTCCGGCGATGAATACCGGCTCATCACCACCAATGCTGATGTTCCCAACTTGGATTATCCGGTAATCACTCTCTTCATCAAAGAGTTTACCATATTCCTTGCTTATCAGTTTATAAGGGGTTTCAACCATCATCGCCTCCTTTACTCCGGGGAGAACCGCAAAATGGGAAAATGGTATCTTCCTCTCATCCCCCACCAGCCCAATCACGGTCCTGAATTCTCCTTTAGAAACATCAGCTTTTAATCCGTATTTCCTTATTTCTTTTACCACGTTGGCTATTTCCTCCGCTGTTGCTTCAGCTTTCATTATTATCATTTTGTTATCCTCCTTATACTTTATTTAAAACCTGGGTTATCCTCGTGACATATAGATTCTAAAAAGAAAAACCCTCCGCTTGGGAGGGGTCTTCTTTCGGTTCTTCTTTTCGGGTTTGTTTCTTTATGATGTAATTACCTTTTTATGCCAAAGCTCCCCCCAAGCGCACCTTATGCGCCAGGTAAACATATAATATGTGTAATATGAGTAAAATACTTTCTGAGACATGTTATCGCCTTTTCCCCGACACTATTTTCCAACCAGACCCACAGCTTCGGCATAATCAAGCACGGGTGTTACTTTTGCCGTTCCAATTCTCATTATAGGCTCAAAGTATTTCACCACCGAGTCGTAGCTATCAGCCTCCAAGACAAAGTACATAACGTGTTCCGGTACTGCTATCCAGCTGGAGAGTACCTTTACGCCGCACTTCTCAGCGAATTCCGTAGACGGACAGACCTCTCGAAGCACCTTCATCATCTCTGGGCTTCCGGTAGGGCATTGCTCCGGAGTATGGGTATGAGTAACAACAAAGTTCATCTTAGTCTCTCCTATTTAGTTAATTGACCTACTGCATGACTACGCTTATTTGAGGTTAGTATACCACAAGAAATATAGCTTGTCAACCCTCAATTTAAGGGCTGTATTTCTCAAGGGCACCGTAGAAAGTCCTCCAGAAGGGGGCAACGATAGGGTATTCGTGTTTCCCCTTCCCTTTTCTAGTAGGATAATTCCCTCTCTAAAAGCTGGGTATGTCGCTGGCAAAACTCATATCCGCTTTCAAGCTGAGCAAAAATAAGTTCCTCTTGCCAGTGAGCGTTGTATAACCGGCAACCTTTATCTTCACAAAAGGGGTCACCGGTTAAGACATAGAAAACCGCCTGCATTGCATATCCCTTGGCTACCGCAGTCAGCCGCTTATCTCCATAATCAATGAATCTTCCCTTAAATTTATCCTTAAGTCCGACTATATCCTTTCCCAACTTCTCATATTGTTGCTTAAGAAGATAATACTCCCTCGGTTTTGCCGGTGCCTCTATGAGTCCTGTTGTTGAGATGATAGAAGGGATACTGTATATGCTTGTTCTTAAATGGTATCTTTGGTTGCTCTCATCCCAAGTAGCAAATAGACGATTGGTGAAGAAAATGTGAACAAACTCGAGGTGGTGCTCTTCTCTTGGTATAATCTCGCCAAAGGGCCTTTGCAGGTGAAATCCATCGTACAGGATGCCAAAAGACCTTGTTTTGCCTAGAATTCTCTTTTTTTCATACTCTATCTCACCATATAGAGGCTCCTGCCCTGACGGTATCTTTTTGTTTATTTCTTGAATTTTGGTGCTGGCAATTTTCTTGGCGTAAGCTGATATTTTGTCTTGGGGAAGGTTAATGAAGGGATTTCCCCTTACCTCAGTCTTGGCTTTCCCCAGTTTTTGTCCTAAATATTTAGCAATCTCTGCTATATTCAGTTCTTCAGCAGAGTCCTCAGCATAAAGGAAGACCTTCCGTATCATCCAAACCTCTATTGCAATTTCTCCAGGGCAATTTCAGCCCCCACTTCCCCTGATAGAAGCATTCCCCCAAATGTTGGTCCCATCCGGGGTAACCCATAGGTTGTTGATACTGCCATGCCGGTGACAATTAACCCCGGATAAACCTCACCGGTATGCTCAACAATTAGGTCCTCCGACCTCTCTACCCACATGGCACCAAAGCCTTTGGTTTTAATCAGTCCTCTTTCCTCCAGTTTTTTCACTACTTGGGCATCATGCCCAGTAGAATCGATGATGATTGCCGATTCTATAGCTATAGGATCGACACAAGTTATCTCCCTTGGTAGTGCTGATACAGGTGTCCAGTTAATTACTGCTCCACACACTCGTCCATTTTCTTTTAGGATTAGATCTTCGAAGACCGTCATATTGGCAAATTTAACACCACTATCGCAGGCTGAAGCAATGAGTTTTGAACATGCATGCGGTCCGTCAGCAACGAATAGACCTTCACTAAACGCTTTGTAAGGGATGCCAAGTTCATCCAAAACTCTCTCTCCGGGGTGTCTCACGGTTACCTTATTCATCAGGTAACCCCCGATCCAGAACCCACCACCGAGATAGTTGTTTCGTTCGACAATTAAGACCTTCTTCCCTGCTTTGGCTAGGTTGCGACCTGCCATTAGTCCGCTAGGACCAGCACCAATAATGATGCAATCGCTTTCCACATATTCTTGGAACTGCTTGGCAAACTCGGCGACTATGGCACGAGTTATCTCCTTTTCTCCTACTGGACTGAACTTTTCCATTTTTAACCCCCCCTTCGATTTGCTTAGGTAATTCAAAATAGTTGATTTAAGCGTTTCCTCAGCCAGAGCTTTGCTTTCTCAAAAGCAGTAACCTAGCGCTGAGTTTAGCCATAACTCAGAGCAATTACCAATATTCTTGAAACCGGGCGGCAAATTCAACGACTGCCTACAATTGGGTCTATCACTAACCTGCCTAGGATGTTCTTCTGGGTAACTGAAACAGCACTACCCCGGTCACACCAAGGGCAATCCCGGTGGCTATCATAAAACCTCCGGCAGCTATGGTCACGGTGATAAGACCAAAGCTCAAAACGGCAAGATAGAGGTAATTCTCTAGGTTCAACGCCTGTGCGTAGGTCAACTGCTTTGGGTCTGTCGGGTCAAAGCGCTCCCCGGTCAACAGGTCTCCATAGGTCGGGGCGATTCCATGCCGATGCTCCCTTATGGTGTCGCCGGCAACTTGTGCTTCCTCTGCGGTATCGATTATCTCGCCTTTGGCAAGTGCTTCCGTCTCTATGCCCAGAGTTATCTGCTCTATCTGCAGCGCCTCTTTTAGCAGATTATTCTTAGCAACGCCTTGTCCAATGAATGTTGCGCCCATAACTATACCTACCACACCCAGAAGTAACACTACTATTGCTAGTTTACGTATCATATTTTCGTCTAATCCTCCTTTCTTTTACCTAGTTATTGGTTGAAAAGTTCTAGTTGCGGTTGTATCAAGCTCTTGTTTCTAGACCTCCTTGTTTATAATATTCTTAGAGTTTCCATTGCCTCTTTGTCAAAACGCAGATGTTGTCCTTCTCGCCTATCTCAACATGCTCATAAGTTATTTTGACTACCGGGCAGCACCAGCCTTCTCGGTACTGTGGCTTAACCGCTATTCATGGCTTCTTAGGAGTGGCGACATAGCTCTGAGCTTGGCTACAATTCGGGGCAGAACCTCCAGAACTCGGTCTATCTCCTCCTCGGTAGTCCACTTCCCCAGACTAAACCTCAACGAGCCGTGCGCCTGTTCGTGGGAAAGTCCCATTGCCAGGAGCACATGAGATGGCTCGAGACTTGCCGAGCTACAGGCTGAGCCGGTGGAAGCACAAATACCTTCCAAGTCAAGGTTGAGGCACATGGCTTCCCCTTCGATAAAATCAATGCTCACATTAACATTGTTGGGTAACCTATTGGAGGGATGTCCGTTTAACTTGATGTGGTCAATCCGTTCCATGAGACCTCTGATTAGCTGGTCGCGAAGATAGGTTAGCCGCTCCGTCTCCTGGCTCATCTCTTGTTGGGCGAGCTCCACCGCCTTAGCTAAACCTACAATCGCGGGGACATTCTCCGTGCTTGCTCGCCGCTTCCTTTCCTGGTCGCCTCCATGCATAAAGGAAATTAATTTAGTGCCTTTTCTAATATATAATGCTCCAACCCCCTTGGGACCGTATAACTTGTGCGCTGAGATAGCGAGTAAATCCACGCCGAGTTCGTCCACATTTATCGGGAGATGCCCGGCTGTCTGCACTGCGTCGGTATGAAAATAGACACCGGCTTCCTTGGCAATCTTGCCTATCTCGGCTATTGGCTGTATTGTGCCTATCTCGTTGCTACCATGCATTACCGAAATGAGGATGGTCTTATTAGTGATAGCCTTTTTGACATCGTCAGGGGTAACCAAGCCATACTCATCTACCGGGAGGTAGGTTACATTGAAGCCATTTCTCTGTAAATACTTACATGTCTCTATCACTGCATGGTGTTCGACGGGACTAGTGATAATGTGATTACCCTTACTCTCATTAGCATAAGCCACACCCTTTAGGGCAAAGTTATCTGCCTCAGTTCCGCCACTGGTGAAGACAATTTCATCATCCCGGGCACCAATAAGGTCAGTAACCTTAATCCTTGCTTGCTCAATCGCCCCCTTTGCCTCCTGTCCGCAATAGTAAATGCTTGAAGGGTTACCAAAGACTTCAGTGAAATATGGGAGCATTGCCTTTACTACCTCAGGGTGTGTCGGCGTGGTAGCCGCATAATCAAGGTATATTTGTTTCATTTCTTACCCCTCCACAATATCGCCAATTACCGGGTCTACCCTTATCCCTTTGTTTGTCAGCCAGGTGATAGCCTGCTCAATGTCCTTCTCTTCTCCCTCCAGCTCTAGAACTATCCAACCTTTAGCTTCCGTTATATCAGCGCGGCGGATGTTGGTTACCACCTTGAACTGGTGACCGAGGTTATAGATTATAGGCTCCCTAACTTTTTCTTGGGGAAAGGTAAACATTACTTGTCTCTTGGCCATCTTATCCTCCTTCTTTACCGGGTTGGCATAGCCCGGGTCAAATATCAAAGGTTTCAAATTGATATACCAAGCACTTCCTCAACTGACTTTAAGGTAGGCTGGACAGTTAGTGAGTGAACGGTGTCTGCCATAATCTCCTGGGTCCTTGGTCCAGCCCCGGTGATACAAGCAACCGTAAGCTCATTTCTCTTAATCACTCCCGAAGCTGCCAGCTTCCTCAGTGCGCCTATTACTACCCCACCTACTGCCTCAGCAAAGATGCCCTCAGTCTGAGCCAGTAGTTTCATTCCGGCAATAGTTTCCTCATCGGTGGCGGCGCAAGCCCCACCGCCCGACTGTCTGGCAACCCTCAAGGCATAGTAGCCATCAGTCGGGTTGCCAATGGCTATTGACTTGGCAATAGTATTCGGCTCTACCGGGTGCACATGAAGACTACCAGTTTCAAAAGCGTTGACAATGGGCGAGCTGCCTGCCGCCTGGGTGAGAAACATATGAGTATTAGCCGGTTCAATTAAACCAAGCATAGATAGCTCATCCAGCGCCTGCCATATTCGGGTAAATAGCAGCCCCGAGGCGGCAGGAACCACCACACAGTCAGGGGCACGCCACTCTAGTTGCTCGGCTATCTCATAACCCAGAGTTTTGCTCCCCTCGGCGTAATACGGTCTGAGGTTAATATTAATAAATCCCCATTTATATCTTTGCACCAGCTCAGCACATAGGCGATTGACATCATCATAGCTCCCCTCAACGGTCATCAGCACCGGGTTGTGGACGGCTATCCCTACCAGCTTGCCTGGTTCTACATCAGCGGGAACGAAAACATAGGCTTTCATCTTCGCCTTGGCAGCATGAGCGGCGACACTGACCGCCAGGTTACCAGTTGACGCACAGGCTAGAGTGTCAAACCCGAATTCCCGTGCCTTGGTGGCGGCGACCGAAACCGGTCTATCCTTGAACGAGTAGGTTGGATTAAGGCAGTCGTTCTTAATGTAGAGCTGGTCTAGCCCCAGTTCATGCCCCAGGTTATCGGCTTTAACCAGAGGGGTAAAGCCAGTGCCAATATCCACTACTTCTCCTTCCACCGAGAGCAGGTCTCGATAGCGCCACATATTCGACGGTCCTGCAGTCAGCTTCTCCCGACTTAAGGCTTTAGCCATAGCCTTGTAGTCATAGCTGACCTCCAACGGGCTAAGGCAAAAGTCGCACAGGTTAAGCGGCTGTAGCGGATACTCTTGCCCACATTTTCGACAGCGCAAAGCTCTGGCATAAGACATGCTTCACTCCTTCACCTAGGCTCAAGCGCCTGGCGCAAATCATCAATCAAATCATCAATGTTTTCTAAACCTATTGATAACCGGATTAATCTCTCAGTGATTCCCACCTTTTTTCTATACTCTTCTGGCATTGAGGCGTGGCTCATTGTTGCCGGGTGTTCGGCAAGGGAAAGGGGACCACCTAGTGACTCTGCCAGGCAAAAGACCTTGATTCTTCTTAGAAAGCGGTTAACCGCCTCAATATCCCCTTTTAGTTCAAATGAGACCATCCCACCGAATCCCTTCATCTGCCTTTTAGCGATTTCATGGCCTGGGTGGGAGTTAAGTCCGGGGTAGAACACCCTGTCCACTGCGGGATGTCCTTTGAGATAATTTGCTACAGCGGTGGCATTCTCCTCGTGTTGTCTCATCCTCACCGGGAGGGTCTCTATTCCCCGAAGTACCAGCCAGCAATCGAATGGAGAGGCGCAGGTTCCCATGGCATTGAGAAGAAATTGAACCTGCTCGGTTAATTCATCAGTGGTGGTTACCACGGCACCCCCGACAACATCGCAGTGCCCATTGAGATACTTGGTTGTG
>SDBT01021145.1_pt1 | contig 10172 bp, 7 predicted proteins | sample 2277101 | NCBI WGS metagenome assembly SDBT01 (sample SAMN10404973, study PRJNA504765) | marine sediment metagenome | isolation source: marine sediment core GS10_PC15, 103 cmbsf | place: Arctic Ocean: Southern Knipovich Ridge | collected 2010
ATATTTGGAGCTCCATTAAGTGTAACATCTAGTTTAGTTGGTTGAATATTAAATTGATCTGGCGTAAAAAAATAATTTTGAGATATCTCCGTGTCTAGCCATATATTAAGATTAGAGCTCCCATTTTCTGAATAATTGAATGGCTCGGTCTCTGCCAACATCGACGGAGTTATCGATCCTATAAAAAGTACAACAATAAATATTATAGAGGTTTTAGAATATTTATATTTAGGAGAACGAAACATTCTTTTCATACTATGTGACCTCTTATTTAATATAGTATACCTAATGATTTAAATAATTATTGATGATGTCTAATATTATATCGTTTGATTCTTTCTCAAAAACCAACTTTACTTAAAGCAACCTAGCTATTAAATAGGTAAATATCATTCTCAAAAAATCATGGAGGAGAAAAAACACTCTAATACAAAAGATATTTTTCCTATCTTTTTAATGGGCGGTTTCTTTGTTCTAATTCATGGTCTAGCATTACTTGTCACCGGGCCTTTTGAAGACGCAGGTATGCAAGCTTTTGAGGATTCAGGAGATCCGATGAATCTTGTGATTTTCTTTGTCATAATTATTGCAATGACTCTTACAATATTACTGATTGCAAAATATTGGAAGAAACAACTGATACAATTCATCATTCTTGGAGCTGTTGGATATACATCATTTTATGTATTTTTACCTCTTCTTGCATTGATTACGCCTGGGTGGTGGCCTCTTATTTTATCTGTTGTTTTAGCTTTAATTCTTACAATTACTTTATTTAAGTATCCTGAATGGTATGTGATTGACGCTTGTGGGATTATTGTTGGAGCTGGTGCTATTGCAATATTTGGAATTTCTCTGGATATTTCTCTTGTACTAATTTTACTTATTATTCTAGCGATTTATGACGCTATATCAGTATATAAAACGAAACATATGATTGATCTTGCCGATACCGTTATGGATCTCAAACTTCCAGTTCTATTGGTTGTTCCAAAGATTAGAAAATATTCTTTATTAAAAGAAACAAAAAGCTTGAAAGAGAAATTAAAAGATGATGAAGAACGAGATGCTTTTTTTATGGGGCTTGGAGATATTGTGATGCCAGGGATTTTAGTCGCAGCAACGTATCATAACATTAGTGATGGTTTTCCAATAGCAATAGGGGTGATTCTTGGTACTCTTGCAGGTTTTATGCTGCTTATGACATTTGTGATAAAAGGAAAACCTCAAGCAGGACTACCATGTCTCTGCGGTGGTGCGATTCTTGGATATCTCATATCAAGTTATGTATGGTTTGGAGAAATAGTTGGATTAAACTTTTCCTTTTAGATTTAGTATTCCATTTTAATATGATCGTCTTTACACCATATTTTTCTGTTGGAATGACTCAATGGTTTACCACATATAGGACATGTTATTTTTTCAAGGAAATGTTCAAGCCAGATGTCTCGCACTTGCATCACTGTTTCATTTTCTATATGGTTTAGCGTCTCTCTAAGTTCTGGAGTTATTGCAAGTTTTCTAAGTGTTGAAAAATTAATTTTTTTCTTATTAGGAATTGTTGATAAATCAGAATAAATTGCTGTTTCTTGGTAATGTTTTGTTTTTTCCCCTTGATTACCAATGATGAGTGCTGCAAAGATTACTCCACCGATAAGTCCACCAAAATGAGCAAAATGAGCAGTGTTATCCGAAGCGCCTAACACAACAATTACTGTTTCCATTACAGCAAAAAGAACCGCAGCATACATTACCTTAATACGACGAAATATCATGATTATTCCAAGTGGGATAGGCATAACAACCTCATCTCTAGGGTATGAATAAGCAAAGGCTCCAAGAATCCCAAAAATAGCGCCAGAAGCACCGATAAGTAAAATATCAGATCCAAGGTTAACAAATGAATGAGCAAGTGCTCCGCAAACTCCGGTGATGAGATAAATAGCAAGGAAGTTCTTCCATCCGATTCGTTGTTCAAATGCCATCCCCATAAAAAGAAATACTATCATATTTCCTATGATGTGAAAAAAATCACCATGTAGAAACATAGATGTAAATAACGTGTAAATTTGAGGGAGTTGTTCAATTGAAAGATATATTGGTCTGAATCCTAACTCATAAATTACCTGAGGATACAGAATCGTTATCACAAAAACAATAAAGTTTGCAATAAGTAATGCATATGTTATCATAAGCTTCTTCATACGTGCAATAGCAATTGCTCCGATGATTACACCAATACAAACAAGAGAGACTGTACTTGGTATCATTATGTCCATTTTCTTTTTCTCCAGTCACGTCCGACAAGTGCAAACGTCATACCATATATTATGACAATAAATGATGGGTTTTTATATTCTGCCAAAAAATCTTCAAAAGAAGAAACTGATTCTTTTTCATCCATTGGACCAAGACTCCAATCATAGAAAAACACTTCTGCATAATACAAAGCAATTTCTTCGTTTTCAATAATTATCCCTGCTTCACGATTCTTTGTGACCGAGTTCTCATTCCAGTTGATACTGGAGATGAGAACAGATGTGTTATCAACGATCATTCCCTTGTTGTGCATGTTGGCGAAATACGACCAATTTGTATAATGAAACTTTACTTCGATACCATATTCTTCGAGATATTTTTTTGTCTCATTTTGTTTTATATTGGTTGGTTCATAACGTGGATTGTAATTCAAAATAATTTTGATGTCAACACCATTTTTTGATTTATTGACAAGTCTTTCAACAAACGGGCTGATCCTATCTTTCCAATCTTTGTAGATATACAGCTGTTCTATGAGTATACTTGTTTCTGCTGAGTTGATGAGATCAATTATTGCTTGTTGGCTTGTATCTGGAGAAAAGACTGGAGTTGCAGAGAAATTACCAACGATTGTTTTTGATTCAAATTGTGGGGTATATGATCCTGTATAAACTGTGTCACTGGGGTAGAAACTAGGGGGAATAAAAAGATCCATATCATAAGAAGAGTAACTGTCACATCTCAATGGATTCCAATCATCAAGAAACACCTGTAAAAAATATGCGGCGACATCTATATTTCGTACTACAATTCCCCATTCTCTGTTTCCAAACGTTGGATCTATGGGGATACCTGTTTTTGCCCAGTTGCAGCTTTCAACAATTACGGTATAGTTATCGATCACCAGATATTTTCCATGATCAAATCGGTATCTATCATCCACATCGTTGTCTGGATCATTTACTATGAATCGTATCGATCCACCATTATTTACAATTCTGTTGAGAATGAATTTTTCTCGGTCATCAATACCACCTATTGGTGCACCTTCAAGGAAAATGTTTACAGAAACATCTCTTTTTAAGGCTGCAACAAGTTCATCACAGAGAAAGGGGTTGGTGAACTCATAGATATTAAAATATATAGAATCTGTTGCATTTCTGAGTTCGCTAACTATTGTTTTAAAGCTACAATCGGGAGAAACAAATGTCTTTATTTCTCCTGTAAAAGACATCGTTACATAGGGGAAATCTGATTGACCAATACCATATATCCGTGGATGTTTCCAATCAGATGATGTGTTGGTATCTTTGGGTATAGAATTATTAAAATTTCTTTTAAGAATGACTCCGGATCCCGATTTTTGAACTGATTCTCCATTCCATCCTTTGGAGATATATTCAGTTTCTCCATAAACAATGATGTCGATGGTATGGTTATATTCATCCTTAAGCGCTACTGCTCCACCGGTGTTACTTAACGTAAATTTTTTAGTATATATCATCTGTGGTATGTCTTCGTAGGAGTCTGTTTCATATTCATAATCTGGTTTTTCTCCGGTTTCCCAAAGATAAGCACTGGCATTTTGGGTAATAAGTAGAGAGGATTCAGGAAAGATTGTTGTGTTGTCTAAAAATTGTATTTTTGTTTGTTTTTCTCGTATCTTCTGAGGTTTGTTGGTTAGATACCATCCTGAAATATTTATTTTTTCTTGCGATGGATTATAAAGAGTGATAAATTCATTATGAATCCTAGGATGAGCATGATAGTAAAGTTCAGTAATGACGATGCTTGCGCTTGTGTTTTCAAATGTTTTAAATAGACGGATAACTACTGAATTTTCATTATTTGATTCATCTAACTCGTCAACGGTGTTTTCTTCGTCAACCACAACAAAGATGGTATGATTGCCTATGGGTACATCTGTTGTATCCCAATCAACGGAAGGATATTTTTGGTATTTTGAGATTGAATCATATTGTTTGGTTCCAATAAGATGATCGTTATCTTTGGTGTCATAATAGAATGTGACATTGACATCTGTTGCATTCTCATTTCCCTTATTTTTTACAAACGCTTTTATGTTTATAATGCGTCCTTCACCAAAGGTTGTGTTTTCTTTTTTTTCTTCATCTAGGCATTTAATTTTTGTAATGTTTAAATCTGGTCCCAAGAGTTCAATTTCAAATGTTATAGTATCTTTTTTACTGATATCACTCTGTGATGTTGCTGAAAGTGTGATGAAAGCAACTCTACATTCATAATTTTGACATGGGATGACATGTAGTGTTGTATAATTTACATCTCGTAGTTTTAGATGTAACGTCGTATTATCAAGTGTCGCAGCCCACCCCGCCGTAGCATCATCAATAGTTAGCATAAAGCTGTCGTTGAAATCACCATAGTTTTCTACAGAAACTGCTATGTCTAGTGTTTCTGTTTTTCTCACGAGATAATATGTTGTTGGACAGTATATATCAACATCGTAATCTCCCTGATTTATTGTTACATTTGAAATAATGTGTAGTATACTGCCGTTGTCTTCTAAAAAATGTATAGAGTAGTTTGTTCCCGCGGGAGAAGGGAGTTTATAGTATCCTGGTTCTGAAGGAAACGTTTCATCGATGTTGTTGTCTTCTGTTGCATAGATTCCTGTTATAGAGTTGGTGTTGTTTTTGATAATGACTGTTTTTTTATCAAGAATTGTGTTGTTTTGTCTAGCTATTCCTACAGCATATCCGCCAGTTGTTCCATTTACTGTTGACTCATCCAAATCTAATAAATATATCTTTTTAGATATCTCTCTAGATATATTATTGTTTTTGATCTTTACAAATAGATAAGCACTATTATTATTTTCTATATGTTTTTGATATTCTTGATAACTTTTTTTGAATCTAAGATTTAACCAATCTGAAAAATTTCCATTTTCATCTGTTGTAATGTTAAAATAATAATAGGAATATTGCCAGCTTTCATCATACCATATCTGAGTTGAAGGAAAGTTGCTTGTTTCATTACCAAGGACATATGCTTTTATTTCATAGTTCTGATGGCTTGAAAAATTTGTCATATTTATCTTTATTGAAAATGGTATACTGTAATCTGAATTGTTATGTATTTTTGGAATATATACTGGATACAGGTCAATATCTAGATATGAATTTATAACAATCGTGTTTTCACTACCGGGTGTCGGTACGACTCCATCATAAAAATCAACACTTGAGTCGTTTGTGTCTGTATTTTGATATCGACAAAGAGAATGGTTTACATCAACCAAAGCAGCTGGATAACCAGGTACATCGATGAAATCTTCTCCCCATTCCATTGCATCAATTGTTGTTCCATTACTATTTTTTAATATGAGTTTATCATTTGAATTTCCAAGTCCATTTCCGATACTTAAATCATCAACATAGAGTTTGATTGTCGTATTAGAAATTGAATAATTTTCATAGATACTTGTTACATGATCGGCAATAATTGCATATCCATAAGGAGGAATAATTGTTGATCCATTTCCATGATCTGAATCTCCTTCTAAAAAGTCTTCTGAAAAATTATCAGTTATGCTCCATTCTGAAACATTTATTGATTGATTGGTGGGATTAAATAATTCCACCCATTCGTTGTAGTTATCATCTTCTTCAGGATTGTACATGACTTCGTTGATGAGAATTGTTGTGAGATTTTCAGACTCAGCCATATAATTTTCTGATATTAATATTATAAATAAAATGATTATAACAGTTGACAGTATAGCGTAATATATATTTTTTCTCATGTTCCTGCCCCATAAACCAATATAAAAAATTATCTTTTATAATTTACTGATTATAGTAAATAGTATATAGAAAACAGAGTGATGCTATGAAAGATATTCCTTGTATAAAAAATATCTAGAGGAAACAAAATTCAAATAGATTAGAGGGCGGGGAGGGATTTGAACCCCCGTATGAGGATCTGCAGTCCCCCACATAGCCACTTTGTTACCCGCCCGTTCTCCTTATAAGATAGCTCTAGCTATGTGACCAATAGTGTGGTTATATGTCCTACGAGTAACCGATACATTCAATTTTTGGTTTTAATTGTTTTGGTTCCAAGGCTTCCTCTGATTGTCCAACAAAGATCCGTCCTTATTAAAAAAAGCAGTTCATACCTTACCTGTTATTAGGTACGATGATGAGATGTTAAGATTAGCACTACATCTTATGATCAGAGTTTGAAATATTTCAACATTATACGTAGTATAATATAACTTTACCCTTACAAAATGACTATTTTTATAAATAACTTAAAAATGTAAGGGTAAATTATTTTAGATGCATCTTGAATTCTTTAAGATATCGTTTAAAGAACCACAATGTAAAAATATTTTCATCTTTGTCAAGCTGACTTCTTTCTAGTGCATTATAATAACTATTTCTCTCAGAGTAATCTATAACAAACATAGGATAGTTTTTTTTGTTTATCACATAATTCATTAGAAGCCTGGATATTCTACCGTTTCCGTCACCAAACGGATGCATTGTTACAAATTTAAGCTGAACAAGAGCTGCTAAATGAACTGGATGTAGCTTGTTTTTATTTTGATTATACCATTCAAAGAATTCCCTAAGTAAAATATCAAGTTCTATTGCACGAGGTGGTATAAATTTACTACCAGATATTCTAACATCATAGTTTCTGATTCTTCCAGCTTTATCTTTCTTAGTCTGCTGAAAAAGTTCTTTATGCCAATGTAAAACAGTTGCAAGTGTAATATTTGGTTTATAGTCAAGCATCTCATAAAAAACTTTTCTATGTAGTTCTGCTTCTTTTATGTCTTCAATTGGTCTTCTTGAAGGGGTAATACCTTTTTCAAGAAGTAATGCTGTTTCTCTATGAGTGAGTGTAGATCCTTCGATTTTATTTGTTGCATAAGTAAATTTTATTACAAAAGTTTCTAGTTCTTTTTCTTCAATAGATTTTGGCATCTTCTTTTGATTTTTTTTGAAATTATCTTTAATTTTGTCAAATTTTTTATACCAAAGTTCTTGATATATTTCTATTAAAAAATCTTGTTTTACTTTTTCTATGTTTTTTGGTAGTTTTTTTCCAAGATATTTTTCTTTATAAATTACTTTACCATTTTTTCTATGGGTATGCTGGAGATAATGATAGGTTTTATTTGAGATTTGTTTTTTCTTAATTGAAACCATAATACTATATTACCCTTACATATTAATAAATTTTTCGTTTTTTTTAAAAATGTAAGGGTAAATACAATACGACAATGCCATAGCAGGTTTTTTACAAATATAAAAAATTATTTTGTTTTATATCTTTTAACTTTTAGTTTACACAAAACCAACCATCCCACTATGATCATGTGTTACTGCCGGTTCACCAACAAAAACCCGTTCGATATCGGCTTTCATCTGCTGCATTGTCGGACGGTTATAAATCATCGTTGTCCTAAAATCCTTATGTCGTGCATGTCGCTGAACCGTAAAAGGATTAACCCCTTTGTTCAACAGATGAGTAATACAAGAAGAACGAAGCATATGAACATACACCCTACCGTTAATCCCCGCATCAGCGGCACATGCTTTGAAATGAATCCTCACAAAATGCTCCCCAATGCGTTTCTTATACCTATTCAAAAACAACGCATGCTCATCCTCACCTGTTGTTTCTCGCTCACCTTCTATATAGGATCGTATCGCCTCAGCAACTCTACTTGTCATAGAAACAATCTGATCACCAGTTTTCGTGTTTCTCAGCGACAACTCCAGGGTTTCAAAGTTAACATCCTCCAGGTTAAGATCACAAACCTCCTGTTTTCGCAAGGCACAATCATATAATGTCTGAATCATAGCGTAAATTTCGTTACTTTTTGTCTTAGCAACCTCAACTATTTTTTCAATCTGATCATTCGTCAGCATATCCTTATTCTTAATCTTAGATCCAGGGATAGAAAGATGGAGATCATCTCTTTTGAGTATCTTTTTACAAAAGAGGTTGATTGCTGCAAATCTCATCCTATTACCATTATGCTGATATTTTTCCACAAGTTCAAGCCTAATACTATCAAGATCATCCTGAGATAACGCTTCAACATCCTTGTGACTAAGTGTTTGCTCAATGGTTTCACAGTAGCTTTCGATAGTATTTTTACTATAGCTATTCTGACGAAGATACTGATAATATCTTTCTAGTATCTCCTTGTTATCTTCATTAATCTCTTTGGGAACAAACTTATTTACATTTACTTCTAAGTTTTTATCTACTGTTTGCCCTCCAAGTTCCCCAAGCCTCAATTGTACAAAATTATTTCTACTATTTTCTGTATTTGTCTTGTTCGGGATCATAATATCACCTTATTATGGTCTCAGATTGTTGGGTGTTCGTAGCACCCATCAATCAATACCATTTTCTCGAAGAAACATAAGAAGTTCACTCCTTATATACTCCTGTAGGGGGTCAGTGAAAGTACTCCTGTTGTACAGGAGAAAATGATATTAATCGTGAATATTATCTCCAAATTAAAAGAACAAAATTTCTTTTGTTGAAGTGATTATTGGTTAAAATTTATATCTGCTTTTTGGGCCTTTGAAATTAAATAATTTACAAATGCTGAACACGAAACAAGCATATACTTGGCATCATCGTAGTCGGCTTTTGATTCCTCGGTCATTGCGTGACGTATTCCATCTGCACTACTTGTATATCCGTATATCGATGAAAATCCTTTTTTTAGTGCATTGTGTAAACTTACCTTATTCGTTTTTTCTATAGATTTTAATGCATCCCCCAAGGTTGCCTTTTCCTTTCCCGATATTATCTTTGATATTGATTCTACTGCAGATATTGATTCTTTTATTGAATTTCTATAATCAGGATTTTGCCTATCAGATAATTTTAATAGAGCGGATTTTAAATGTGTCTCTACACCCGATAAGCCTAGTTGATCAGCTATTGAAATTGCCTCTACAATTTCACCTATTTCCTTTTCATTTGTAATTGGCGCAAGATATTCCCCAACGAATCTATATCCTGAATTTTCTCGTTCTAATACTATATTGCATGATTTAATGAAACCTCTTTTTTTGGCAGGAGATTTAGCTCTTGTAATCCAGTCAATAAAATCATATATATCCAAATAATCTACAATAAAATACCAATCTCTTATTTTTTCACATGTGCTATCATGATGATATGCGTTTACATAGTGACTATAATCTAAAATATCTAGAGGTTTTTTAAAAAAATCTGAATATATCAATTCAAAAAATGGTGTAAAATCTCGTTTTACAAAAAGACTCCCGCCATAATCAAAATGGGACTGGTCCAAAAAAAATTTTTTAAAAATATTCCAAAGACTATTTTTTAATTCATCATTCATATAATCAAGTTGTATTTTAGTATCTAATGGTTTTTTACCTATTCTTTGTGAGAATCGTAGGCTTTTTGATTTCATAAATTCATTATTGTAATATTTAAGTGATTAAAGAATTTTTCACAATAGATTAAACGATTAGTGATTTTTGTTTACTTTAAATGATAAATATTAAATAATCATATTTTATTTTAATAATGGAGGTATTAAATGCCAGTTGGAATAATCTTTAATGATGAAATCGAAATTGTAGCTGATAGATATGATTATCACAGCAGGATTTTTACATATGAAGGGACAATAAACAATAGTGATGAAACCTTTCAAAGATATCATGATTATATTACCAACAATACAAACTTGGATAATTTGGTAGTGGTTGAGGACAATGGAACAAGAAGAATTATTGGTGGTAATGGTATAATTGGAGAACATAATTTCGATTTTAGTAATGAAGGAAATGTTACTTTTTCAGGTAGAATTGATTTCTAATTTCTAATCTTTAAACTCTCATCATAGCCTCTTTATG
>SDBT01021146.1_pt1 | contig 10172 bp, 3 predicted proteins | sample 2277101 | NCBI WGS metagenome assembly SDBT01 (sample SAMN10404973, study PRJNA504765) | marine sediment metagenome | isolation source: marine sediment core GS10_PC15, 103 cmbsf | place: Arctic Ocean: Southern Knipovich Ridge | collected 2010
TCAGTTTGGGCTGACGGTATTCCTATGTATAGAGTTCAGACGCTGGGAGCCACTACGACATTCACATCTGAGGATATTTTCGAACTTGGCCAGTTGGACATTGTTGACGTGGTGGACGACGTTCCCGCAGTCGCCTTGACTCTGGATACAAATGAATGGGGAGATCTTTCAACCCTGGCAGCCTTTGCTCAATTAGAGCCTGCTATTTATACACTTTTTAGTGGAACCGCTACTTCAAGTTCCAACTTAACTGTTGTTTCTGGTTCCGGTGAGACTGAAGTAGATTACTATAATGGTATTGCTGCAGCGGATTTTGCAGTTTCTTGTGGTCAGGTTCCTGGTGTTCCTCTATGGGCTCCAATTCAGACTGAATGTGATCTTGGTACGGATTCAGATAATATAGATATGACTATGTATCTTGATGAAGTTTATCTTAATAGGATTGAAACTGCTTATTCTACCGGTGCGAATACTACTATGAATTTAGGAGCAGAGTGTGATAATAAAATGTGGCTGTTGAACGATGCTCGTTTTGTTAACTTTGATACTTTTACATTAATAAGTGGTACTATTGTCAATGGTTATGTTACTTTAACAATATCTGCTGGTATCGATACAGTTCCTGTTTTATCGGATAGTCAACTTGGTTTTCTGAGAAGAGATGGTAATGGTTACAGAGGTCTTAATTTCTATGATGATAGTGCTGGTGAATATTTTAATGTAAGAGTTGATACCTATGTTAATTGGACTGCTCTGGGTGCTGGTAATAGAGAACGATATGGTTATGACAGTACTAATAACAGAGTTTATTTTCCAGATCAGGCTGCCAATGCAGATGTGCCTATTCCTGTTATTGGAGATGTTGTCAGGATTTTCTATGCTGCGGATGATTATGGAACTCAGCAAGCTGATCAGTATTTTAAGAAAATTACTGAAGCAACTGACAATAGTTCTTGGATGGCAGAAGATGTTGGTGCCGTACGTCAGGGCCAGGTAGAAATTTATTTAGTTGACCCTGCTATTCCCAATGCTTCTTATGAAATGCAGTTAAGACTTACCAGTGTGACGCTTACCGCTGATCTGACTCGTGAACCTCTTTTGGAACTTGGTCATTTAGGTCCTTATGATAGGCCAGTTACCCTGCCTATACCTATTACTGTTGCGGTGGAAACCACAGCTGGTGATTTAGAGACTTGGGCTAAGTTTGCAGGTAGAGAAACCGCGTATGATGCTGATACTATGGATGATACAGATTTGACTGATCTTATGATTAAGGATGATCTGCTTATGGTTGCTATGGTTTATCAACAGACTGACGAGGAAGCAGGTGGAACAGCTTCCGCTAGAACAATCAATGCTAACGGGGGTCTTGTTGGTGAGAGTTGGTGGTGTTCTGGAGATAAAGACACTAACGTTGGTATAGGAGGTACTCAGACAGATGTTTATGTGGCTGGTGATATAGAGTATCCTATTAAAACTGTTATTGTCAAGAATCTTAAGATAACTGACGAAGCTTATAATCTAGGAATGGGAGCTAACGCTACTCAGACTTATGGTTTTAGATCTACTAATGATCTGTATTTTATTCAAGGATACGTTGATATTGAAGATCTTATAGACGATAATATTGGAACTCCTAGAACTATTAAGCGTAGAGCTAGATAGTATTAGTGTTTATGTAGGGCGGGTGGAGTATCTGCCCGCCCTTTTTTTATCCTAAGGAATGGTCGTGGAAAGGAGATTATTATGGAAGAGATAAAGTATAAAGAAGGAAAACCTTTAGAACATGAAAAGGTAATTAATGTGAATAGTAAAAGAAAACTTAAACGTTCTGTTTCCGATGAAATTACTAAAATGTGGGAAGGTATACTAGATTTTGGGCATGTTGCAGTAGGAGATGATGAGCGTTTTAAAGCTTTCAGAGGTAAAGTATTAAGATTAGGTAATAATTGTATTAGATCTATATCTAAAGAATTAGACCATTCATATGTGGTAGAGTTCGTAGCACTGAATGAGGATATTGTGGAGATACGGCCCAAACCAGGCCCTAAAGAGGTAGAGATTATTACTAAAAGGAACAGGTCAAAGAATACTAAGGAGGAGAATTAAAATGGAAAAGGTAGAACAAGATAAAGTGGAACAAGAGAATACAGTTCCCGAGAAGAGAGAATTTAACACATTTGATGGAAGAGTTTTTACTATAAAATCTGCTACTTCAGATGATATTAGGAAGGCAGATTTACACTATTCTAAAATTTACAGTAGATGTTTAGTAGAAGACATATTTACTGCTGCTGAAATAATGGATGCTTTAAAGAGAAAAGGTTTAGCCGGTCCTGAATATGAGGCTAGATCTGTTGACTTAGAGGCTAAAATTTCTGCAAAGTTAATTGAGCTTAGTGAATCTATTGATAGGGATACTAAGCAAGTGTTAGCTAGAGAAGTTGAAGAAATAAGAGAAGAAATATTTCAATGGAATCAGAGAATAAATGGTCCCATGAGTAATACTTGTGAACAAATCTCAGATGATGGGAGAGTTGAATATCTTACCTCTTGTATGACTTTTGATAAAGATGATAATAGGGTGTGGTCGGACTATGAATCATATCTCAATGATGAAGATAAGACTCTGACTTTTAAAGCTCGTTTTGAGCTTATGCTTTATCTGCAGGGATTGCCTAGTGATTTTCTTGATAATACTCCTGAAAGAATAGCTATTAGAGAGGTTCAGGAAGACATGTTGAAGGAGATTAACGCTAATCTTAATGAAGAAGATCTTACTAAAGACCCAAATGAGTCTGTAGATGAGGTAGAAAAGGTTCCCGAAAAGTCTGAAAAACCCAAAAAAAGATCTACTAAAAAGAAGGTATCTAAATCTGAGGCTGAAAAAGTTTCTTCTGACGAGTAATACATATAATGATCAGTGAACATGATAAACTTTCTTTTGAAGATTTGGAGAATTATATAGAAGAGATTTTAAGTGGTTATAGATTGGCTAAAGTAAAGGATACCGTTGGTAAGGAACACATTTATATTTTCAAACACCCTTCTATAGATGTGAGAAGAAGATCTCAAATTATTTATGATTCTTTTTTCAGTGAAGCCAAGGACATGGGTCTTAATACTATAGAAGAAATGGAAGACATTGTTAAAAAACGTGGAATATTTACTGAAGAAGATAAAGAAGCTATCAAACAATTGGAGAATAAAATTCATGCCCAGCGACAAGTTTTAAGAAAAACTTTTAGAGTTCCAGCAAATAGAGACAGACTTGTAAAAATAATTTCAGATCTTCAAGAAGAAGTTAGGAAAATTTCTGTCAAAAAAGAAAAAATGATGCAACTTACGTGTGAGGCTAAAGCTTCAGAACGTAGAACTCTATATTTATTGATCAACTGTGTTCATAGTTTTGATACCGACAAGTGTATTTGGAAAAGCCCTAACGAATTTGAAGAAGCCAATCTCGGAGATGGATTAAAGAAATTTAACTTACTCATAGAATTTGTTTATTTTATGAACGGTATTCATGTTCCGATAGTACGACAAATTGCTAGAAGCAGTCAATGGCGTTTAAGGTACATTATAACTAAAAAAGTAAATATTGATTTATTTGGTGTGCCTGTAAAAGACTTTACATGTGATCAGTTAAGTTTAATGCAATGGTCTGATTATTACTCTAGTATATATGATATGTTATCGGAGGATCGACCTCCAGATTCTATTATAGAAGATGACGTTGCTTTAGATGCTTATATGGAAGAATATTTCGATGAAATGAATAGAGAAAGTGCTGTTAAAAGAGGGACTGGTAAAAAGAAATTTGGTAAATTAAAGTCTGCTTATGACCACAATGAAGTTGTAATTACCAAAGCCAATCCTTTACACAAAGACATAGAATATAGTAAGATTTCCAAAAAGGTTAAAGATTCTGGTTCAACAGAGTTCACTGAAAGGCAAGTCCAGGAAAGAGATAAACTTAATAAACGCAGGATAGGCAATGCCCCGCCTCCTGCCGAATAGTTTAAGGAAAAGATAGGAAAGGGTAAAAGAGTACCAAACAGGAGCGAAGAAGGAGGAGATTTTAATTGGCTGATGAAAAAATAACTATAGATATTACTTTAGACGCTGAATTAAGAATTAAAAATCTTGAAGAGGTGCGTAAATATTTAGGGTCAGGTTTATCAAGTGCTGGTGTTGAAAGGAGCGCTATACAAGCCACTAAATCTATTACTCCTGATATTACCAAAGGAGCTGCTGGTGCGGCTACATCCGCAACACTTACTGATCTTAAAGAGCTTCCTTTATTTGCCCACGCTATAAGTAAAACCTCCAAAGAACAAATTACCTCTGCTCAAAAAACAGGAGAAGCTGCCGAAGATATTAGTACAGCTGCCAAAGACTTAAAGGAAACTGTTAAAAAGCAAACTGCTGATCAGAAAACTACTTCTAAACAAATAGCTAATGTTTCTACAGAGCTGAAGAAGGCAGCTTCTGATGTATCAAAAAAAGATGTCATACGTCCTTTCTCTGAAACAAGCCCCGCCGTTTTTAAAAGAGACACTCTAGAAGTTCAAAATTTATCTAAAAATCTATCATCCCTCCTCCAAAAAACTCAAGTTGCTATAACTACAGCTGTTGAACGTAGTGCAGAAGAATTAGCTATTGTTCCTCAAAAAGTAGGAAGTGAATTAAAAAAAGGGTTTACTCTTGGTTCTAGCGGAAGAAGCTATGATCTTAAGATAGCTAATATTAAAGAATTATCTCTAGCTATAGCAAGAGAATCAAAAGGTAAAGGGGATACCTATGAAAAATTAATAGGAAAAGATGTAAATGTTTTACTGAAACAGCTTGCTGAAATAAGATTTAAGGAAGATCCTAGTATAGATGTTAAATCTATCTCTAGAAGTATAGAAAAAAGTTTTGTTAGGATTCTTTCTATACCAGCTTTGAGCCGAACTGCTGCCGGTCCGGCTATGGAAACTGCAACTGGAACCACTAGAGTTCCTGCTAAATTCAAAGAATTGTTAAGAGGTTCTGAGGTTCTGGCCCTTCATTATAAAGAACAAGCAATGAGTGTTGCAAAAGCTACTGAAGCATCAGCTAAGGAGGCAAAGAGTGCAAGTGAACGAGCTAGATTAAAAAGAAAGGCTGCTGCGGAATTTGCAGCCGCTGAAAAGATTTTTGCAGAAAAACTTAAATCTTTTTTTGATAAAGGCGAACCAGACATGGGAGCTGTGTCAAAATCATTTAAGGGAGCTAGCGACCCATTCAGACAAGAAGCTTTGTTGAAAACCATGGCTTCTAAAAAATTTGGAGGAGAAGAACTTCCGACTACTAAAGAAGGTTTAACTAAAAGACGTAGAGAAGTTGATGAATTTGAGAAAGGGTTACGAAATCTTTCTTTAGATGAATTACGTAAAGAAGCTGTTGCAGCAGGTATTGGAATAGAAGATATAATAGGGTCTTTAAATAAATTGAACTCTTTAGATTTTTATTCAATGATAGAACGTTCTTTTACTACACCATTAAAAAAAGGAATGGGAACAGCATTAGACGGCGTAGTTACATCTTTGTCCGGCGGTTTAAAAAATATTGACAGAGCTGCACAAAAATTTGAGAAACCAATTAAAAGTATAGTCCAAACAACTACTATTGTCCCTCCAAGTCAACCTCTAAAACATGTAGGAGCTAGAGGAGTAACCGGTATTATAACCACTCCTCCTGAAGGTAAAAAATTACTTCCCACAGAAAGTAAAAGACTTGTTATATCTGTAAATGAACTTGTTAATGCTATTACAAGAAGAGAAGCTTCCTTAGGTAAACAAGGTCAAAAAGAAATGTCCACTATATTTGGTTTAAGTGAGTCCCTATCGTCCGGTCTTCCAGAAACAGGACAAACTCAGAGATTTCCTGAAATACCAGGTAAAAGAGTAATTACTTTGCAGGAAGAAGATCTTAGAGCTTTTACGCCTTTTGCTAAAATGCTTCATAATGCAGCTAGAACCCTTAGTCAGAGATTCCAAGCTTTAGAGGTTAAAAGTAAGGGAGGACTGACTGAAAAACCTCTACTTCAAACCAGAGCTGAGTCTAAAGCTTATACTACTGGAGCTTTTAAAGCTCCTACTGGAATGAATGTGTTATCTGTTTATAAAGATGTTGCTGAAACTTTTGAAGATAGTATGGCATATCGTAAAGGTGGTAAACTTGATACAGTTACCTTAAATGTTAGAGAAATTGAAATACCTGCTGGAGCGGATATTCAGGTCGGAAAAGGATCTGTGCTTACAAAAGGTCAGACTATTTCTGAGAGTGCTGGTGAAAAATATGGTTATGATGCCGACAAGGCTAGAGTAGAATCTATACGTCAAGAAAAAAGAACGATCCTTGGTAAAGAAGTTCCTGTTCAAGTTGTAAAAATTGTAGAGGAATATGAAACCAAGGCCGGTACTAAATTTGCCACTAGATCACAATTTAAAGGTACGGGTATTCCTGTAGATACAATCGAAGCTGTTAAGGTTCCCAAGACACAAGAGCAAATGATTCAAAAGTTAATAGAATTGAAACAGCAAACCGGTGAATCTAGCGGAGCATTGTTCGAGTTGGAAGAAATAATAAAGGGTACTGGAAACTCTTTTGTTGTATTAAAAGAAATGGCCGATACAAGTAGTAAAAGTATGGCCGAGCTGGGTAAAATGTTTGGTATTGCTAACTTTGAATTTTTAGCTAAAATTCCCGAACTATTAAAAAAATCTTTAAATATTAAGGGTGTAACATCTAAAGATATAATAAAGAGTGTTACACAGTCCTATGAGACAGAAGGTATGGGTAAGGGAAAGGAGAGACCTTCTTACGGTCTTAAGAAACCCGATGTTGTATTAGGCGCTTCTAGTGTTGAAAAACGAGGTACTTTTGCTGATGTCATGGAAATGGAATTTAATAATCTATTTGGTAATATCAAAGCTATTGTAGACGATACGGATGAAGCATCTAAACTTGTACAGAGGGCATACAAAAAACTGGGTACCTCTTTAGGATATCAAGAAGGAGCTCTAGTTGGACAGAAGTACATGCAAACTATAGAGCAGCCACATATGAAAAAGCCTTGGTCTTTTCAAGAAGTTATGTCAGGAGCTAAAGGACAGAAGTTTACAGCCCAAGGTTTACAAGCCTCAGGTTTTGGTGCAGAATCTGCTTACACTAAGGAAGTTCTTGGAAGTCAAACCGCTAATGCAAAGGCTGCTTTTGAAGTAGTAAAAAGTTTTATTATGTTGGATGAAGAAATAAGCGGACAGCTTCTTCCTAGTTTACGCAAAGTTTCTGCTGAAAGTATTAAAACACTTGAAGGCTCTTCTTTTACAAAAGAAGGAATAAAAGGAACTATATTCGATCCGACAAAATACGCTCAAGAATTTGCTTTAGAAATACCCAGACGAGAAGGTGGGGAGAAGAAGCTAGAATATGTTCCTGGATATGAAGCTAGATCCGTTAGAAAAGTAGGATTAACAGAAGATTATGCCCCCGTTGGAGAGACACCTAGATTATTACAAAATCTTATTATAGAAATTCAAAAGCTAGAAGGTATCAGTAAAGGAAAATTAACTTCTGGCACAGAAAAAAAAGTTATTTCAGATGCTATTAAAAAGGTAGTTGCAAGTGAGACTACTAGAGCAATAGGGTTAGCTGGGGCAGGAAAAAAAGACGAATCTATAGGTATTCTTAGAAAACTTGTGGCATTAGCACCTAAAGAAATGGTACCAACAGGAAGAAGATATTCTGAACTTGGTGGTAAAAGACAAACTATTGGAGGTGGTATAAAAAAGGCATTAAAGACTGGTCCTGAGCACGCTGCTGTTACCCTTCAAGGTTATTTTCTAGATAGTGATAAAAAAGCTTTAAGAGAACGTAAGAACGATTTAGAAAGCTTAAAAAAATCTGATCCTAAGAACAGAATGGGTTCTGTTAAACGTGCTGTAAAATTAATGGAACAAGAAGAAGGTAAAAGAACCACTCAACCTATTAGTGAATTATCAGAAGTTGTTGCTTCAGAGGTAACCAAAGGTGAGAAAGGATTAGCTCCAAAAGCTCTAGAGATGGAATTAAAGAAAGCTCATGATAGAGTAGATAAGGCTATAGTTAGGTATAGAAAATCAATAGCAGATCAGATGTTCGGTAAAGGGGGAGCTGTAGATGCTTCTTTATTGGAGAGAAAAATTCCTGCTATCTCGGGTAAAGCTGTTACTGCTCCTATAACTAAAGTCTCAGAGCTTACTAGTGTTAGAGGACGATTAAAGGAAATGAGAAAATCAGCTGAAGGTAAATCTGCTGAGATGATAGATAATTCTTTGAGAGAAATTCAAAAACAGTTAGATGAAGAGATAGAGAGTCAAAAGAGCTCAAAAGTAGTTACACTAAAACAATTTGAAGTAGGGCTGAGTCCTAAAAAAGCTAGAGAATTAGCTAATTTAATGGCTAAAGGAAGTGAGGATTTATCTAATAAATATTTTGATGAAATGGTGCAAGGTGGTAAAACAGTACAAACTACTAGATTTCCTGTAACTCACATGGGTAGTTTCAGACCTCTTCAAGCTAAGGTTCTTAGCGGTGAAGCTGGAAAGGATTATTCTCATGCTGTAGTAGCGCCAGGTAGAACTCGATATACTCAAAAAGAATTTGAAGTAATGTCTAAACCTTTAAAGGAGCAAGAGATGGGTTTAGAGAAAGAAATGGAAAGTGTTTATGCTAGAGCTGAAAAAACTAAGGATACTGGTAAAAAGGGAAAGCTTATATCTGAAGCTGAGGCTATTGCTGGAAAACTTAATGATTTAGGAAGAGTTATAGATAGTCTGCGCCCCGTGTTTGTGGGTTTTGAACAAAATTTAGATCATGATGGGGATACACTAAATGTTCATGCAGCTACAACTGAAGCTGCTCAAAAAGATCTTGATACTGTTTTCCATCGTTTAACTACAGATGTAGGTGGAGCTAGAAATGTATTAATGAAATTTCTGGGAAGAATACAAGGACCTGATGTAGGAGTTGCTGGCAAACAAAAACTTATAGAATCTTACTTTAAGACCACTCAAGCCCCTGAAGATATAAGAAAGGCATACGCTGAAACAGGAGAACTGCCTATCCATGTTTCCAAAGGAGCTCAAAGAACTGAAGATATTATTAAGAATTTGTCTAAACTTGATGTAGGCATGGCTACAGAGGGTATTAGTAGAGTAGCTGAAGTAGTAACATCTTCTACAGGACTTAAAGATGCTACTATAAAGGATGTAGATTTTTCCAGCAAGTTAAATGAATTAATGCAATGGAATATAAATAAAGCTCTTAAGAGTAGACATACAGGAGCTGCATTAAAAGACATGCCTGAATATAAAATGTTACCTGAATTTTTAGCAACTAAGAATATGTCTGCCCAACTACCAGTTGGAGAAGGTGAGCCAAAAGGTCCTACTAAAAAGAAATTTTTACAAGAGCGTTTTGGAAAATCTTTTGAAGAAATCAAAAAAGGACTTACGTCTCAGTTCAGGCGTTTAAACGCAGGAGATCTTGTTAAAGAAGCTGCTGCTTTTGGTGTAAAGGGAGCAGGTAAAGATAGGTCTGCAATACTTTCAGAAATAGAAAATGCTACAAATTTTGATTCATTTTTTAAGCAATTATATAACCGCATTAGAGAACAATACAAGAAAGCGTTTAAAGAACAGTTTAAACGTGGTAAAGATGTAACCGGGTTTTTTCTGGACGCTAAAGAATCTAGTCAATTTGAAAGTGGAAAGTTCGCTCCAGATACTGAAGCATCTATTAGGGAAAGAGCTGTTTCAAAAGCTGAATTGGAAAAAGTTGGAGATGATGGGGGTAAGTTAAATCTTCTTGCTGCTCAAAAAATGAAAGCATTTGAAGCAACAGGAAAAGCTATACCTACTCCCCAAATACAAAAAATATTATCTCCCGTTTACAGTTTAAGAACCACTTCTCTTGGAACTCCTGAGGATGCAGCAAAAGGATTAGGAGTTGAGCAGTCAAAGTTGCCAGGTGAAGTCGTTAAATCTCTTAAATATTCTTCCCGTGGTTCCGGCATTGTGGCTAAAATGATTGTCGATTCTATTGCTAAATTTGCTGATGAAGTAACTATAGTTGAGAATCTTATTAAACAAAATGGTGAGAGG
>SDBT01021147.1_pt1 | contig 10171 bp, 20 predicted proteins | sample 2277101 | NCBI WGS metagenome assembly SDBT01 (sample SAMN10404973, study PRJNA504765) | marine sediment metagenome | isolation source: marine sediment core GS10_PC15, 103 cmbsf | place: Arctic Ocean: Southern Knipovich Ridge | collected 2010
GCCCTTAGCTCAGTGTCGGTCATCGTTGCCATGTCGTAACCTCCGGTGCGTTGTCTTAACTCTGACTTAAGTATACGCGTACATAGTTATTTTGTCAAGCCTTTTCACAATATTTCTTTTCGCACGAAACGCCCGTAAACAGGGGCTATTGTGAGATACGGCGAAATTATTTGAAATTAAGTTGCGATTTGGCTCATATGAGGGTTGACATAACCGCACCGCGCGTGTTACATTGAGGCTGGATTGGAGGCCAACGATGAGATTAGCAACGAAAGTTATCAGGGCGCGCAAGCGGGCGGGGCTGAACCCGAACCAACTGGCGACGCAGTGCGGTTTGGATAGCGCGACTATCTATAATATTGAGTCAGGTAAGCGGCCAAGCATTACGAGTATAACGGCGCTTAAGCTGTCGTCCGTGCTCGATGTGGCGGCGGCGGATTTGTTGGGGGTGTGATGGCCCGTGAATATTCAACTTTCGGGGACTCTGCGTTCGATGTGTGGATGCGTGTAATTTGGAAAGAGAGCCTGAAGGGAATCGGGAAATCGTGGGAAGTCCTCAACCGATCAATGCAGAACGCGATGAATCTCGCGATCACCTCGGGGTTTAAGTTTGCGCCGAGCGATTTGGATTGCCTCGAGAAATTCAATCCTGGCCGCTGGTTCGATGGCGAGGGTCATTACCGATCAGCGGTCTCGTCTAGGAATGTGTCGGCGTGTATAGCGATTGAGAATTACTGCGGACGTGTGGCGTTCATTGTTGATTATGTGAACGGGGCGGGATACCGCCGCGTGGACAACGTATCGCGCGGGCGTGTATGCGTGGGCTCTGAGTTCCATTGGGCCGGGGAACAGGTGACAGTAACGAGCATTGGCACTGATAGCTTTATCGCTTGCTCCTATTGGGGTAAGACGGTCAGTACGGAGAGGGCAAAGATCAAGCGCCGCTACACAGTCACGAAGCAGGACATCGTGAACGAGCGGAAGGCGAGGAAGGATGCGGGGGTGGAATGATGGCGAGCATGGAGCAATCGATCGGGATCATGTCCAAGCTCTACGGGTGTCGACGGTCCGCCGTTGAGATGTTGGGCGACAACTACGCGGATCAACTAGCCATGGTCGAAGATATTCTGGATGCAATCGGCGAGAAAAGAGGCGAGGACAGGCTATGCGCTTATATGTGGTGGGTCAAGGATATGAAAGAGAACGGCGTAGATGAGCCGATGCGTGTTGCGCTTGGAGCGGCTGCCGTGCTTGCTGAGTTCGAATTGACGGAGGCCGAATGATGTCAAACGACAACATCGATCTGGCCGCGATCCTCTGTCTGTTCGGCTTGGGCTTGGGGTTTTTGGCTTTGTGCTTTTGGGGTTTGTTCTGGGAGGCGTCTCCGTGACGTGGGAAATCCGAGAGGGCGACGTACTTGACCGGCTTCGCGAGATGCCGGACGGGAGTATCAATACCTGTATTACTAGCCCGCCTTACTGGGGATTGCGTGACTATGGGACAGCGTCTTGGGTTGGCGGGGATGTTGAGTGCGATCATGTTGGCAGGCGGGGCCGTCAAGGGACGACCGGAGAGCGGGCGGACAGAACGCATTCGCAGCAAGAGATCTACAAAGAGACTTGCGGTAGGTGTGGCGCAACCCGGGTCGACAAACAACTCGGCCTCGAACCAACCCCCGAAGAATTCATCTCGAAGATGGTCGAAGTCTTCCGCGAAGTCAAACGAGTACTCCGCGACGACGCAACCTGTTGGATAAATATGGGAGATAGTTACCTATCCCAACAGGGCAAGGGGTTCAACGGCCAAAAGCGGCTCGATGACGACAGTCGGAACAATCCCGTTAAGCGGCCGTCGAACATCAAGCCGAAGGATCTCGCCGGTATGCCTTGGACCTTGGCGCTCGCCCTGCGTGATGACGGCGCAGCATCGCCGGACGCAATGAGGATGCTTGATAAGCTACGTGAGGCCCTGTTGGCAGATTTCGGCGATTGGGATAGCGTTCCGGCGCAAACGAGAGATTTGATCGGTGAGATAGATCGGGAGTGGGAAGACGCACACAAAGGGGGATGGTTCCTTCGCTCGGATATCATCTGGCACAAGCCGAACCCGATGCCCGAAAGTTGTACGGACCGCCCCACGAAGTCACACGAATACATCTTCCTGCTCTCGAAGCGGGGGAAGTACTACTACGATGCGGATGCTATTCGGGAGGATGGCGTCGGGACGTTGTGGCACGCGGTTGGCGGGATGTCGCGTCCGTTGGGGAAAGACGGAGTCATCGACAACAGTGCCGATCTATCCGAGGTTAGGAATGACGATCTCGAAAGACCCGGCCGCAACAAACGCGACGTATGGACAGTATCAACCTTCGCCTACCCAGAAGCCCACTTTGCTACATACCCTCCTAAGCTAATCGAGCCCTGCATACTCGCAGGTTGTCCCGAAGGCGGCACGGTGCTAGACCCGTTCTCGGGCTCGGGCACCACGGGCCTCGTGGCGCTCAGGCACGGCAGAAACTACATTGGCATCGAGCTAAACCCCGAATACGCGGCCATGTCCAGACGGCGTATCGAGGATGACGCGCCGCTGCTCAACACAGGATCCCAAAATGCCCTTGACTAAAACCCAATCCAGCTATCACTACTTCCTAGGCGGCTCCCGCTTCGCGTACTACCAAGCCGTCGCCCGCGCCAACGGCCTTGAACTTGAGTACCGCCACGAGCCCGGCGACATGGGCGGCTCGACATGCTTCCGCCAAGAGGGCGAGGTTGAATGGTACGAGATCGAAAGCAGCGAGGAAGCGATCCGCGAAGAGCTGGAAAGCTGGGGGATAGTGATCGACGATATCGGCGAGATCCCAGAGCGCAAGATGTCAGACAACACCGAATGGCAACCGAACGATGGCGATCTGAAAGAGCAGGAACTGCTCGCCGCGTCGATTGACACGACGCCGGGCGAGAATCAATGGGAGTCGTGGTGTAAGGCCGCGACTGGGAAGGCATACCGATGGTCATGAACGGAAAAGTGATCGTGAAGGTAAGCGGCGTGAATAACGCTCTCGGATCTTTGGAATCGGTTGCCGGAATTCTCGACAAACTTATCGCGGAGATGGAGTTTCAAAATTGGCTAGAGGCAATCATGGGAGAAGGAAATGAAAGAGATACCGGTAATGAACTTCAAAAGCACGAGGGCGGAATTGATAAAGGCGCTCGGAGATGCGTTGGAGAACATCGACGAACTCAAGGCGAGACTGGACGCGAGTAACTCCCACATGCGGGGGAACGAGGATCATCACAGCTCCGACATCAGGGAGCTTGGGCTTAATATGGACGCAGTCAAAGAAGCGCACGCGGGCGAAATCACGATCCTAATGTCCAAGTTAGACGATGTCAAGAATGCGCACGCGGCGGAAATGGAAACCGCGAGGCGGGAAAAAATCATCCTCGAAGACACAGTCTACTCGCAATCGTCGTTTATGGCGATTCAACGCGCGCGGCTGAAAGAGGAACTTGACGCCGGATGGGCGAAAGCGCTAAAGGAAATTCGCGCGTTAGAGGGGGATCTGTCATGACAACGCGCCGGCTGGAAATAATGCTTCCATGGGCAGATGATCCCATCCACTATTCGAAGGGCATCCACTCGCCGCGCAATTTTATCGAGGCCCTTGGCGAACATCTCGTCCGTGTCGAGCAGTGGCCAGAGGGCGTGGAGCAACTGCGGCCTGAACTTGTCGGCTACGGCCTCATGCGCTACGGCCCACCGCTCGACAATACATACGACTACTCAGTCTGGCGCGCAGACAAGCCCGGCCCCGGCGTCTTCCCGATATCGGTCTACTGTGACGCCAATGGCGCGCACTATGCCAACATGGACCGGGCCAAGTGCTTGGCGTTTCACTTCGGGAAAGGGGCGGAATGATGGATTGGGGATTCTTTGGGGCTGTTCTGGGATCCGTGATGTTGATCCTTGGCGGATTGGCTGCACTGTTCTTCGTGCTCGTCGTCATTCCATTGAGCTTTCTCGGAGGCGCTGCGTACATTATTGATTGGATATTTTTCTAATGGCCACAGCCAAACGAATCGAGTTCCCGGACCGCGAATCATGGCTCGCCCATCGCAAGACGGGGCTGGGCGGCTCCGATATCATCATCGCCCTCGGCTACGGCAAGTGGAAGAGCCCCTACGCGCTGTGGGCAGAGAAGAGCAGTAAAGTCGAGCCGGAGCCTGTTGAGAGCGTGGCGGCATGGCTGGGGCACGTCATGGAGCCACCTATGGCTGATTGGTTCCAGCAAGAGACGGGGCGATTCGTGAAAGATCCGGGAGAATTCACGATCTACACACATCCGGACCGCCCACACTTGTTTGTCACGCCAGACCGACTATACAACGATCCTTCGGGCTCCTCATTCTGCAAACACGCCTTACGGGATGATGGTTATCCCCTCTCGATCAAAACCACGGGCGACCCCGAAGCAATCGAGATCTGGGAATCGGGCGAGGCGACGGCGGCGGGCGGCGCTCAGATCAATATGGAAATGGAGATCTTGGGCAAGTGCCACGGCGCGTTCGCGGTCATGACCTTCGGCTGGCAAAAGGAGAGGCTCTGGTTCGATGTCGAGCGCAACGACGCCATGATAGCCGACATGATGCCCAAGCTCGATGAATTCTGGGAGCGCGTCCAGAACGGCGATCCGCCGCCGGTCGATGGTTCTGAATCCACGCAGCGGACTATCTACCGGATGCATCCGGACGACTCAGGGGCTGTTGTGGAGTTGCCTTCGGAAGTCGTCAAACTCAAATACACTTGGCAGATGGCAGCGGATGCCATTGCTCGACATACCGAGATACTTGACACAACCAAAAACCAGATCCGCCACATGATCGGCGATGCCACGTTCGGCCGCTACGGCGATACCATCTGGTCGAACCGGACCATACAGAATAAGGACAGCGTCAAGGTTGATCTTGATGCTGTCGAGTGGCTCGAAGAATACGGCGTGCCTCACGAAGTCAAACCGGGGGCGAAGTACCGGAAATTGATCCCTGTGAAATCAATCGGGTAAACGAAAAGGAGATGGCATGAACGAACTGGCAGACGTAGGCGCGCTCGAACTATCGCGCGATGAACTGGTAGCCGAAGCATCGGTTATGGCAATCGAGACGGATGATCAGTATCGGCTCGGGGGTGGGCTCAGCAAGCAACTGGCCGAATTACGCGACGAGATCCTTGCGAGCACGCAGCCAGTAGTCAAGGCGGCGCACGCGGCACACAAGGCCGCGAAGAATCAAGAGAACGAACTGGTTATCCCGATCAAGGAAGCCCAGGCAGTGTTAGCCCGCACCATGGGCGCTTATGTCCAGAAAAAGGAAGCCGAGCAACGCGCCGCCGACGAAACCGCACGGAAAGAGCGTGAGAGGATAGAAGACGCGGCGCTGGAGAAGGCGCAGGCGATGCAAGACGACGGCCAGAAGGAAGAGGCCGCGGCTGTCATGGATACCGTGCCGCGCGTGCCGGTGAGTGTGGAACAGGTTGCCGCGCCGAAGTTGGCTGGGACGCGGCGTACGACGAATTGGCGCTTTGAGATCACTGATCCGAACCTTGTGCCCGTGGACTACCTGATCCCAGACATGAAGACCATCGGCGAGGTGGTGCGGCGCGCGAAAGGCGAAACGAAGATACCGGGCGTGCGGGTGTGGGCCGAAACGAAAGTCACTGGTTAAGGAGAATGACTGTGGCGAATCAGAATGAAGAAGGCTTGATGGTGCGAGGCGATAACGCCTTGGCCGAGATACATCATGTGGAACTCGACACGCAGATCACGACTGCAAAGGCGTTCCCGCGCGACGTGGCGCTCGTGCTCGAAGAATGCAAGGCCATGGCCACAATGTCAAAGGAAGCGGCCCAGTCTTGCCAATACAACTTGCCGCGCGCCGGGGGCATCAAAGGGGACTCGATACGGCTCGCCGAAATCGTCGCGAGCGCGTGGGGAAATCTCCGCGTCGCTAGCCGGATTCTGGAAACCACAGCTATCGAAGTGGTGGCACAATCCGTTGTAATGGACACGGAGAAAAACTACATGGAATCGAAGGAAGTCCGCCGGTCCATCGTTGACAAGAATGGGCGTCGGTTTCAGGATCATGTTGTCGTATCGACAGAGCAAGCCGCAATGTCGATTGCCAAGCGGAACGCGGTTTTCGGTGTTATCCCCAAGTCTTTCGTTCAAGAAGTCGCGGAGCACGCGAAGACGTTCCTGCTCGACGGCGCGAAGACGGTCGAAGAGCGCAGGGTTGCTGCGGTCGAATACCTCGACAAGGAGCTTGGCGTCGGCGAAGAATTGATTCTGAAGTACGTGAAGCGGCAATCGGTTGACGATATGTCTATGGACGACTGCGATCTCCTCGTGTCCGTTGTCACATCGATCAAGAGCAAGCAAGCGACCGTCCAGAGTGTATTCTACCCCGAGAAGGAAGAACCGAAAGACGGACCGCCGAAGACAGAGGTTGATCTGGAAAAGAAGCTCGCGGGGGACAAGGCGAAGAAAGGCACGAAGAAACAGAAGGCGGCAGACGCGAAAGCTAACGAACCCTACAGCGACGAGCATCCGCCAGCCAACGCGGACGCCCCCAAGGGCAAGCAGGGAGAATTGGGCGATGGCTGAAACCTTCGCGCAACTCGCAAACCAGAAACGCTTCCACCCGTTCGCGCCGCGCGCAGAGGAAGTCGAGATTGAAGCCGTCGCGCGGTCGCTGTCGAACACATGCCGGTTTAACGGCCATGTCGAGACGTTCTACAGCGTGGCGGAGCATTCGGTCCACGTCTCGCGATTGGTGGAGCCGGAGTACGCGCTTGACGGGCTTTTGCATGACGCGGGGGAGGCGTATCTTGCCGGGGATGTTTGGACGCCGGTCAAGCGCCAGATCTGGGCGCAGGACGACTTTTGTCCCATGCTAGGCGTGGGAGCTTTTGAAGCCGCAATCTGCGATACGATCTTCGATCACATCGGCCGCGAGCGGTGCGCGCCGTGGGACTACGACGAGTTCGTCAAGCCGTGGGACATTCGCCTAACCGCCCACGAAGCCCGCCTACTACAAGGTGGCGTCAAGGGATGGGGTCCGAAATACGAGAACGCGGAACCTTTGGAGTTGGCGCTACAATGCTGGGTGCCTGGGCAGGCAGAGCGCCAGTTTTTGATACGCTTCGAGGAGTTGATGGGATGAGGAACATTCTGTTTCTGCTCGCGTTCACGCTCTGCTACCCCGCTTGGATGGTTGGCTTGATTGTCGGTGCGAACAAACCGGCGGAGTTGATGGGATGATCCCCCAACGAATACACGCCGCCGCGGTATCAGCCCTCGAATGGGTATGCGCGCCACGACAGTGGGCGTTCGTGTTGATCGGTGTCTCGGGATGGAATGTGGGATGCATGGGCGTCGCGGTAGCGTATCTATGGTTTTCGCCTGACTACATTCCGTAGCCGGGCCGGGCGCGGGCCACGCCTAGAGGGCTCCGCGCCCGTTCAAGATTGAATCGAAATGCGACGAAAGGGAAACTATGAACGAGAGCATTCTGTTACACCAAAAAGGTGGCTTCAAGGTGTTGGTTCCGGCATCTCATATCGTTGCGGGCGATGTGCGAAACGAAAACCGCGAAAGGCGGGGAGGAAATGCATGGGTTGAGATCGCTGGGAATAGCTCGGGTGACTGTCAGATAATTGTGACCGAGACCCTCGACGAAATCGTCGCGATGGTCCGGGCGTCGATTGGTATTGTGGAAAAGGCGTAGCTTTTTCGTCCCCGTCTGCCTGTAGTAGCGGGGTTGGGGGCGTGGGTGAATTCTGGCGGATGCGCCCGCGCCTTTCAAATTTGAATCGAGTTTGCGGGAGGTAGGCGGTAGAGTCACACCGTGCCAGGATAGCGACCTGAACGTCGGGGTAGTGTCCGGCCCTCCCGCCCATTTTGGCGTCGGCCCTAGTAGCCATTAGGGCATCCCGCTCACTGTTGCCTAGGAGCGGTGTATGGGCCGACGCCTACAAGTTTCACCCGCAGTCTAGATCGCGATCAGGATGGGTGGCTGAAGCTGGGGATAATAAGATCTGGCCTGGTCCACCTAGCGGGAGGCTCGGTCCACCGGCCACTACGGACGGCTATGGGCTTGGGCTAGCACGGGGCGGAAACCGAGGCGTTTAGCGGCTCCAAGGTTTCCGCCCTTACACAAGTTTCGCGGGGCGAGAGCGTCTGCCGTTAAAAGCGGACCTTCGTAACGGGCGCTCTCGTCCTGCACTTTGAAAGGACGATATGAGTGACAAGGTTACAATCGAAGAACTCGAAGCCCGGATCGAAGCAGTGAAGGAAGAGAACCGCGAGCTTGAAGCCCGGATCGAAGATCTAAAGAAAACGAACCGGGAACACGTCCGTCATATTGGACGGATCGCGCTCGAACGCGACAAGGCGAGAGAGTTGAACGCCCAACATTGGGAGCGAGCCGAACGGTACACGAAGGAACTAGAGGATATTGCGGCAAGGTTTCCGGTGGCCAGAAATGCCCAAGACTAAGCGCCGAACCCCAAAGAAATCAGCAACCCTTGTCGAATCGTTCACAATCTATCAACCGGTGGAAAGCCCCGGTTTCTGGGCGATTGGCCACCGATACGGCAATCCTATCCACAAGCAAAACGAGGGGCCGGACGTGCTGCTTAAGGGTTTCGACGACGGCGTGTATGAGAGCGCAGCCGATGCTACGCGGGCGTTGTTGGGGATTTTGGAGCATAGCGAATTGGAGGTGGACGATGGGTGACACGAACATTGAATGGACAACGAAAACCTGGAACCCTTTCGTGGGCTGCACTAAAGTCTCGCCCGGCTGTGCCCACTGCTACGCCGAGCGCATGGCGAACAGACAGCACGGCATGGGGACGAAGGGGTACGCGAACGTAATACAGCCCAAACAATGGACAGGCAAGCGATGGACGCCCGCTCACTGGACAGGCAAGGTCAACTGTCTGCCGAACCGGCTTAGCGAGCCGCTGCACTGGCGCAAGCCGTGCAGGATATTCGTGGGCTCTATGGGCGACCTGTTTCATAAGGATGTGCCGGGTGAGTTCCTGATTCGGGTCTTTGATGTCTTCCGCCGATGCCTGTACACGCACGGCCACACATTCCAAGTCCTGACAAAGCGGCCTGCGCGCATGAAGGAGTTTTGTAAGCAACTGCGTTTCGAGGACGGACGGAAGCCGTGCCTCTTCTTGTCCGGCGAGCCGAAGGGTTATGGGCCTATGGGCGGAATGCCCGGATGTAGCCCTATGTGGAATGTCTGGCTGGGCACGTCGGTCGAGAGCGCAAAGTACCTCGACCGCATCGACCATCTACGGGAGACGCCAGCCGCCGTCCGCTTTCTGTCCCTAGAGCCCCTGCTAGGCCCGCTCCCGGACCTCAACCTTGACGGCATCGACTGGGTGATCGTAGGCGGCGAGTCTGGGCCGGGCGCGCGGCCCTGTCATCCTGATTGGGTGAGGGATATTCGGGATCAATGTAAGGCATCGGGTACGGCCTTTTTCTTTAAGGCTTTTGGGGAGTGGGTAGAAGCAGAAGGCCAGATGATCGCGGCTATGGGGAAAACTTGGGATGTTTATAGAGACGACTGCCTGTGGCTAGACTTCGCTGGCAAGATCTCCCAAATCAGAAGCTGCGATTGTGGCAAGAATATGTGTGGTATGATCCGCGTCGGCAAGAAACTCGCAGGCCGCGAACTCGACGGGCGCACTTGGGATGAGATGCCGGAGGTGAAGACATGATCGACAAAGTCCCAAGCAGAGAAACTCTCGATAGCCTTGGCTGCAAAATACGAGAGTCGATACCGAGCGATCACAGATACATCCTGTTCGTGTTCCCCCTCGCGCGCGGAAAATTGAAGTCGTCATTTTGTGCGCACAGCTTTGGATTGACCGAGGGACGATTCCGAAAAGTGATCAAGCGGGCCGCGGAGATCATGAAAGGTGACGGCTTTTTCGATAGGTATAAACGGACTGAGTGAACTACTACAACGAAAACGATCCCAAGACGGCCGCGTGGTTGCGCGCGCTCATCGAGGCGAAAGTGATATCGGAGGGCGTAGTGGATGATCGATCCATCATCGACATGGAAGGAAGAGAGTTGGGGGGATATCGACAGTGCCAT
>SDBT01021149.1_pt1 | contig 10171 bp, 6 predicted proteins | sample 2277101 | NCBI WGS metagenome assembly SDBT01 (sample SAMN10404973, study PRJNA504765) | marine sediment metagenome | isolation source: marine sediment core GS10_PC15, 103 cmbsf | place: Arctic Ocean: Southern Knipovich Ridge | collected 2010
ATTAAAAGGAGGGATACGGTTCAATGCCACTTTTGTGGCTATAAAATTATCAAACCTTATCCTAAAGACCAGCTTTGCCCTAAATGTGGTAAATTTTTAGCTATTTTACTAGATTTGACTTCAAAAAAACAAGAAAAACCACAACCTAAGAAATTTGAAACAAAAAATATCACAGTAATTTCAAAACTTAAAGGTAAAGTGAGAATAAAGGAAAAACCACATAATATTTCTTTAGAAAGTGATAAAATTAAATTGAAAAAAGGCGAATACATAAAACTACTCGGTATTACCTCAACTGAGAGGACTCAACTATATTGCAGCAATAACAATTATATCTATTTATTAGAATTAACAAATAATTTAGACCTCATAGCAACGGGGGTCTTAGGTGGTGAACTTGATAAAATGCTTCTAATATCCGAAGAAAAGAATAAAGAAGAGAAATGCCAATTTTATGAAAAAAATGGTATTATTTATCTCGTTTATGGGAAATTTCCTGATAAGAAAGGTAAATGGATACTTGAACAAATGTCGAATAATTTCTCAGAATTAGCACGTGGTATGGATGTAGATAAATTAGATAAGTTTGAAAAATATAATTTAGAGCATAAATTTAAACAACGAATTCAATTTATTTTAGAACAATATGTTAGATTACAAGAAATATTTACAGATCAAGAAATCCCTTATATTGAAGATACAATTAGAATTGATTACATCGGATTATCCTCAATGTCTATTGGTGTAATATCACTTTTATTAGGCGAAGAGGATTTAAATGTTGATATCCCTGGTGAATTTGAAAATCCAGAAGAAGAAAAAGAAATGATTGAATCGATGCTTACCGCGAAGATTGAAGCAATTGCCGCAAACACTCAAGGAAATACAGGGGCTACACCAAGATGGATTGCCGTCAAATTAGGCTTTCAAAAATTTCGCTTTTTAACATTTAAAAAGTATGAGAATAATTACTTCCTTTCAATGCTTTCGGAAGGAAATTTAGAAAAAATTGAGCAAGTGGAAAAATTGCTTAATGCAGAAATAAGCCAAGTAACAAATAAAGTGTTTTCAGGAGATTTAAAACCATTTAATAAATTAAAAACAAGTGTCGCAAAATCTTTTAAAAAAAGGAGAAATTTTCCCCCGTTTATTTTTAAATAGAAGCTCTATCTAAGATTAAATATTATATTGTTTGAAAATGAGAAAAAAGAACTAGACTAAAGAAAGTTTTTCCTCCACAATTTTAATAATTTTTTAAATATTTATATAATTGAATAAATGTTAACTCCTAAAAGAATCTATAAAGATTTTGAGAATAAAATTATTAATAAACATAATGCGTTTTATTTATTAATCTCTTTAATAGAAAATAGCGATAATGAAGATATAAGACTAAGCTCTCTTAAATTTTTAGAAAAAATCGGTATAATTAATGAGCATTATTTCAATATTATTGAAAATATGCTTATATCAGATTCTAATGTGAAAATTAGAATTACTTCCGCAGAACTACTTCAAAAAAAGATCTTTGATAATACTTTAGCGCCATTAAAGTGGGCATTAAGACATGAAACAGATTATAAATGTTTAATCATGATTATTCAGTCGTTAGAAAAAATTAATAATAACGAATCAAAACTAATTCTATTTGATGAAACAAAAAAAATCATGAAAATTAAATATCTTAATAAAAATAAGGGAATTGAAAATAAAAAATTTAAAAGAGCTCTTAAAAAAATGTTTAAAAATAAAAAACTAGATGAGTTTATTAATCGAGAACTTGCAGAAATACTAATTAATTTTTTGACAATTCATCATCTTACAAAACGATATCCAAATGTATATTATGAATTAGATTTGCAATGTGGATTAGTAAAGGAATTAGATTTATCAGATTATTTAGAATATGAGGTTAAAGGTATACCTTTTGGATGGAAAAATAATATTTCATCTATCTCTGAAATTTCTTGTATTACACACTTGAAACAATTGAAAAAAATCGATCTTTCAAATAATCAAATAGAAGATCTTAAAGAATTAACAAAATTACCTGAGTTAACTCATTTAATACTTATAAATAATAAGATTAATGAAGTGATAAATCTTAAATATTTAAAATCTTTTCCAAATCTCCAATATTTAGATTTAAGAGGTAATAATATTATAAAAAAATTAGCACCAAGTGTTTTCAATTTAAACACTAGAGTAATACTAAAAGATTCATTTACAAAATTAAGTTAAAATAGGTTATTCAATTAATTTAGTTTTACCGCTACCCCAAACTCCAAGGGCTACACCTAACTCATTATGTTCTTTAGCATATTCCTTTACTTTAAGTCCTTGCATTACTGCATCAATGGCTTGTCTAAAAGCCTTTGCTCCATTTATCGGACCATCAGGATGACTATGAATTCCTCCCCCACTTCCAATTAATATATCTTTTCCTGCCTCTTTAACGCATTTCTCTACCATTCCTGGAGTGATTCCCCCGCTTGGCATTGGTAATGTAGGTTTAATATGCTGGAATGGAAACCTAAGTGCTTTGAGGTTCTGTTCGTATCTTTCCTCTAAAATCTCTGCTTTTCCATAAGGTGCAGGAATTACAACAATATCTGCCCCACACATTCGAGGTAATTTCGCGAAAGTTAGCATACTTGTCATTCCAGTGTTTATTCCGCCAAAATATGCTCCTCCAAAATCCATGTGACCCAAAATTGGAACTTTGATTGATGGATCTTCCGCAATTTGCCTTAAAGCTTCAAAACCAGCAGTTAAATAGTTTACCATTAATGCATTTGCCCCCAATTCAATCATTTTATCAGCATATTCAAACATCTCAGGAAACTTACTTGTAATATTTATTGAATATAATGTTTTTTCTCCCTTCTCTGAATCTGCCCTATCAACACTCTCCATTACTGCCACAATTCTATCTTCTAAAGTATTGAATGAAGCATTTGAAATTAGCTCATCATCCTTTACTACATCACACCCTCCAACTGCTGCTTTATATACCAAATCAGCTGCAACTTCACAAGTATGTCCAGTACAAGGTTTCACCATATTGTTTAATAAGGGTCTTTCTGGTACTTTTAAAAGGGTTCTGAGGCCATCAATTCCAAATTTTGGACCTTTGAAGTCTTCTAAATATGCTTTTGGAAATGCTAGATCTACCAATTTTAACCCATGAGTTATACTAATATTACCTATAACAGAAGTCAATAGCATAGGTATCCCGTTATTTTTAATATTTACAACAGGGAAAGCAATTTGAACAAAATACCTTCTTTCCTTGACGTCTTTAGGAATATAATATTCATACATAGGTAATTCATACACTCCAAGCACTCTAGCAACATGATTTTTTCTCACATCAGCGGTTTCAGCAGGTACCCTAACCCATGTTCCTGTTGATTGTTCAATTGCAACAAATCGAGATAAATAATTAATATTCTGTCCTTTAGGCCGTTTTATTATGTAACTAGCGATTACATACTTTTCTAAATCAATCCCATCTAATCCCAGTGCTTCGGGAAGATCTAAATACTTATCAGTAGAATTCATTTTTGATTTTATTTTTTTATTTTGATAGGAGAGAGTAATAATATTCAATTCAAAAATTTTATCATTACTGTTCAGGATGTAATAGTTTAAGGAAAAAAAAGTAGAATGTATTAAAAGAATAGCTGGAGTATTTGCCCTCATTTAAAGTCTTTTTTACTCTTTTTCCAAAATTTCACTTTTAATTATAATTAACTACAAGAGTAGCTTATGTTTAAGAAACACTATCAAACAAAAAATAAAAAAAATAACTTACTGTTCCTTTGATTTCGCCGAAGCTTTAATATTAGTATATGTATTTTCTAGCACAGTTAGATATTCAAGTAAGACCTGATCTGCTTTTGATTTTTGATCGTGCTCTTTTTTGATGATATTCAATACATATTTTGGAAAAATTAATCCCAAATAGAAATCTGAAAGAAGTGCATAATATTCAATATTTCGATTATCTTGGAAAACTTGAACCAGTTTATTGTCCCAGAGCATTTTTAATACTGAATCTAAATCTTCCAATCCTTTTTTCTTTAATTTCTCAAGATCATTTCTGGTGACTACTGATTTTCTTAACAGTCGTAGAGTATCATAAACTTGTGGATTGATAAGAATATCTATTATTCTTAGATTATCTGCTTCTGTTGGATGATAACTTTGAAAGTATTTCTTTACTTCTAAACGATAATTTTTTATAAGCTGAGAAGGTAGACCAGCACTTAATGGATTATCTAAAATTTTCACTGGTGGCATCCGTAAAACTACAATATCTCTAGTTAGAAAAATTAATTCCGAGGGCATACCTTTAACTGTTGTTTCCTTTATAATCTCAAGTTTAACTAGTTCTATCAAAACTCCTTCTAAATCAACAAAGCCTTGTTTATATTGATCTTTTAACCAAACCATTAATTCAGACTTGGAAACTACTCCCTCGTCTCTCAAACGTTTAATTATCATGCGTTTGATTTCATCTTGATATGTTATTGCTAGTCGTTGTTCACTATTTAGGGTAGGGTATACAGATAATCTTCGGAAAAGCGTAGGAATCAGTGGTAAATAAGCTTCATCTACTAAATTGTTTAGAATAATTCGGGATATATCTATTATCCCCCCTTCATAAGAATCTGCATCGTCATCTAAGTCTAAAAGTAAAAGGATGTAATATCCTTTTTCTGGTCCAGTATAGTAAGATGCAATATTTACAGAACCTATCATTAAACTTATCATTCCAGACTCTCCGCTGTACTCATGAGTGCTGTAAACCTGCATCAATGTTTTATCTGGAATATTAATTTCTTCTGGATATATAGCTAATGTTTCAGCGCCAACTCTTTCATCCCATCTCATTACGATTAGCCCAAAAGGCATTAAATCGCACCTCTCTTAAAATCATTGTTTTCGCCTTCTATTTCAAGTAATCTCTTTTCTTTTGTTTTTTATGTCAATTACATCTTCTAATGATAGTCCAATCTTGCTCCATCTATCTCCAAACTTATTTATAATAATTTCTTCTTTTGAAGGGTATAGGAGCGATTCTGCAATAATTTTCTTCTTTTTTATCTGTTTTTTCATTTCCCTTGCTTTTTTAACAAAGGTTGGTATTCGCCGCTGTTGAATAATTCGATAAATTGCTATACTACCTACTATTGCAATAATATAACCAACAATCAGCAAGAAATAAAACATTGGGATACTAGAAATCTCTTGCATATTAACTACCATTGTAACAGTAAATATTGAAAGTAATACTAGAATCAATAAGAATGTTAGCGTTATTATATTTTTTGGTATTATTTTTGAGTTTTTCATATTTAATTACCTCATTTTTGAAGAATTTTTTTCACTTACTTAATTACTAATAAAAGGTTTTTAACATTAAATATGCAAATCTAAGTATTTAATTTTACTATCAAAATCTTTTTAAATTTTTTTTTTTGAATTAACGCGAAATCATTTTAATCCAGTATAAATACTTCTAAACTTTAAAATAGTAAAAAAATTTTATTAGAATTTTTTATCATGATTACTCAGGAATTTTTTTTTTTAATGGAGGAGATGAATTGAACTTAACAATTACTAAAACATCATATTCCTTCCCCTTAAATTCTCAAAGAAGATAATTAAAGAAATTTTGTTCCCATTTCGATCGGATAACCAATAGCCATAAAAAATAGGCGATTATACCGTTGAAACAACGGAATCCACGCTTTTAGAGAAAATTTAAAACTAACCAAGATTTTAGAACCTTGTCAAGCGGTTTCGATGAATTAAGAACCCACTTGCGTTAGCTGGTGATGGTCCAATCAATGAATAAATCAATCTAAACGCACAATTACTTTCAAACTTTTCCCTAATCCTTTTCTTTTAAATTGAGAATATTTAAAATAAATCCCTCTAATCTTTCTTATTTTTTAATTTGTAAAAATTTAAATAATTTGGTTTAGATTGAAGGATCAAGGAAAATATCAAAATTTTGATTTTACTTTAAAGAAAGAGAAATTAAAACTCTCTATAACATTAAAATTTCTCAAGATTTAGGTGGGATAAAATGTTAAGGCAAGTATATATTTTAAAAGATGAAAATGTTCTATATAATAAAAATTTTGGTAAAGCGGTGCAATCTGAAGATTTTAGTAAATTATATCACGATATTATCACGGAAATTACAAAGGGAACCGGACTTGTACAGGATAGTTATGATTACATCAAATATAAAATAGTTTTTATTTATGATGAGAATTTGGGATTAATGTTCATGTTTATTACTGATATAAATGATGATCTCTCTCGGACCAGAGCTGAATTAACCAAATTACAAGACGAATTTTTGGATACTTTTGGAGATAGTATAGATGATTTGGATCCTGATCTCATGGAAATCTTAGATCCTATTATAGATTCTGTTCATAGAAACCTTAAAACAAAAATCTCCATAGTAGGATTTTCAGGAGTTGGGAAGACGACAAGTACTAAATTAATTTGTGCGACTGAAATTCCTTCAGTACATATACCTACTATTACGGGAAAGATATCAACTGTTAAAATTGGCAAATTATATTTCCACTTATGGGATTTTGCAGGACAAGAACAGTTTAGCTATTTATGGAACGATTTCATACTTGGTAGTGATGCAGTTCTTATAATTACAGATTCCACTTTAGAAAATGTGGAAAAAAGCAGATTTTTTATCGAATTAGTAAAAGAACATGCTCCCCATGCTCATGCTGCCATAATAGGAAATAAACAAGATTTACCTGATACTTTAAGTGTTGAAAAAATTGAAGAGATACTAGGTCTAAAAACTTATTCCATGATAGCCATAGATCCAGATAATCGAGATAAAATGATACAAATTATAGCAGACATCTTAGGAATAAATGCTGAGGCATCTCCATTGTTAAAACCATTATTTGAAAGGGATGAATTAATAGCCCAAGCAAAAGAGAGCTTAGAAAATGGAGATATCGCTGAAACAGCAGAATATTTTGAAAGAATATCAGATTTATGCCTTGAATTAGGTGATGATAGACTTTATAAAGAATTTTATGAAAAAGCTAAGAAATTGAAAGGATATCTAACTGGTATTTAAGCAAAAAATTTTAATTTTAGTATATTTCTCTTAAACTTTTAAAATAAAATATAAAAAACAAAAAAGATAAAAAACCAAAAAAAAAAATTATTGATATTTAATCTTCTTCTTCAACTTCACTTTTTAATTTAGTAGAGCGATAATTATCATCAAGGACATTTAAATACTCAACCAAAACACCATTAGATTTTGATTTTACCTCATATTGATGAACAATAATATTTAACATATATTTAGGGTAGAACAACGAATTATGAAAATCAGATAGTAAAGCATAATATTCATTTCCTTTAGCATCTTGAAATACATGAATCATTTGATTATCCCATAGCTTCTTTAACCCTCCATCAATATCATCCACTCCCTTTTTTCTAAGTTTCTCTAAAACATTCTTGGTAACAATAGAAATTCTCAGAAGTTTTAAAATCTCGTAAACTTGAGGGTCAGCAATTATCTCATCTAAAATCTTAAGATTATCTTCCTCAGATGGATGATATTTTTGAAAGAAATTCCTCACTGCTACATTGTATTCCTCAATAAATTTTTCGGGAAGTCCACGTTCATCAGGATTTTTCAGTAGCTTAATAGGCGGTCTTCTAATCATAAGGAGATCATTTATTAGGAAAATTAATTCCGACGGCATTCCTTTAACAGAGGTTTCCTTGATTATTTCCTTTTTAATCAACTCCATCAAGATTGCATCTACATCAAAGAAACCTTCTCTATATGTGTCTTTTAACCAGATTTTTAACTCTGATTTAGTTATAACTCCTTCTTCTCTCAATCTTTCTATTATTAATCGATTTACGCTGTCCAAATAAGTGATTCCTAAGCTTTGTTCTTCATTTAAATGAGGATATGTTGATAATCGTTGGAATAGAAAGGGAATCATTTCAAGATAGGCATTATCTTCGAAATTTTGGAAAATAACACGTGAAATATCTGCTAATCCTCCTTCATATGCATCAGCATCCTCATCTAAGTTTAATAGCATAATAATATAAAGAGGTTTTTCTCGACCTGTATAGTATGATGCGATGTTTAAAGGTCCAACTAAAAGACTTATCATTCCCGGTTCTCCCGTGTATTCATGAGCAGCGTAAATTTGCATTAACGTTTCCTCACTGATAATTAACTCTTCAGGGTATTTCGCTAAAATTTCTGTACTTACTTTAATATCCCATCTCATAATTACTAATCCTATTGGCATTACTCATCTCCACCTCTTTCTTTTTCTATTTCATTATCTTCCAGTTTCTCTTCTTCCAATTTCTCTTCTTCCAATTCCTCTGTTTCCAGTTTCTCTTCTTCTAATTCCTCTGTTTCCAGTTTCTCTTCTTCTAATTCCTCTGTTTCCAGTTTCTCTTCTTCTAATTCCTCTGTTTCCAGTTTCTCTTGTTCTAAATCCTCTGTTTCCAGTTTCTCTTGTTCTAAATCCTCTGTTTCCAGTTTCTCTTCTTCTAATTCCTCTGTTTCCAGTTTCTCTTGTTCTAATTTCTCTGTTTCCAGTTTCTCTTCCTCTAATTCCTCTGTTTCCAGTTTCTCTTCCTCTAATTCCTCTGTTTCCAGTTTCTCTTCTTCTAATTCCTCTGTTTCCAGTTTTTCTTCCTCTAATTTCTCTGTTTCCAGTTCCTCTTCTTCTAATTTCTCTGTTTCCAGTTCCTCTTCTTCTAATTTCTCTGTTTCCAGTTCTTCTTCTTCTAATTTCTCTGTTTCCAGTTCTTCTTCTTCTAATTTCTCTGTTTCCAGTTCTTCTTCTTCTAATTTCTCTGTTTCCAGTTCTTCTTCTTCTAATTTCTCTTTTTCCAGTTTCTCTTCTTCCAATTTCTCTGTTTCCAGTTTCTCTTCTTCCAATCTCTCTTGTTCTAATTTCTCTGTCTCCAATCTCTCTTGTTCTAATTTCTCTGTTTCCAATTTCTCTTGTTCTAATTTCTCTGTTTCCAATCTCTCTTGTTCTAATTTCTCTGTTTCCAATTCCTCTGTTTCCAGTTTCTCTTCTTCCAATTCCTCTGTTTCCAATTTCTCTTGTTCTAATTTCTCTGTTTCCAATCTTTCTTGTTCTAATTTCTCTGTTTCCAATCTTTCTTGTTCTAATTTCTCTGTTTCCAATCTCTCTTGTTCTAATTTCTCTGTTTCCAATCTCTCTTGTTCTAATTTCTCTGTTTCCAGTCTCTCTTGTTCTAATTTCTCTGTTTCCAGTCTCTCTTGTTCTAATTTCTCTGTTTCCAGTCTCTCTTGTTCTAATTTCTCTTTCTCCAGTCTCTCTTGTTCTAATTTCTCTTTCTCCAGTCTCTCTTCTTCTTGTTTCTCCCTTTCTAACCTCTTCTTTTCTAGCTTATCTTTCTTAAGTTTCTCCTTTTCTAATTTCTTCTTCTCTAACTTATCTTTCTTAACTTTCTCCTTTTCTAATTTCTTCTTCTCTAGCTTGTCCTTTTTGATTTTAGCCTCTGGACTTATATCCTTTAATGAAAACCTCTTAGTTTTTAAATCTTCTATACCTAATATTTCTTCAAGTGAGAGACCAATTTCTCTCCAATCACCAGCGAATATTTTTGCCATCATATGATCTTTTGTAGGTATCCCTATTGATTCTGCGATCTTCTTTTTAGCTTTAATTAAACTTTTAATTTTTCTAATTTTCTTAACGTGATTCGGTATTCTCGCTTGTTGGATAACTCTATAACCAACAATACTTCCTACTATACCAATGATTGCCGCCGTTATCAAGATAAAGTAAAATGTTGGTACTCCTGGAAATATTTCTGTCATTTTTATATTAATTGTAATTTGCATAGTTTCGGTTTTATAATTAGTACTTTCTATTCTAATTTCCGCAGAAATAGTTTTGGATGTTGTGAATGCTTCTGGTAAAGATTTAAAAGTGAAAGTGTAAGTTCCATCTCCATTATTAGTAATAGTTACATCCTCATATACTTCGCCATCTATGAGAAGTGTAAGGGTAGCATCTGTTACAGGCGAACTAGAAGGATGGTCAAGTGTAATAATAAAGGATAACGTTTTTCCAGATAC
>SDBT01021150.1_pt1 | contig 10171 bp, 12 predicted proteins | sample 2277101 | NCBI WGS metagenome assembly SDBT01 (sample SAMN10404973, study PRJNA504765) | marine sediment metagenome | isolation source: marine sediment core GS10_PC15, 103 cmbsf | place: Arctic Ocean: Southern Knipovich Ridge | collected 2010
TGTTTCGTATAACATAGTCGTAATTCTAAATTAATATTCTTTAGGTTTTTTAGGTTTTGTCTCTTTTGTTTTTTTCTCTTCAGCGCTAGCTTCAGTTCTTTCTTTTACTTCTTCTATTTTTTCTTTAGTTTTAAGAGGTGCTTTTGTTTTTTTAACAAATATTTTTTCTTGAACTTTAGCTTTTTTACCAGATTTACCTTTTAGGTAATATAATTTAGCTCTTCTAACTTTACCTCTTTTTAAAATTTCAATTTTATGAACGTTTGGAGAATGAATTAAATAAACTCTTTCCATTGAACATCCATATGCATTTCTATAAACAGTAAAAGTCTCAGATAACTTAGATCCTTTTTTAGCTATTACTATTCCCATGAATATTTGGATTCTCTCTTTTTGACCTTCTTTAATTTTAGTGTGAACTTTTACAGTATCACCTATTTTAAAATCCGGCAGTTCTTTTTTGAGATAGCTTGATTCAAAACTCTCAATTAATTTTGACGTTGACACTTTGTTTCTCCTTAATTTTCTACTAATTTTTTCTCTTTTGATTTTTTTTGTTTTTGATCTAGAAGAAATTTGAAATATAAATCCGATCTATTTTTTTTCATCTTCTTTATTCCTTCTAAATTTTTATATTCTTTAATCTTTTTATGATTACCATTTAATAAAACTTTAGGAACACTCATATCTTCAAAAACTTCAGGTCTAGTATATTGAGGACCTTCAAACCTACCTTCATTAAAGGTGTCATCATAAGGCGCACTTGGATTTTTTATAACATCCGGTATAAATCTGCTAACAGCATCTACAATAGCAATTGCAGGAATACACCCATTTGTTAAAACAAAATCTCCAATAGATATCTCTTCATCTACTTCACTATCTATAACTCTTTGATCTATTCCTTCATAGTGACCACAAATAAGTATTAAATGTTTTTTTTCTGATAAAGCTATAGCTTTATTTGAATTAAAAATTTTACCTTGAGGTGTTAGATATATAACATAAGAATCTTTTGTTTTAACAGATCTAATTGCATCTATTAATGGCTGAGGGGTTAATACCATGCCTGGGCCCCCGCCAAATGGACGATCATCTACTTTTTTATGCTTATCCTTAGTAAAGTCTCTTATATCTATCTGTCCTATTTCTAAAATCTTATTTTCAATCGCTCTTTTGATGATAGATACATCAAAAGGAGAGGAAAAATAAGAAGGAAATAATGACAATATATCTATTTTCATTTTTAACTCTATTTTTTAGCTTTGCTTTTTGCTTTTTGCTTTAGCTTTATGTTTTTTAATACTTTTTTTTCGTTTAATTTTTTTATTATTTCAGGTGCTGCTTTTTTAACTAAGTTTTTAGCTTTAATTGAAATTTCAGCTCCTAAATTCAAATAGTGCTCTACTCTATCTGATTTAATAGAAAGATTTTTATCGTTTGCTTCTAATGGCTTATACCATCCTAGCATTTCTATATATTTCCCATCTCTTGGGGCTCTTTTATCAAGCACAACTAAACGAAATGTAGAAGAATTTGTTCTTCCCATTTTTCTTAATCGAATCGTTAGCGCCATAGTTTTCCTCCGAAATTATTCATTTGATTCATATTTAACATGTTTTTCATCATCCCTTTTTTAGGCATGTTTTTAAGTAATTTTTTTATTCTCATAAAACCTTTAACAAGTCTATTAACATCATCTAAAGAAGTTCCACTTCCTTTTGACAATCTTCTTCTTCTAGGTTGAGTTAAATCCGCTTGTTGAAGTCTTTCATTTTTTGTCATTGATTTAATTATAGCTTCAGTTTTTTTCATCTCTTTTTCAGGTAGATCTAAATTAGATAATGCGCTCATTCCAGGAATCATCTTCATAATACTTTTCATAGATCCCATTTTTTTAATCATCGACATCTGTTTTAGATAATCATCATAGTTAAAAGTTTGATTTTTTAATTTTTTTTCTAACTTTTCTTTGTCTTCCAAGCTTACTATATCTTCAGCTTTTCTAACTAAATTTATTATATCACCCATCCCCAAAATTCTATCGGCCATAGATTTTGGGTTGAAAATTTGAAGATCATCAATTTTTTCTCCAGTCCCTTCAAACTTAAGTGGTTTTTTTGTAATTTCAGTAATTGAAATTGCAGCTCCAGCTCTAGCATCTGAATCTAACATTGTAAGTATTGAGCCTGTAATTCCAATTTTCTCGTCAAATTGCTTTGCAACATTTACAGCATCTTGTCCTGTCGTAGCGCTAGCTACAAACAGAGTTTCATTTGGATTTACAATGTTTTTTAAATCTTTTAGCTCATCCATCAGTGTGTTGTCTATATGCAGCCTACCTGCTGTATCTACAATTAAAACGTCATACTTTTCATCTTTCGCTTTTTCTATCGCTTTTTTTGCAACTTTTCTTGGATTCTTTTCTAAGTCCATTGAAAAGGTATCAATATTCGCTTGACTTGCTAATTTTTTAAGTTGTTCAATAGCTGCAGGTCTTTGTAAATCACAAGCTGATAAAAGAACTTTTTTGTTTTTCTTTTTTAAATAGTTTGCAAGCTTTACAGCATTTGTTGTCTTTCCTGATCCTTGTAAACCACAAAGCATAATAACTGATGGTTTTGAGTCTAATTTCAAATTAGATTCATTTTCTCCCATTAAAGAGATTAACTCATCGTGCACTATTTTTATAAATTTTTCTCTAGGTGAAATCGATTTTATAACTTTTTCACCTATCGCTTTTTCTTTAACTCTTTGAACAAATAAAGATGCAACAGAATAATTTACATCAGCGTCTAATAAAGAGAGTCTCACCTCTTTAATAGCATCTGTGATATTACCTTCTTTAATTTCCTTCCCTGAAGAAAATTTAGAAAACAAATTTTGAAATTTTTGAGTTAAACTATCAAACATAACTTTAATTACAGTAAAATACCCAATAAAGAATACTAAAGAGTTGAGTCTAATTCAAGAAAAAAGAACCTATCATTAGAATAATAATCTTTAATTATTTCTTTATTCTTCCATTTTTTATTTGAAAAAATATTAAATACTTCATTTTTTTGCATATATCCTATCTCAAAAAACACTTTCCCACAAGGCTTTAAGTATTGTGGAATCATTTTTTCAAGCCTTTTATAAAAATCAAATCCATCATCTTTTGCTAAAAGAGCAAGCTTTGGTTCAAAGTTTTTTACGCTTTTATCTAAATTATCATACTCTTTTTTTGAAATATATGGAGGATTACAAATAATAAAATCTGCTTTGATATTTTCAAAAGGTAAAAGCAAGTCCCCTTCTTTAAAAATTATCTCTACATTGTTTAATTGAGCATTTTTTTTAGCTATTTCTAAAGCTTCTAAAGAAATATCTGCTTGATATATTTTTAGATCTTTTAAAGTTTTTTTTATAGATATACCAATAGCGCCACTACCAGAGCAAAGATCTATTAATACTTTATCTTTATAAGATGTTTCTTTTATTTTTTTTATAGCTAAATCAACTAATCCCTCTGTTTCTACTCTTGGAATTAATACATTTTCATCTACATAAAAAACTGAATTATAAAATTCTACTTCATTTATTATATAAGCAATTGGCTTATCTAAAATTTTCTCATTTAAATATAAAAGGTATTTATTAAATTCTTTACTAGTAATGTTTTTATTTAAATTTAAAAATAGATCATATCTTTTACATTTTAAAATAAAAGATAAAAGCATTTCAGATACTTTTTTGAAATCTAAAACATTATTTTTTTTTAAAAAATCATATGCAAATTGCAGAGTTAAACTAATAGTTTGCATAACAATTTATGAAGACATTTTTTGTTGATAATAAAAAGAGACTAATGCATTGGTTATCTCATCTAAAGCCCCTTCCATTACTTGATCTAAATTATATAAAGTTAAATTAATTCTATGATCTGTAATTCTATTTTGTGGGTAGTTATATGTTCTAATTCTCTCCGATCTATCTCCTGACCCTACCTGCATTGATCTTTGCTCCGATCTTTCTTTTGCTTCATCTTCTCTTTTCTTCTCGAGCAGTTTAGCTGCTAATAGTCTCATTGCTTTGTCTTTATTTTTATGCTGTGATCTTTCATCCTGACATCCCACAACTATTCCGGATGGCCTATGTGTAATTCTAACAGCTGAATCTGTTGTATTAACATGTTGCCCTCCAGCTCCAGAAGATCTAAAAGTATCTATTTTAAGATCTTTTTCATCGATATCAATTGCTTCATCTTCACTTGGCTCTAACATAATAGCAACCGTTGCAGCAGAGGTATGCAATCTTCCTTGTGTTTCTGTTTCAGGAACTCTTTGAACTCTATGAGTTCCAGATTCATATTGAAAAAGCCTAAATACATTTTGCCCAGAAACACTCATAATAAACTCTTTAAAACCACCCTTGTCTGATTCAGTCAACGAAAGAGGCTCGACTTGCCATCCTTTAGCAGATGCATAGTTTTGATACATTCTAACTAGATTGCCAACAAAAAGTGCAGCTTCATCACCACCAGTACCGGCTCTAACTTCCATAATAATATTTCTTGAGTCTCTTGGGTCTGGGGGAACTAATATGTTTTCAAGTCTAGCTTTAGTAATCTCAAGTTCTCTTTCAAGATCTTTAATCTCTTCTTTAATAACTTCAATCATTTCATGATCTTTTTCTGATAAAAGAAGATCTTTATTTTGAATTAATTGATTTTGAGTTTTTGTATAATACTCATAGATATCTTTTAATTCAGATAGTCTTGAATGGTCTTGGGATAATTCTTTAAAAAGTTTTTGATTAGAAAAAATTTCAGCATCGCCTAATTTTTCTTCAACTTCTTTCAAACGAAGAAGCAACTTTTGAATTTTTTCTTCCATTTGCTTTTAAGTTTATTTCTTCTTTACTGCTTTTTTAGTTGTCTTTTTTGCTTTTGTCTTTTTTTCTACAGCAGCTTTTTTTTCTACTTCTTTAGCAGCAAGTTCCTGTTTTCTTTTTTGAGCATATTTATTAGCGAATTTCTCAATTCTACCTTCTGTATCAATAAATTCATTTGATTTAGTAAAAAAAGGATGAGAAGCTGAAGATACTGATAGCTTGTATATTGGATATTCTTTCCCCTCAAATTTTTCTTTTTCTTTTGGTTGCAACGTAGATCCACATACGAATTTGAAACCGGTTGAAGAGTCAACAAATAATACATCTTGATATACTGGATGTGTCTTTTTTTTCATTTTCTTTTACTCCTAATTTTCTATTATAAGGTACTAATTTAACTATATTTTACTTAAAGCACAAGAAAAAATTCTATTATAATTTTTAAAATATTTTTTGAATTTCTAAAGATTGATATATTTTTTTTACATTTTAAATCATTAGTTTTATATAATTATTTCTTAAAAAAAAATACTTAAAAAAAATATGTCTGTTAGTCCTCCTAAAAGAAGAATGAACCTATCTATTAAAATACCAAAAGATGAAGAAGGGAATATCGAACTACAACCTCCTCAAACAACAAAACCATCTGTTCTATACAAAAAACTACCTACTCCTCCTGCACCTGCTCCTGCAATATCCAGGCAATTTACAGCCTATCCCCTGCAGCAGCCTAAAACCCCTCCTTTTAATGCAAGCATTAATCAAATGCTCTCCCCTATGCTTCGTGAATTGTATTATTATCCTGTAGAATCAATAATTAATAGAATTGCTGGAGATTTATTAAGGACTGTATTATCCCGCTCAGCTATAGAACCTCGTTGAAAATAATTTTATACAAATAATTTACTAGTTTTTTAAATATAAATTATTGTAAAAATATTTTTAAAACTTAAAAAAGGAATTTTGCATGCCACATCATAGAGCTTATAAAATAGGACCCGTTAAAACCCCTTTTATTATTAAAGTATTAATTTTAATAATGATCATTGCATCTTTTGCTTCCGCTATTTCATCTATTTATTTGAAATATGACTATATTAGCTATTTTTTAAGCTTATCCTTAATTGGCATAAAAAAGTTTTTTTTATGGCAGCTTTTAACTTATGCCTTTTTACAACCCGGTTATGGAATTTCTATTGGATTTATAGCTCATCTGTTATTTAACATGTATATCTTATGGGTGATTGGTTCTGATGTTATTGCAAAAAGCTCTAAAAAAGATTTTTTAAATGTATTTTTTTCATCTATTATTATATCAGGTTTAATATCTTTACTTACTATGTATATTGGATATCCTTTTTATATGCATGCAACTACCAGCGTAAGCGTTTATGCTATATTAATTGCATGGATGATGCTAAGCCCACAAAATACAAATATTTTTTTACTTCAAACCACTAAAATTAAAATTAAATGGATTGTTCTGTCAATAGTAGGATTTAATTTACTTATCAATCTATCTGATAATGATTTTGTTAAGTTTTTTACCTATTTATCAGCATCTTTAGTTTCTTATTTTTATTTTATGATTGTTTATTTAAAAAATGGACCTTTTAAAAAGTTTCATGCTTTTGAAAGAAAGTTAATGAGTAAATTCAAAAAACCTAAAATGAAGAAAACTAAAAGAAAAAATTAAATTTATATTTTAGTTTTTTTTCTTTGTTTTTCAAAAAACTTTTTGAGTATATTAGAAGAATTTTCTTCTAATATACCACCTGTAATTTCTAGATTATGTATAGGATGTTTTTTTTCAAAAACATTTATAAAACTACCATGAGATCCAACTCTTATATCTTTTGCGCCATATACCAATCTAGATACTCTAGAATTTATTATAGCCCCAGCGCACATAATGCAGGGCTCTAGCGTTGTATACATAGTTGTATTTAACAATCTAAAGTTATTCATATAACTTGAAGCTACAGTTAAAGCTAACATCTCAGCATGAGCTGTAGCATCCTTTAAAAGTTCTACTTGATTATGAGCTTTTGCAATAATATTACCTTCAAAAACAATAATACAACCTACTGGTACTTCATTTTTTTCATACGCAATTTCAGCTTCCTTTATTGCCATCATCATAAAATATTCATCTTTGTTCATTTTTTACCTAAAATTGCAATTATTATTTTTAAAATAAGATAAATTTATCTAATGTAATTAACAAAAAATTTAACAATTAAAGCATTTTTAATCAACATTCATATTTTTATTATAAAATAAATCTTTAAAATTAATTTTTTATAAATATAGAAAAGACTTTTATTTGTTGCTCAATTTTAAGAAATTAGGTAAAATAATCATAAAAAAAACAATATAGGAGAAGATCCATGCCTTTAGATAAAGGAACTAAAGAAGAAATTACAAAGCAATTTCAACTACATGAAAAAGATACTGGATCAGCAGACGTTCAAATAGCAATCTTATCAGAAAGAATAAATGAGATAAAAGAGCACTTAAAAATAGCTCCTAAAGATCATAGTTCTAGACTTGCTCTTTTAAAATTAGTAGGTCAAAGAAGAAAGTTGTTAGATTATTTGAATTCAACTGATACTAAAAGATACCAGCATCTGTTAGTTAAATTAAACCTTAGAAAATAATTTTTTATATAGCGTTAGTAAAAAATTTATTAACGCTTTTTAAACTTGCTAATGATTAGAAAGGATAAAGAACAGAAAGAAAATTTTAAACAAATTATTTGAGATTTTGTTTCTGATTTTTATCTTTTTTTTACTTCATATAGCTACAAAAAAAAAGGAGCCCCTATAATGGAGCGAAAAAAAAAGACCTTTGAAATAGAAGGAAAAAAGATAACTTTAGAAACAGGAAAAATTGCAAGACAAGCAAACGGATCTATTTTATTACATCAAGGTGATACAACAATTCTAACAACTGCTTGTGCCTCAAAAGAGGCAATGGAAGAAATAGATTTTCTGCCTTTAAGAGTAGACTATGTAGAAAAATTTTCAGCTGTAGGTAAAACTCTTGGTGGATTTATAAAAAGAGAAGGAAGACCAAAAACATCTGAAATATTAGTTAGTAGATTAATAGATAGATCATTAAGACCTCTTTTTGAAAATGGATATTATCAAGACACTCAAATTTTATCTTATGTATATTCGTACGATGGACTACATAAACCAGATGTTTTAGCTATATGTGCAGCATCTGCAGCTCTCGCAATTTCAGACATTCCATTTATCAAACCAATAGGAGCTGTTAGAGTTGGTATGATTAATGGAGAATTTGTAATAAACCCTAATAATGAAGAATTAAAAGAATCAAGATTGGATCTAATAGTATCAGGATCTCATGATGCCATTTTAATGATTGAAGGACACTGCGATTTTTTAACTGAAGAAGAGGTTTTTCAAGCGATAGAATACGCTCATAAATCTATTCAAGTAATTTGCGATGCTATTAAAGATTTTGCAAAAGAAGTTGGAAAAGAAAAAAATAGAGATAAGGTATCCGCTATTCCTCAAGAATTAATAGATCTAGTAGCTGATAAAACATCAGATAACATTACAAAAAGTTTAAAAATTGCTGATAAAAAATTAAGAGAACAATCTTTTTCAGAAATTTCTAAAAATTTATTTGAAGAATTATTCCCTGAAGATCAAAAACCAAAATATCTAAAAAGAAATGTAAAAATAGCATTTAAGAAAATATCTTCTGATATTATGAGAAACATGATTTTAACTGAAAAAGTTAGAATAGATGGTAGAAAAACTGATGAGATTAGAAAAATTGATATTGAAACATCACTTCTTGGAAGAACTCACGGTTCTGCTCTATTTACAAGAGGCGAAACTCAAGCAATTGCAGTTTGTACTCTTGGAAACGAAACTATGGCAGAGAAATATGAAGATCTTCATGGTGATGGAGCTCATAGATTCTATCTTCAATATTCTTTTCCACCATTTTCTGTTGGTGAAGTTGGTAGATCAGGTCCTCCGGGAAGAAGAGAAATTGGCCATGGTAAATTAGCTGAAAGAGCCTTAACTTCAATCCTGCCTGAACAAGTTGATTTTCCTTATACTATAAGATTAGAATCTAATATCACTGAATCTAATGGATCCTCTTCTATGGCTTCAGTTTGCGGTGGATGCTTAGCTTTAATGGATGCCGGTGTGCCTGTTAAAAAAGTAGTATCTGGTATTGCTATGGGACTTATCTTAGAAAATGATAAGTTTATTATTTTATCTGATATTCTAGGAGCTGAAGATGCTCTTGGTGATATGGACTTTAAAATAACAGGTGATGAAAATGGAATATCTGCTTTCCAAATGGATATAAAAGTTGAATGTATAACCAAAGAAATCATGGAAAAAGCTCTGCATCAAGCAAAAGAAGGTAGAATTCACATTTTGAAAAAAATGCTAGATACTTGTCCTAAACCTAGAGAACAACTTTCATTATATGCACCAAAAATTATTACACTTCAAATTAAACCAAGCAAAATTGGAGAAGTAATTGGTCCTGGTGGCAAAATGATTCGATCAATTATTGAAGAGACTAAAGTAGAAATTGATATTTCAAATGAAGGATTAGTTACTATATCTTCAACAGATCAACAAGCTATTGATAAAGCTATTGCAATAGTAACTGGCATAACATCTGAAGTAGAAATTGGGAAAACATATAAAGGAAAAATTGTATCAATCAAAACCTTTGGCTTATTTGTTAAAATTTTTAATAAAGAAGGACTTTGTCATATATCTGAAATATCTCATTCTAGAATTGAAAATTTAGAAGAAATTTTCAAAGAAGGAGATCCTATAGAGGTAAAAGTTTTAGATGTTAATGATAGAGGACAAATAAAACTATCTCATAAAGCCCTTCTTCAAAAAGCTTAAAAACCTAACTAAAAAAAAGCTAAGTGATTTAATTAAATCCCTTAGCTTTTTTTATATAATTAGAAAAATAAATTATTTAAATATTATTTATTTTTCATCACTAATGTCCATACCTAGTATTGGCGAGTGCCTTTTACCTGATGTTTCTTTTTCAATTTTCGTTTCTCTCAAAATTCGCTCACATTTTTGGTCTTTATCTCCAATGAATCCTAATTCTACTTCAGTAGGTTTATAAGTTTCGCTTTTCATACCTATTTTAGAAAGCTCCGAAACAATTTCAAATTCTAATGATTCTAGTTTTACACCACTTTTAACGCCTCTATCAATAAAATCCTTAGTCGCTACTAAGTCCTCTGGTAGTAAAATACTACTATTTT
>SDBT01021151.1_pt1 | contig 10171 bp, 9 predicted proteins | sample 2277101 | NCBI WGS metagenome assembly SDBT01 (sample SAMN10404973, study PRJNA504765) | marine sediment metagenome | isolation source: marine sediment core GS10_PC15, 103 cmbsf | place: Arctic Ocean: Southern Knipovich Ridge | collected 2010
ACCCCAACGACACAACAACCGAGCCTCTCGAATCTGTCCAACACCTCGCGTCTTTGCCGCTGCCGAGGCGGCTCGGCGGCACAACTGGACGATACGCTCGCCCACAAGGTCAAGAGCATCAGCCACCGCAGGCTGAACCGCAACCGGTAGCGGCAAGGGTTCGGGACCGTTGGTTGTTGCATTTGGGTCATCTGTGCCGGGTCAACTTTTTGGGGGAGATTCCGGACGCTGTGGTGAAACTGCAGCGGCAACTTACCCATGTCTCCCGGGAAATCGAAGAGGTACTGATCGACCGCGAGGCTGCCGCCCTGGCCGGGGGCATCTTTTCCAGTATCGCCACTGAATCTGAGTCGGTCCTGAAAGAACTGAAAATAGAGATTCAGGAAGGTTTTAGTGCCATCGTTCAAGGAGAATCGCCGGAAAAACGCCTCGTCTTGCTGGACGGATTACATATGAAAGAACTGGAAGCGACCGACGCACAGGGTTCGAGTCGGCCCCTGGACCACCTCTCCAGCGGCACCAGGAACGCCTTCCTGCTCTCCGCCCGCCTGGTCCTGGCCAGAAAATCCAGGTCCGGGCCGGGAATCCTGGTCCTCGACGAACCCTTCCTTACCCTGGATGCCTACCGCTGCCGGAGCACCCTCAAGCTGCTGTACTCCTTTCAGCAGAAATTTAACTGGCAGATCATCATGTTCAGCAAGGACGAAAATCTGGTCGAACAGTCCGAAAAAATCTTCGGTAGCATCCAGGTACACCGGCTGTAGAATCCCACTGGTTTTGGGCTCGGAAGTGCAGACTGTGCCTCCCGCCCGACGGAAGCTCCCGCCCTGTGGAAAGTCCCGCCGGGCGGGGTTCCCTGCCCGGGTGCGCCCTGTCGGACGGCGTACACCTTGCTCGAGGAGTGCACCCTGTCAGGCGGCGTGCACCTGCCCGGCGGGTTGCGCCCTGTCAGGCGGCGTCTTTTTGTACTACTAGCAGCAATCAGAGGGCCGAGTGTCTTCGGGCGAATTACCTTTAGTTTCCCGTAGATAAGCCTCAGCGGTCCGGCGCAGGCCCTCCCGCCAATCGACCCGGGGCTCGTAGCCCAGGATCTTTCGTGCCCGGTCTATGCTGAAGTGGAAATCGTTGGCCAGGTGATCCACCCGGTAGCGAGACAGGGGCGGGTCCGCCTTGATGCCGAAGATCCGGTAAACAAAGGGCAGTACCGCGCCCAAGAGACGAGCCGGCGGGAAGGGCAGGCTGAGAAAGGGCTTTACCTGCAGCAGGGAGGCAGAAAACTCGAGCAACTCTTTCCAGGTGATCCATTCTCCGCCGGTAATATTGAAGACCAAACCTGCGCTCTGCTCACTTTCCAGAGCAAGAATCACCGCCTCCACCAGGTCGGATACGTATACCGGGCAGGTCAAGGAATGCCCGCCGCCGATGGTTCCCTTTACCCACCACTTCTGGGCAGCCAGCAGGCGATAAAACATGGTTGTATCGCCGGGGCCGTAGACATTTCCAGGACGGATGACCGTAGTCCGGAAAGAGCCGGAGTTCTTGGAAAGAACATAGTCCTCGGCCATCTTCTTACTGACCTGGTAGGCGTTGACGTGGGGGTAGTAAGGTCCTTCCTCGCTGCTGTTTCGATGGGGACCAAAACCGTGCACGGCAATGGAGCCGATAAAAACGAAACTCCGGCAGCCGGCCTGTTTAGTCGCTTCCAGGAGATCGACGATGACCTGGTAGTTCAGCTTTCTAAATAGCGCTGCCGAGCCCCAGTCTCCCACCAGGGCGGCCGCATGGATAACGGTACTCACGCCCCGGACCGCTTCGCCGGGCGCCTCCGGGTCGGTCAGGTCTAGGCGCAGCAGCTCCACCCCGGCCCGGCCCAGTGCTTCCAGGGGTACGGGTGGGACAGGCCGGCGGTACAAGGCCCGCACCGGGTAACCGCGTTCGTGCAGAGTCCTGGCCAACCAGCCACCGATAAACCCGGAGGCACCGGTAACCAGGACTTTGTCCGGCGGCTCATGCGCCGGCCCCCCCGCCGGACGGCCCTCCCCGTTGCTGCGCCCTTTATCCATCTAGGGCAGGACCTCCAGGAAGCGCAGTTGGATAAAAAGATCCGTAGCCAAGCCTATGGTAGCATGGAAGACCAGGCCCGGTAAAATGGAGCGTGTTTTTATTACCAGGTAGGCGGCAAATACACCGAAGATAACGGCGCCGTAGGTCTCGACTGCCGGATGGCCGAAATGAAGCAGGGTCGAAGGAATGGTCTGGAAGCTGGCCACGATCAGCAAGGCAGCCCCCCCCTTCTTTTCATCTTCATTGACCAGGCGCAGGAAGGGAAAAATCAGAAAGCCACGGAAAAAAAACTCCCAGGGTAGGTAGTAGCACAACAGGTAAAGCAAGCCGTGGAGAGCGAACCAGCCAAAACCCTGTTCTTCCACGAGATGCAGCAGGGTCCGTGAGTAGGGGTAGAAGGCATAGGACGCCGGAGTGTACGCGGCTACCAGGCCGACAACGATCCAAAACAGGACCAGCATCCAGAAAAACCAGCCCGGCAAAAAGGTCTTGGGCCGGCACAAACCCAAACCGGGCAGCTTTTCACGGAACAGCAGAACAGCGGTCAGGGGGATGAGACCCAAAAAGAGGAAAGAGAGTAGAAATCTCGAGGCATACACGGGCAGATCACCCCGCAAGCCCCCGAAAAGCGACTCGGCCAGCCACTCCCCGCCGAAAGGCGGAGTCAAATCGGTGAAAGTAACCAGGCAGAGGGCGGCCACCATCAGGTAAACCAGCTCCCGATATTGCTTCAGGAGCCGGGCCGGGTCGAAGGTCTGGAAGAGTTTGGGCTTCATTCCTTTTTTCCCGACCCCACTTCGGCCCACAGGCGGACCAGATTGACCGCGGTCCTGGCCGCTCGAACCATGGCCGGAAGGGCGACCCACTCCTGCCGGCTGTGAAAGTTGTGCCCGCCGGTAAAAATGTTCGGTGTAGGAATTCCCATTTCAGTGAGCCGGGCGCCGTCGGTTCCGCCACGGATAATTCGGTACTCCGCTTCGATGCCGGTAGCACGGACGGCGCCTTCCAGCAGCTCGAGAACCTGCCTGGCTTCCCGCAAGTAACGGGCCATATTGGCGTATTGCTTTTTAACCTCGATCTCGACCCGGCCTTGTGGAAACGCCGCTTCCACCGCCCGGGCAAACTGTTTTACCGCTTCGATCCGTCGCTTGATCCCGGTTTCTTCAAAATCGCGCAGATAGATCTCCAACTCGGTTGATTCAACACGACCATTGATTTCCAGGGGAAAGTAGAAACCGTAGCGCCCATCGGTGGCCTGCGGGCTTTCCGTGCCGGGCAACATGCTGACAAAATGGGCGGCCATCTCGACAGCGTTTACCAGTTTCCCCCGGGCCACGCCGGTGTGGATGCTGTTCCCATGAAATACCAGCTTGACCTTGTACGCCTCAAAACACTCCGCTTCGATGGTTCCCTCTTCCCCACCGTCAAACGTGTAGCAGTAGCGGGCGGAGAGTTTGTCAATGGGAAAGCGCTCCATACTCAAACCCTGTTCTTCGTCCGGGGTAAATAGAACAGTCAAGCGGCCGTGAGGGATTTCCGGGTGAGACTGCAGATATTCCAGGGCTACCATGATCTCGGCGATGCCGGCCTTGTCGTCTGCCCCCAGAAGGGTCCGGCCGTCCGAACTGATCAGGGTCTGGCCCTTATAGCGCAATAACTCAGGAAACTCGGCCGGGTCCAGCACAACTCCGTCTTTCAAGCAGAGTATTTCTCCGGAGTAGCACTCATGGACCTGGGGATCGATGCCCCCGCCCGGGACCGCGTCGCTGGTATCTACATGGGCAATATACCCGATTTCCGGCGGCTCCGCTTGATGGTCAGGCAGATTCGACTCGAGGCTGGCGAAGAGAAAGCCCTGCTCGTCCAGGGTTACCCCTTTTACATCCAAATCCTTGAGCTCTTGAGCCAGTAGACGACTCAGCTGCAGCTGTCCTGCGGTTGTCGGCCGTTTTTTCGAGTGCCCGTCCGAGGTCGTGTCAATGCGAACATACTCGAGAAATCGTTTTAGAAGTCGTTCTTCGAACCAGCGATCTTCATTCATGGAAAAAAACATATCGCAATCTTCGATCGCAACCCTAAGGAAGATTGCGATGTACTAGTTTTTTTATGGAAAATCTTGTTAAAATAACAAGATTTTCGGTTGTTATATTTTAACGAATGGGCCCCGGTCCGTCAACGGAAGGGGCGGAGCAATGGCGGAGTACCGGTGGATTGACCGAATTATAAATGCAGGTGTAGGATGCCTTATGAAAGCAGAAGGAAGAACCATGGAACATGAGGGCGTCATGATGGTGGCCAGGCAAATCTGCATTGCCGCCCGAACCGCGCCCAAAGGAAAAGGAACCGACAACCTGTTTACCCTGGTGCTCAGCGGCCCGGAAAAGGACGAGTTGGCCGAGGAAATGCAGCGTTTCGGTGAAGACAGGAACATCGCTTTTTTTGTACGAGACGCGAACTGCGTGCGCCAGGCCGAGATCCTGGTACTGCTCGGTACCAAAATCGAGCAGCTGGAGGTACCGGGCTGTGGATTTTGCGGCTTTAAAGATTGTGCCGAAAATCGAAAGAACGGGGGAATATGCGCCTTCAATACGGGCGACCTGGGTATTGCCGTCGGTTCGGCGGTAAGCATTGCCGCCGATAACCGGGTGGACAACAGGGTCCTCTTCTCGGCTGGACGAGCGGCCCTGAACCTGAAGCTGCTCGGCGAAGAGGTCAAAATCGTCTTGGGCATCCCTCTGAGCGTCAGCGGGAAGAGCCCGTTCTTCGACCGAAAGTAGAAGCACGCCTGCCAGGGACCCTGGAGCTAAAGATGTGAATAAGTGTTGCCAAAATAAACAGCAAATAGGCGGGGACCTCTCTCACAGTGGGCTGTTCGGCCAGGATAAGGGCGGCCGCCACCGTGTTGGTCACCGGTTCGAACAGCGTAAAGAACGAAGCCGTTAAAGGCGATATATGCCGTACGGCGAAGTTGAAAGCCGTGTGTCCGATCAGGGTAGGAAAGGCGATCAAGGCCAGCAGGGCCATGATCGAGGCGGTGTTCCCCCAATTCACATGGAACAGTTCTCCCCGGATCATGGCCAGAGGCAGGGTTAACAGTCCTCCCCAGAAATAGATAATCTGGATATAGCTTAAATGAGGAACGGAAGCAGACAACTTCCTGGAAAGCAGCAAGTAGAGCACGAAGAGCAGCATGGAGACGAAGCAGAGCAAGTCCCCGGTTGTCCCGAAGCCGACCACGCCTAGTACGAAGAGCCACAGGCCTCCGGCAGCGACCAGGACTAAGGAGAGATAGGTCGCTGCGGACAGCTTTCGGCGATACAAAAAGCGCTCGGCAACAGCGAAGAAGATCGGGTTAAGGGAAAAAACGAAAGTGCCGCTGGCCACGGTTGTGGTCTTGATGCCGGCCACCCAGAATTGGAAGTGCAGGCCCAGCACCACACCGGGAGTGATCAGCAGCAGCAACTCGGCGAATGCTCTTTCCCGCAGGGTCTGCCGGAGCGATTTCCAGCAAAAAGGGGTAATGACGAGACCTGCCAGCAGGATCCTAAGCGAGGCGATGACCGGGGCCGGGAAAAGGCACAGCCGGATCAGTACAGCTGTAAAGGCAGAGCTCATGGCGCCCAGGATCAGGGCGACCAGGGCCAACCGTTGGCTGGAACCTGCCGGCTTCATTGTCCGACCCTCTGCCTGAACCCCGAAATTTGAAAAAGCATAGCATTGTATACTGCCTTATGCGCCGCCTGTAAACCATTTACCCCGCAACCTTCCAGCGGTGTATAACGCAAATCAACGTATATCCAGTTCGTGCGTCTATTTCTCTCCCAGAGCTCTCTCAATTGCTTCTTTCAATTCCTGTGGTTTGAATCCGAAAGGACCCAACCCACCGGCATATTGAATCCGCCCATCCACCCCGACAAGGTATAGCCTGGTGGGTGCCGCGGCATAGGCCCGGTTAACACGGTCATCCATTTCATCAACAAGAGTGGGGATATCATATTCAAGAGTCGTATGGCATCGTGCGGCTACTTGTCGACGCTCAAGCATTGTCGAGGGATCGGAAACATCCGTGGCCGCTTTTGACCCAATAATTTTCAAGGCCAGGCCCGTTAACCCGCCGCCCAGCCACCAGCCATCGGTTGGATGCGCTTCTCGGATGTAGATGACGAGGAACTGAACTCTGTCGTGATATGTTCTGTAAAGATCGTGGAGACTCACGGTCCCCTTAACAAAGGGCGGTCAGGTGAAGCTCCCGAAAATCAAGGCAACGGGCTTCTGCGCTTTGAAGTCAGCCAGGCACACAGAAGTCTTTTTCCTGATATCAAACAGTTCAAAATCCGGTGCCGGGTCACCTATCCGGGGAGCTTCGGCATCATATTTTTTCTGCCAAGCGCGGTACTCTCTTCTTATTTGCACGGATTTTATCATAGATGTATTCCTTATCTCATTTTTGCACGATTCACACTGGAGGCACAAGCCGCTGCAGGCGATTCTGCACGGCTACGTCAAAGTCGCGGGAATAGTCGGTTTTCAACCTCTTGCGGCTAAAAAATGGCCCCGATCGCTTGGAATTGGTATCGAAAACAGGCAAAATCAGTGCGTCTTTCGAACACGGAGAGGCTGAAAACCGACTTTGCCGCAGGTCTGGGCGATTCTGGCATTGCCACCCCGGGCGTATCCGGTACCCCGGGCGATTACCCTCGCTGTCCGCTTTAAAACCAGGAATAGTGCTCCACTTTCCCGCTGGATCAAGACAAAGAGAGTACTTATACTAACGGGCATGTTATGGCTCGTATTTGCCTCCCTGGCAGGATCCTTCGGCGCCCTGTTCAGCCTTACCTACAAGTTTAGAGAGAGGTGATCTTCCCGTCAATCAGCTTATGCTTCTCTTCTCTCTGTTCTCCATGCTCGGTTCTGTGGTTGGCTTGCTGCTCTTCGGTGAATCTCTCAATAACCCGGCTGCTCTGTGGCTCGGAGTTCTCTTCGGCACTTTTATGTTTACTGCCGTGCGTCTGTTTTTTTTTGTGTCCGCCAAAGCGCGGCTGAACATGACCTGGCTCATTATCCAATTCGGCCTGCTGATCCCATTCTTCCTGAGCATATTTTTCTACGGAGAAACTCTCCAACCCTGGTCTCTATTCGGCGTGGGACTGATTTTTTTATCCATTCTCCTCTTCGGGTTTGGTAAAAGAAAGGGTTCCGTTGGCAGGGTTGTGCCGGATCGGAAAACAGGAATCATGCTGATAACCTCTTCGCTTCTCAGCGGCCTGTCTTTCAGCATCCCCAGAATCTATGCTGCTGCAGCGCCCCAGGGGGGACCCTTTACCCTTCTCTTGTTTCAGTCGCTTACTATAACCGTGCTGGCGCTGCTGTTGCCGGCCGTTTGGAGACCGCCTCTAAAAAGCTCTGTATCCTGGAGGAGATTAATACCTCTATCTGCCTATATGAGCATCACCTACCTCCTGTCGGCCGCCTTTATAGTCCTGGCTTTGAAAGAGATGGGCGGGTCGATAGTGTACCCTTTCCGTACCGTGATCAACATTTTCTTTGTCTTTGGCTTGTCCTTTCTGCTGTTCCGTGAAAAAATTGGCGTATTGGAGGCGGTCGGGGCGATTGTCGCCCTCACGGGAATCGTCCTGGTCTCGGCCACAAATGGATGAGTGGTCTATCCACCCGCTCATCGAATTCCCGTATCGAAGGCTACAGCCCACAACCCAAAAGGAATTTTCAAACGTAAGCGCAGCTTACGAGAAGGCTGAAGTGCCAACTCGATCCAAAGCGATCCCGATCCAAAGCGATCCCGATCCAAAGCGATCGATCAAGCAATAATCCCTCATGAGGGATTATTGCATATAGCTCAAAACTCTAAGAGCTCTCAGAGTGTTCCAGCGGCTGGGATGCCCTGTTTTTTCCATATCAAAATGAACTTGTCCCGGGTGTTTCATCTGCAATGGCCACTTGTGATCGCTTCGCCTTTTCTTAATGAGAATTTCAATGGCCGCGTCCATTCTTCTATCAAATCTAATGTTCGCTGATTGAAAGTAATCTAAAACCCTCAATATGTCATACCGCCACCGGGATGGATAGGATAACATAAGCATCTTTTTGTCTATAATCGCCCCGGTTCTGTGAGATTGGAACAGCTTGTGTTCCAGAATGAATTCAATCGCTCGGCCGACTGCTTCTTCTATATGTTTTATTTTATGTTTTCCTCCGGCTTTTCCATATTCAAGGATTCCTTCCAACACATTTATCGTTGTATGCAATGAACTATGGGTCGCCCCGTGGATATGCTCGCAATTCCAACCTCCATCGGCCATTTGAGTTGAGAGCAAATAATCTAGCAGTGAATCAATCTCCTTTCCCATGATCCGGAAATATGCCGCAAAACCGACAACCATACCATTAATACATACATCGCTTTCTTTTAGGGTCTTAGAGTAATTAACCCCTCCATCCCTTCCGATGGCTTCAGCGAATATTTTAAGGATGGCCTTGTGAACATTTTCATTATTCTGCGGAAGTCCAATATTCTTGAGGTCTAAGAGGGTGTAGTGGGTAGATATCCATTTGGGCTGGTAGAATCCCCGTCCCCAATGGCCATTCTCCTGTTGAGCTCGGAGGAACTCCGCACCCCACCCTTCGGTTTCTATTTTTTTTTGGAACTTCCTTTGAAGGCTAACGCCTGAACCTAGCAAGTCCCTGTGTACCTGGTATTTTATCGAGACATCTCCGTCTATAAGCCAGTCTACAATCTCTTTTTCTCCTGTCATTTATCTACACTCCATAGTAAATAAGACTATCTCCCGCGTAGGGTCTCCAGGCTGAGGTAGTTGGACTCTACCGTCCTGGCAATATCCTGCGGGTCGTGGGCAGTCGACAGGAAAGAAGCCTCGAAGGGCGAGGGAGCCAGGTAGATGCCGTTCTTGAGCATCTCCCCGAAGTACGAAACGAACTGCCCGGCGTTGGAGCCCATGGCGGAGTCGAAGTCGCCCACGTCCCGGTCGGTAAAGAAGAGACTCATCATCGAGCCGACCCGGTTGATCCGGCAGGGCAGGTCCAAACTCCTGAAATTCTCCCTGATCCCTTCCTCCAGGAGTCGCGATTTTTCCTCCAGGTCACGATAGATGCCTTCGTTCTGTAGAATGCGGACCGTCTCGAAGCCGGCGGCCAGAGCCAGCGGGTTCCCTGACAGGGTGCCGGCCTGGTAGACCGGCCCCAGAGGTGCCAGATGTTCCATGATCTCCCGTTTGCCACCGAAAGCGCCCACCGGCAGACCACCGCCGATAATTTTCCCCAGGCAGGTCAGGTCCGGCTCGATGCCGTACAGGGCCTGAGCCCCGCCCAGGGCCACCCTGAAGCCAGTGATTACCTCGTCAAAGATCAGGACGACCCCCTCCTCGGCGGTTAATTCCCTCAAACTTTCTAGAAATCCCTCTCGGGGAGGGATCACCCCGGCATTGCCCATGACCGGTTCCAGGATTAAGGCGGCCACCTCGCCCCTGTTGGAGCCGACCAGTTCCCTGACCGATTCCAGATCGTTGAACTGAGCAATCAAAGTGTCCCTGGCCGTATTCTCGGTAATACCGGGGCTGCCCGGAATGCCCAGGGTGAGAAGGCCCGATCCAGCCTTGATCAGGAAGCTGTCCCCGTGGCCGTGGTAGCACCCCTCGAACTTGATGATCTTGCTGCGGCCGGTGTATCCCCGGGCCAGCCGGACGGCGCTCATGGTCGCCTCGGTGCCGGAGTTGACCATTCGTACCAGGTCGATGGAACGGTAGATCTGGGTGATCAGCTCGGCGAAGCGGACCTCGATTTCGGTGTTGGCGCCAAAGCTGGTTACCAGCCGGGCAACCTCGGCCAATTTGTCGGTGATCCGCCGGTCGGCGTGTCCCAGAATCAAGGGTCCCCAGGAGCAGACATAATCGATATACTCGTTCCCGTCGGCGTCGTAGATCTTGGAGCCTTTGCCTCGCTGAATGTACAGCGGATCCCTCTTGACGGATTTGAAGGCCCTGACCGGACTGTTGACCCCCCCGGGACTGATGTCCAGGGCTCGCTGGTACCGTTTTGCGGACTCGCTGTTCATGTCCGCTCCTTGACGTAGATG
>SDBT01021152.1_pt1 | contig 10170 bp, 12 predicted proteins | sample 2277101 | NCBI WGS metagenome assembly SDBT01 (sample SAMN10404973, study PRJNA504765) | marine sediment metagenome | isolation source: marine sediment core GS10_PC15, 103 cmbsf | place: Arctic Ocean: Southern Knipovich Ridge | collected 2010
GGACGATGTCGCCCACGGTGCCAAGAGCCTGGCAGTGTTCGGTTAGGAAGATGGGCAGGCCCATCAGGGTATTATAAGGCTGGCCGCTAAGGCCGTTAGCCGGGAGCCATGCAGGCCCGCCGCCTGTACCGACTGCTAGATTCAAAGCAGCCAGCTGCGGGAAGGTTCCCATATTCGCCATCCAGATAGCGTTACCGTATGAGGGCGGATGCAGCCTTGAGAACATCTTAGTGATATTCGCAAAGACAATCGTAGCAGCCGCCTGAGCGCCTTCTTTAGCAACCGTAACCAGACAGCCAGCATTTAGGATACCAAGAGCCTGACCAACGCCAGTGCCGTTGATGAAATCTTCTTCCTCGGTGAAGTTGATAGCCGTACCGAACATGGCGTTTATCAAGGCTGGGATACTAATCGGGCTATCTTCAAGCAGCTCGTCGGTAACGTCCACAAGCCCGACCAGCTTTTTCAGAGTGAGCTGGAGTCTGCCGAAGGCGGGCTTAGAGGCCGTCTTAACAGCACCTTCACCTGGCCGATAGATTATAATCCCACCGAATAGCGAACCAACGTGAGTAGACTCCGCTACGTACGGAATCTGAATCGAGTTGGTCTGCATGGGAATGAAAGTTGCCCGGCTGCGGATAACAGCCGTTTCCTGCTGCTTCTGCAATAGGGTAGCCATGAACTCGGTAGGCACCAAGTACCCGCCCTGCTCATCGTCTGCTTCCTGCATCGTGGGTTTGCTATGATAGAACTCAGTCCACTTCCGCATAGTCTCTGACGTACCCGCACCCGTTGGCCCGGCTTTGTAGAGATCGTGTAGGAAATGGGCGAAGTTCTTGAAGCCACCACGTTCTGCGAAGTCCTTATCGCTCTCAGCCAACCGGACTTCTTTGGTCTTGCCGGTAGCGGCCTCGACGCCCTGAAGTACGGACTCACGAATCATCGTCCGCATCTGCTCGTCCGACAGCTTCAGCATGTAGCCTTCGGTGTTCGCGCCATCGCCGGTCTTGTCGGTAAGCTCCCTGCCCTTATACTTCCGGGCAGTCTCGTCCCAGACCATCGTCTTGGCTACTTCTTCGTCAACTTCGAGAACGGACCCTTGGGCATATTGCTTGCCGTCGGTGCTATCCGCCCAGTCTTTTGCTAATATTACTTGCATGGAATCTAACCTCGCTTTCAATTACAGCCTCCACGTTAGTGGCCTGCAATTTCCAGTGAAGCAAGATTCCTGATACTTCCACCCGCTGTGAGCGGGCTAGTATCTCCAGAAGTGCTTTACCTAACTACTCCAGCCTATTTCAAACTTTACGATACTTCTGCAAACCAGAATAACTGATCTGCTTCAACTCGTGAAACACATAAGGGGTTGTATGGGGGTAGTACTTTGTCTGCCCTGCTAGGAAGCAAACAATGTTTTGTCATACAACCCCTTATATACTCAATCTCCTATACCAGTCAATCTTTGCCCTGTTGGGTCTCCGTCATTTTTAATCACTAAGTCAATCTTAATGGCCGATTGCCTGGCTCTAAATTCCCGGAGCAGAAAGCAAATAGTCGCTGAATCATATTGCTCTTTAGCTCTTTGCCAGAAATCATTGAAATGTTTTCTCGTCAGACAATCTTTAAGATATGCCGGTGCTATCTTGGGCTGCAATAGTAAATCTTCAATATGGTTGCATCTTGCATCACAAATAAGTTTCGGAAGGACGCGGATAGAACAATCCAAACATACAGCAATGTACCCGTCATTCCCTCGCCAATAACTATCAGGGGGGTTCTCGCAAAAGAAACAAGATGCAGGCGGTGCTGAGTACGCCCCTTCTTTGTAAGCCTCCATTCCTGACCTGTAAGTAGCCATTGGCCTGTTCCTTGCTATACCCGACCTCTTTGGCGGTCGAGTTCTTCTGATACTACCTTAGCAACTTTCCTCCGAATGTCAAGAACATTCTCTGGTACGGATATTACTTTTATCGCCGTCGGCACTAAAACCACGCTTTTGGCTACGCTAGGCAGCTTTATCAGCTCAACTTCTTTTTTCTTTGGCAGCGGCTCAGCCTCTGTCTGGGGGTCTGCGGCAGCGGTGTTGTCATTGTCTAAATACATAAACTCCCCGCACTGAGCTGAGTCTAAGCCAAGCTCTTTTTGCAGCTCTATGCTCAGCCCTAGCCCCTTGCCGACTGCCAACTGTAGTGCCTGCCGGTTGCTGGGCACGGGGACTACGCTGTACTCCAGCAGCTCCCACTTATCGTACACACGGTGTACCCCGGCACGCTCAGGGTGCTTGGCTATCTCCTTCTCGTCAGGCTCATGGCTCTCTATCGGGATGAAGCCTACGCTCCTGGCCGGCAGGAAGCCGCCCTTGACCAGGGACCATATCTCCTCGGCAAACTCAGTAGCTGCGTACATCGTCTTAGCCAGCAGCCCGCCGATGGTAGTATCCTTCTTGACCCACGCGGCCTTACCGATAGGCGGCTGGCGATAGTCATGTGCCCAGAGTACCTGCGGATTCTTCTTGAAGTGGGCAAGCTCCACGCCTCTAGGCAGTAGTATCTCGTTATCCCTATCCGCACTGGCCGTACTGATAAGCTCTGTACTAGACCGCTCATCATCGTCCGTACCCTTAGATTCAGCCACATAGCCCTTGCGAACGAACTCTATCTCCGAGGGCTTGCGGTCTAGCTGCTTGCCTAGCTCGTCAGCCCTTGAAGCGTCAAGGTCGCCCAACGGTATCCGCTCTGTTACTATCTCATTCATTAGTTAGCTCCTTTAGTTTCGCCTCGATCTTAGCTTTGAGAACACCAGCGTCGCATTCAGCCTCAATCACCTCCAGCACCTCGCGGAGAGTTTCCTTGACGGCATTAGACCGTGCGACTGCGACAAGACTTGCTAGTGTGCTGCTATGTTTTTCTGCGCTAGACAAACCACTCGTCGGCATATCAAGCCTCCTTCAGTACCGGCAGTAGATCACACCGGCAGTTACTTGACAAAACCCCATTGGCAGTGTATAATGTACCCCTAGATTGGAGATCGTACACATGACCAGAGAAAAAGTAACGATTGACGTAGACAATCTTGTTCGGCTTTATCAGGCTGGAATGTCTGAGAAGAAGGCTGCGGAGCGATTTGGTGTTGACCGTAACACTATCCGTAAGCGGCTCTTGGCTGCCAGTGTCAAACCCAGGGGCCGCAGCGAGGCTATGTACCTCCGCATGAGCCAGACTCCGCCTGCTGAACGCCAGCGACTCAGTTCTGCCGCCCATGATGCGGTCAGAGGCTCCAGCCAGACTGAGGAGCATCGGTGTAAGATTGCTCGGACCCGCGAGATCGAAGGGCTTGGCATTTCCCGTATAGAGCGTAAGGCCATTGCTATGTTCCGTGCCTTTGGTTTTTCCTGCCTTCCACAAAAAGCCATTGGGCGTTACAACGTCGATATTGCCATTGCATCTCCTCGCATCGCCGTGGAGATATTCGGGGGCCATTGGCACGCTTCTACGCTTCATGCCCGGAGATTCAACAAGCGACGTAAATATATCCTCGACCAAGGCTGGCTGCCAGTGTGCATCTGGGTTACTAGGGACTACCCCCTCGAAGCTGGAGCAATCGAGTACGTCGTCTCCCTCGCAGAGCGACTTCGCAGAGGCGAATCCATCAGTAGTCAGGAGGAGATGATTCGGGGTGACGGTAAGCTCTCTGCCGTTGGCAAAGCGAAGTTCGATAACTTCTCCTGAGTACGTTGCTCTAAATGCAGATACAATATCAGGAGCTACTACTATTTGCCCAGGCAATAAGCAGTTCGGGTGAATAGGTGGATATGATATAGCAGCATAGCTAGTCGATAGGCTGCCGCCGTCCACCCCGGTTACAGTCTCGTCCTGCCCTACGAAGGTGCTGCCCAGCGATACACCACCAGTGCCCGGTCCGAACTGGGCGTTCATAGCCTGGCAGAACTCGCACATATCAGCAGCCCCGTTCCACTCTTTGCCCATAACTACTTCGGCTGATTTCCATGCTTCTTCCGTGCCTGCCATCATAGCCCTTGCGGACTCAGTGCGGGCAATCATCTCAGCCCTGTTCTTGGTTATCTCATCGCCAAAGACCTTCTCCATTACCCGCGTGCGTAGCTCGGTAGTAGATTCGCCAGCAGCCAGCCCCTGACTGAAGTGCAGGCGTAGCTTATCGTTGGTTTCCTTATTCACGGCTTTGGCAAACTTGAAGCTATGCTTCTTGACAAACGCCTGGGCTTCCGGGCTATCTACATCGAAGCTCATACCCAGTCTAAGCTGCCGCATACCCCGCTTACCACCAGCAGCCACCAGCTTGGCTATATCGTCCTTGCTCAGACCGGCGAGAATCTTATTCCACTTCTCCTCGTTGATTAACCACATCTCTAGGTTAGCCCTCTTGTATACATAACTAGGGACGTTCCTGGCGTTAAGTTCAACTTCAGCTTTCTGCTCCTTGAACACCTGTCTGAGGATACTAGCCAGCGAGTCCTTTGGCGGTGGCAGGTTGTCAGGGTCGAGCCATTTTACAAACGGGGGGCGCGTCCTATCTAAGACGTTCACCCCCCGCGAGAGAGAAGGAGAAGAAGAAAGCGAGGTTGGGCGTTCTTCGCCAACCTGTATCAGGTTCGCCGGCAGCCACGGCATTTCGCCCCATTCTACCGGCTCCCGGTTATCCTCAGCCCGTTCTTCATTGATAGTCGTGTATCCCATTTCAATGTTCTTCTCACGCTCAAGCAATGCAGCGGCCTTATCTTCAGGCACCGGGTTATCGAACGCTACAAACAGCTTCGGGTCGTACAGGGGCAATAGCTGCTCATTCATCTTCTGCTCGATACGGATACAGCGGGGCCGGATACTCCGCCTTGCATAAGCTGTACCGCCTACAACTTGCCCCATCACCGGGGCTGCTTTTATATCCTCAGCAGTAAGCAGGCTCATAGGCACGCCGAATACCGCCGCTATCTCGGTGCGGTTTATCTTGCGGCCTAGCAGGTATCCCATCTCCTTTGGCGACAGCGAGAACTGCTTTATATCTAATCCGCCCTGTAGTATTGAGAGCTTAGTTGAGTTCCTCGTCCCCCTGTATTGGGCGTTCCATTCAGCCTTGATCTTCTTTACCTGGTCAGGAGTAAGGCTCTGCTCGGTAGTCAGTGCGCTAGGTGGAATAGCGTTATTTATCAGCAGGTTATACTCATAGTCGCTCATCCCCTGGTGCGCATCTGCAGCCAGAACGGCAGCGGCCAGCGGACCCTTGCCGTAGTACACATCTGCCGGGTTAGGGTACTTCATGTGCAGTATTTCTTCAGGCGCGTAGTATACCGGATTCATAGGGTCTTTGGTGAAGTCATAGCCGCCTACGAACTTCTCCTTGCTCGGCAGTATCTTCATCCACTGCGGCGGTAGTACCCATAGCTGAATAGGCACTCTCAGGCTGTTGTAGATTATCAGCGTATAGCAGTTACCCGTAAGCTCCTGGTACAGCGTCCACTGCTCGATCAGGTCAAAGGCGTTCATGTAGGGGTTTACGTTCTGCATCAGGTCGAGGAACGGATGGACCAGCACTTCCTCCACGTCTACCGCTTCGGTCAGCTTAGTCTGAAACGAGCTATCGCTAAAGAGATAGTCTTTGACTTTCGGCGGTACGGCCTTTGTCTTAGTGCGAATCTTCTGGCCCTTGCTTGACTTCGCTACGTAGAGCCGCAGCGGCACCGAGGCCACGGTAGTCGAGTTGATATTGGCGCAGGCATATACCCAGGATACATATCGGGCAATCAGCTTATCGTAGCTCAGCCTGCCGTACCCCTTATACAGCTCGGTAAGTGATTTCATCTGTGAGCCCACAAGCGGCTGGGCACGGTCCGGTATCGGCTCGCCCGCCTGTCTCATAAGCCAATAGCCTAAGCCTGCTATACTCGCTGCTATTCTCCCCATATCAAGTCTCCTCGGTAATTTCAACCTCAATGTCTTTGCCTTGAAAATACCCTTTCATGCTAACCGTTTTCTTTTGCGGGTCAACATATTCCCAATAGACTTTATAACCAACATCTTCTAAAGCACTACATAAGGCGCTCATTACTAAACTCATATTATTTCTCCTTAGCTATCATCGCCTCGAACTTGGCTTTCCTTCTCTGGTAGATCGCCTCTCTGTTTAGCCAAAACTGTGCCGGGACAGCCGTAGCTCGTTCTAACACAGCCGCGATTCTTTCGGTTATAGCAGCATCGCCTTGGATAATTTTATCAACAAACCCAATGGAGCGTTTCAACCAATGAGCAATTTGGCGGCGTGTTATGCCGATTTCGTCCATCACTTCCGCAAGCGTCTCGCCGGGCGGAACCGCATAGTCAGGCTCATATGTCCGTGTATCGCCCATCTTCCTGCCTCCTGTCTAGTAAATATCAAAGTACTCAAATCCCTGCGAAAGCCTAGCGCCAAAGCTACGGGGAGAGTTGTCCCGCTTAGGGCTACCAGAAGGCTCTGCTGGCTTACAGTCGCATATCTTAGAGGTTTGCCTTCGGCATCGCGGACAAATACCAACACCCCGAATATTCATATAAGATGCTGCTGTTTGCGTCATGTCGTCCTCCAGTATCTGGGGTCGTCGGTGAACATTATATCCTCACCGTCTATCGTTTCATCTTCTTTCGGAGTATCGCTCAGGCTGATTACCTTCGGCTCCGGCTTGCAGTCCAGGCCCATAATTAAATATCTCAGCGAATCCGCGCAATGATCCGCTTCCTTCACCGGCTTATCGGTATCTTCTTTGTAGTGGTAGGTCTCAGCCTCGCTTACCAGGTTCCGACATTCCGGGGATATGCGCAGCCTCCCGGTCTTACCGCGTGCCGTTACCCGCTCGATACCCATAGCAACGTCGTTAGCAGCACCTTGAACGATTACGCCCAGCTTCTGCATCTCCTGCCGTTCCTGCAAGCCGCTAGGGTCGGCGTAGTACGTGGTCTGCTTATCCAGGGCCTCGGCATGGTCGGCCAATAGCGTACGGGACAGGCAGCGTTCCTTGTATACCCATAGCACATCATCGTAGTCCACGAAGCCGCTCAGGGCTACGAAGGGGTTATTGTAGCCCCAGTCTATGCCGCCTACCCATCGGACTGAGCCTGGGCTATCCTCAGCCCGCTTGAACGCTATGGAGAGGTCGTCCGGCTGGCATACCCAGCTAGAGAGGTCGGGCCATACCAGGCCGGCCATCTTACGGAACTGCCCTTCATATCGCATGGCGAAGGTCCGCTCGTCCATCGTCCTGCGGGCACGCTCAAACTCAGCCTTCGGGTAGTAGGGGTTATCTATGCTGGGGAACTGGCTTACGAAGTAATCATCATCGCCCAGCTCTGATATGCCCCGCTTGGCAGGTAAGTATATCTCACGGTAGAGCCAGCCCATGTTATACGGCGTAGTGGTTAGCAGCAGCCGCCCCATCTTCAGGCCTAGCCTAGCTTGAATCACTGTCCATATCTGCCGCTTCATCTGACCAGCTTCGTCCAGCCACCATGCGTCATACTGCCCGCCTTCTACATGGTCTGGATTATCCGTAGTGCAGCAGTAGATTATCCCGCCGGTAGGCAGGCGATACTCGCCGGGGCTGCTCTTATACTCGCCCTCCAGGGTCGTGCCTTTGAAGGCTTCTATAAGCGTAGGAATCGTCGTTCGTGATAGTATCTTGTAGGTGGGGGCGCCTATTCCGAATACGCCCTGCGGGTTTTTCTCAATTTCAGGAGCCAGCCAGTAGGGGCCAATCCAGGTCTTACCGCCGCCCGTGCCGGCACTTAGGAGGGTAAAGCGGGCCTCGGTACGGAAGATAGCCGCTTGCCCGTCGTGCGGCTCTACCCGCTTCCTTGTGGCCTCAGCCGGTATTTCCGGTGCTATTACCGTCAATCCCTTGCCCTTATGTAGCCTCCAGTGCTGCTCTATATAACAAGTTATGCGTCGGGTGTCAAGAGTTATTCCCTCACCTTACATTGAATAACCTTCATATTTACACATTCTAGCCCGTGTCTAGCCTCCTGCTCAAGAACAGCCTCTATCGTTTCTTTGGCATCGGCATCGCTCATATCGTCAGGCACATCAACCGAGACCTCCAGCGTTATTTTACGCATCATTTGGCCTCCTTAGTTATTCCCATTTCCATTGTATACACCTGTAAGCCTCTTAGCTATCGGGTTGTCCTTCCCGTCGCCCTTACCCGCACTCAGGATTATCTCGATAGTCTGCTTATCCCCCGTACTCATCCCTTCACCTAGCCCTGCCAGCTCCAAGCCTTTGATAACAGCCTTCAAGCCTATGTCGCTGTCTAGAGCGGCAAGCTGTATCAGTCGGCCCATGAACCACCTGGCCCTGCTCTTTGCCAGTCTTGCCCCAGCGGCCTTCTCAGCAGCTATCAGCTCATCTATCCGAGGCTTCAGCTCCGGCCTGGACTCGCCCCTGGCTACTCGATAGAGCAGGCTGGCGGATACTTTATGCTTAGCGGCTATGTCTTTGATGCTATCGTCTGCTCTGGCAAGGTCTTGGCATAGCTCCTCATCGTCGTAGCACGTTACTTTATTAGCCATTGTTTGCTATTAGCTCCTACTATGGCCCTCAGCCTTTTTACCGGTGAAATCCTCCCAGCGTTTGACTATCACATCGCAGTAGAGCGGGTCAATCTCCATGCCGTAGCAGCGGCGGTTCAGCTTCTCGCAAGCTATGAGGGTAGTACCAGAACCGAGGAACGGGTCGTAAACCCGATGGGTCTTACTTGTGTATATTGTTATTGCTTTTTCAGGCAGCTCCACAGGAAACACAGCGGGGTGCTTTGGGTTTCGCGGAGAGCCTGTTTCCCACAAACACCTTGCTGATATTTGTAAATCCCGCACCTCCATACTTGGTTTGCCGCTGATATAAGTATGCAGAAACTCTATCTCTCCGCAGGAACGCGGCTGCGTTGTAACATATATGGGGAACGATGCGGGCCGCTTCCATACACGAAAATCGAAAAACGTGTACCCCGCTTTCGTGAACGCTTCCCATATCATTGTCCATGTTAATTTAGTGTGCGAATAGGCCTCACCAAAATTGATAAACGCAAAAGAATCCATCAGCATTGCGTTCGCAGCAACTTGAACAAACTTATCCAACAACAAAACAAACTCCTCCCATGATTGGTGCTGCTCGTATTCCTTTCCAACATGATATGGCGGGCTAGTCAACAATAATACAGCCTTCTGCCCATCCATCAACCGCTCTACATCTTCAGCCTTCGTGCTATCCCCGCACAGCAACCTATGCTCTCCCATCAGCCATAAATCACCCGTCTTGGTAATAGGCATCTCAGGCGGGTCCGGCACTGCGTCGGGGTCGGTAAGCCCACCGCCTTCAGGCGGCAGCACACCTACATCTGCAAGGCTCATCTCATTGAAGCCACTCAGGCTTATATCAGCATCGTCCAGCCGTAGCTGCTCAATCACGCCAGCCAGCTTATCCACATCCCATTCACCGTGTATCTTGTTCAGGGCTATATTCAGCAATCGGGCCTCGGTATCCGTCAGCTTCACCTTCACGCAGGGCATCCCAGACCACCCAAGCTCAAGGGCGGCCCAGTACCTCTGATGGCCCCCGACTATGCTATTATCCTTGGAGCGCACTACCAGCGGCTCGACGCAGCCAAATGTCTCCAGGCTACGCTTCAGGTCGGCCTTCTCTTTATCGCTTATCTTGCGGGGATTCCACTCTGCCGGGTGCAGCTCATGCAGGGATATGCTCTCTATCACGACCTGTTTGCATTTCATACGAGCCTCCTTATACCACCATATCAGCAGTTTGTCAAGCCTAAAATAAGAACCGCTGCAGCAGCCGATACTGGGCCACATGGCAGTCCTGCCCATAGCGGTTCACTACTGCTATCATCGTACTTACAATCTTATGGCCTTGGGCCTTCAGCTCGAATACCCTGGTAGCGCCCTGCATAATACCCCGCTCGTCCATCATATCCTTAGCGGTTATCGTTCGCCCTCACTGTAGCGGCTCCAGTCCCCATTCGCATTGCGTCTTCATCTTGATTCCTTTCAGTAATGATCTATCGCCCGCCTAAATGTCTGCCCGTTCTCGGCCTGCCTTGTATCTCATGCCTCGTGCCTTTCACGCCATCTACCTTCAAGCTCGGCTTTGACTTCT
>SDBT01021154.1_pt1 | contig 10170 bp, 6 predicted proteins | sample 2277101 | NCBI WGS metagenome assembly SDBT01 (sample SAMN10404973, study PRJNA504765) | marine sediment metagenome | isolation source: marine sediment core GS10_PC15, 103 cmbsf | place: Arctic Ocean: Southern Knipovich Ridge | collected 2010
CGATCCGTTAAGAGAGGATGTAACCTAACAAATGCCTAAGGTACTAACAGCTGGTTCACTACGGGCGTGGTCCGTATACGGTGAACTTAATCTGCGAGGCCTTGGGTCTACTCTTGCCCTCCTCCGTGTATTTAATCTCGGTGGCATCAAGAGCGCTAATGTTATGCGCAACTTGACCGGCGTGTTCAAGACCTTCACCAAAGTAGCCTCTATCGGTCTGCTTGCCTTTGGCGCTGTTGTATCTGGCACCATTCGCGCGTTCAGCACTTTCGATTCTGCTATGACCCAATCGTTGGCAATCATGGGGGACATGTCCGATATGATGCGCGGCAAGCTAGAGATGGCTGCTCGTAAAATCGGTAAAACTATGCAGTTCACCGCAGCACAAGCCGCTGAAGGTTACTTCTTCTTAGCGTCCGCGGGATTTTCAGTTGCACAATCATTGGCTGCGTTGCCTGCTGTGGCGAACTTTGCCCAGGCTGGTATGTTCGACTTGGCGACAGCGACCGACTTGGCTACAGACGCCCAATCTGCGTTAGGCCTTCGTGTTGATGACGCAGCAGAGAACTTGAAAAACATGGTGCGTGTAACTGACGTATTGGTTACGGCCAATAGATTGGCGAATGCTACAGTTGAACAATTCTCCGAGACCATCACAAATAAATTTGGTGCGCGTTTGAGGCTGCTTAACATCAGTATGGAAGAAGGAGTCGCAGTGGCTGCGGCACTGGCCGATCAGGGAGTGAAGGGTCGTATCGCAGGACAGCGTTTGACGATTGTATATCGTGATTTAGCAATTGCGTCACTTAAGAGTTCAGACGCATTTGAAAAGATGGGCGTAGAAGTATTTGATGCCAAGGGTGAGATGAATACCATGGCAGATATCGTTGAGCAGCTAGACGAGAACATGGAAGATCTTGCTCCGAAACAGAAGATCATGCGTTTGGAAACCCTTGGACTAAATAAACGTGCGGCAGACGCCTTAGCATTACTACTCGGTCTTAGTGACCAGATGCGGGAGTACAGAAAAGAATTAGATAAGGCTGCGGGTGCCACAGAGACTATTGCACAGAAACAATTAGGTGCGTTTAAGCTCCAGTTATTGAAAACGAAACGTGAGGTAATAGACTTAGCGATTCAGATTGGTGGGAACTTAGCGCCACAGATACTTGCTATGGCTGAGGCTTTCCGCATATTTGTATCAAGTATCGATGCAGAGGCAGTTGCCAAATCAATGTCCGAAATGCTGCAAGCCGTCCTGAATGGCTTTGCTGATATGTTAGAGCTAACTGTAAATCTCATGGAAGAGATCCAACTATCAATACCGCAGATTGCCTCTTTCGGACTCATTGGATTGATTATCATGGGGCCACAGGGTATGGCCGGTCTTATAATTATTGCAGCGGGAATCCGTAAATTGTATGGCATGGTAGATCCCAGTAAATTGTCACTCACGGATCAACTCATCCGAAAACGCAAGTCACTCCAAAACAGGCAGCATGCGTTAGCTAAACAGTTCGTCCGATTAGGAGATAGAATAGAAGATCCAGACGAGCTAATGGACAAAAGTGTTTTGCAGGAGCAGTTGGAATTCGTCTTATCTGACCTACAAAACGCAAACCAAGAATTGATGGACATGAAACTGAATTGGGATGACTTGATGGCGGCGGCTGAGGGGGCCAGTACACGAATGGCGCGTATTCTTATCGCGGGAATCCGTGCCGCTGCTGACGCTCAAGGTCAACTAGGTGCAGGGTTTGGGGCTATTTCAGGCGAAGATCCCAGCGACGAGCTCGCGCCGGGTGAATTTAATGCCCTAGTGAAAACTGACATTGAGGCTGGATTTCCTCTCCTACACGGAGGCCTGTCCAGCAAGGAGTGGGGCACCCAACAGGTACAACTCATGCTGGATGCGATGAACGAGGGTTTTGCGTTTGCTGAGCCGCAAACGATTACTAGGACCGACATCAAATTTGATATTGCGTTTGATGAAATGAGGGACGAAGCAGCGCGGCAAGGGAAAACAATTGGTAAAGGTATTATCAATGGCATAGTGGATGGCTCCTTGTCTATGCAAGATGTCCTCAAGTCTGTATTGAAAGGAATACTGAATATTGCGATGGGTGGTCTATTTAGTTTCTTAGACTTTGGTAGTCCATCTAAATTGACAATGGGCATGGGTAGAAATATCACACTAGGATTAGTGGACGGGATTCTTAGTGAAAAGGCTCGGTTAACCAGTGCTATGATGGAGCTGGGGCATGTCGTTGCGAGTGGCGCAAGTGGCATAGGCGTGGGTGGTGTACCAACAGGGGCGTTGGGTCTCACTCCAGGTACGCCTAGAGGACTTGGATCTTTAGACCTTAGCAAGATGCCAGCTGCGAAGAATCCACTGGACAGCCATAGAGATGCGGAGTGGCAAGAATGGTTAGGTAACAGTCTGCTCCACGCAGAGAATCGTGGGTTCAGATTTGAAAGGATTGGTAGACGCTAATGCCTTTAGGAAGTTATAGTGCTCGGATACAATGGACGGATGGGGGAACGCAGACGCATGATCTTGCGTTGCCCTTTCAGAGTAGAATTCCGGCGCGCAAAGAAACTAAAATCCGTTGGAGCCGAGATGGTGATGTTCCGTCTGTGGTTCGAGTGGACGGTGGTCGTGATGAGGCAATAGTGATGGTTAGGTATGAGCCCCACTCCACATCATTTATGGCGATGCTCACTGCATTAGTCGAACGGAAGTTAGTCGGTACCTATTTCCGTAATGTGACAGACTTCCCTGGTGAGTCTGATCTGTTCCATGTGATATCACCTGATTTTGTAGACGGCATATCCCATGCTTCTGACTATCCCGTTATCTTAGAATTCGATATGGAGTGGCGGATTCGTAAAAGTACATCCGGAACCTGGAGTTTCTTATTTGCCTAGCATAGACCGAGCTTTCCGGCTTAGAGTATTTGAATATGAGGAGGACTGGGCAGTGCCCGGGACCCCTGATATTGAATGGACCTTTACCGATGCAGATATTGATGTAGACTCTCTAACTACGTTTGGTGGTCAGATCATTCGTCCACTTTCTGGGCGTGTGGAGAGCCGGACATGGAGTCTAATTCTGTTTGAAGGTACGAATGAGGCCATTACGTCTAAACTTGCAGACGCCAACGGTCGTGCGGATTGGCTTCTGCGTTTGGCAGAATTCCAGGTAAACGACGATGGGGGTGGTTGGACTACACTTGTGACCCATAGGATTGTTGCAGTTGACGATGCGGAGGAGACGGGGTACAAAATCTCGTTTGAAGATGAACGCTTGAAAGAACGGAACGCTCGGATTTTTACTGCTGCGAATACAGCAACTGTCTTCCCACGGGGGCTAACACCGGGTGTACGTCAGGGCCGAAACTTATTTGGTGACTTAGTGTGGACTTCTGCGTATCCAAGTATCCTAAACCCGACGAACGAGGCCGGTGTCATTGGTCTTTGGAAGGTCCGAAAGGTTATCGATGTTGATACCGTAAAGTTAGAAGCATGGAGAGATACTACTGATCCTAGGGTAGCGACGGTGAATTCATTCTTAGCATCGCGGGAATTTGCTGTTGAAGATTTTAAAGAGGATGCTTTTGAATGGATGCGCTTCCATCGTTGGGTTGGCCCTTCATTAGCAGCGGGTGAAGACCATGTAATAACTAAAGTTTGGGGAAATGAATTCGGAGCTAATATAAAAGATATTATAGAGAATGCAGACAGACAATTTGAGAAGCCTACAGTCACAATTACTGCACATGGATTAAGTGTGGGTGATGTACTTAAGGGATTCTATTATGCACCAGGGCGCCCACCCGATACATTACTCCCATTGCATATTGGTTTTGGATTAGAGCGGGGGGGCATAGTATCATTTAATGGTGCGAACCATTCCGTTGACATCGGTGAAATGATCCAACGTATTTATGATGGTGAGTTCCAAGATCCGGATAGTGAAATCACCCTTATTAAATATGATACAAATGCATTAGGATTATACCATGAGACAACAAATCCAGATGGGTTGATTAGTAACCCCAAACTACCTTCTGTAGGGGTGGGTTGGAGAATTACAAGCTCAGCCATGATGTATGAGTGGCTTGAAGACAATATATACGGACCTTTTCAAGTGTTGCCGTTTGTTAATGCAGCAGGCGAAGTTGCGCCCAAATTAGCAATGATACCTGGTGCGGATGAGATTACGCTGGGGTCTTTACCGGACCTTTCAGATGCAACTGTATCCGATGAGGCAACAAGCTGGAGTCACGCAAGGAAAGACGTAGTAACGAAGATTACGGCAAAGTATCTGCCGGAATTTTATCTAATACCAGACTTCGGTCCTGGAATTATCGATCTCTTTCCGAGCCCGGGACCGACGCCTGAAGGTTTGAATATACCAGGATTAGATGGCATTCACACACTACCCCCGATTGAATTGACGCGTGAGAGTGATAAAATTGCGCGATTGGGTAGTACTGAGCATGTAGTGAATCTGAGTATGTACCACTCTCGAGAACTTGCTGATGGTATGATGGACTTTTTGGCCACTCAGATTTTTCCGCGATATCAAGATGGTCCGCAGATGACGTCTTTGAATGGAACATTTGATAGTGATACTATCAATCCTGGCACGTTTGTAAAGGTTAGTGCAACGGCGTTTCCAAAATTGCATGAAACAACGCCAACACGATTGACAGGCACTCGTATCGGTCAAGTGATTCAAGTGTTGAACACACCTATTGCACCAAATTATCTGATCTTGGATATAGGTCCTGACACCCAGCCATTAGCCACGTTAACTTGCACGGCGATTAAAAATGTTGGTGATGGTAAACTTGCAGATGTAACTATCGGGAATTTAACTGCAGGGTCAGAATATGTAATTCAAATGCTAGCACATGATACAGCCTCTCCAACACATCAAATGTCACCGTGGGAGGTAGTTAAGAGAGGGACCGCAAACGAAACAGTTACGATCAATCCAAATCGAGTTGGGCGAAAGGTTCATTTTAGAGCTGCGCAGTTCGCGCCTAACAGAATTCATAGTGAATGGTCGACAATTGCTACAGTACAATTAGATGGACACCCACAGCCCACAGGTTGCGCAGTATCTAATGTGTTATCTACAACAGCTGATCTTTCTTGGGTAAATGGAATCGTATTACATACAATCATTGAGTTAGACGGAGTCCAGGTTGGCCTTGCTGAGCCAGGAGACACAAAGTTTACACTTTCAGGATTGACACCTAATACATCGTATACTGCTGCAACTGTATACCATATAGATGGATTCGGCGGAGTGAGTGCTTCATGTAATGCGGGGAACTTTACGACAGCTGTGGCACCTGTCACCCAGCCTTGTACGCCTGATGCACCGTTGGTATGGAAGGGGGCGATCTAATGGCCTTTACGGGATCGTCGTTTACCCTTAGCTTTTGGGGTGTAGTTGTTGAACTGCTTCCGTGTGATGCTACCTTAGTGATGGAGGTTGAAAGGGCCCCTGACACGGGTGGCGACGCACCTGATACCGGTAATTCAGAAATTGTAGGAACCGCCGATGCAGGTTCATTTATATGGGTTGATGTTCTTAGCAATGATGGAGCGAAACGGTTTTACCGATATCGACATATAGGTCCTAATGTTCTTGATGGAGAATGGAGTCCGTGGAGTGATGGAGCTGCGCCTGTAATTTTCTTTCTTGAGGATTTAACTGCAGCGAATCGTCCTTCTGTTGTAGCGGCGCGTACTATTACCCCAACTGTGCAAGCCATTGCAACTGTTGTTGCTGGTGTGGGCACGTTACTGTTGGAGATTAATGATCCTGATGCAACAGTCTCAAAGGTTGAGTTTGCAAAGTGGGAAGGTACATCTTGGAGTAGTTTTGTAGAGGATGTCGTAGCTCCATACACAACAGACATCACTTTACAAGAGAAGCATAACGTCATAATTGCATGGAGGGTGACATACGATCGTGGTGATGGCCCAGTACTATTAGAGGATTCCGTATCATATGATCTAGATATACTACCGGAACTGTCTAATTTCAATGTAACGATCGACCACTCTACTGGTGATGTGGCTATCACATACACAGGCGACGACGACACGTTATCAATTAAGTACCATGACCAGGCCACAGCGTACGCAAGTAATGCTGCTGCACGAACTGCAGCCATAGCCGGGACAGCGAACGACGGCCGTAGTGACCAGGACGTTGTCGTGGAGTCAGGAATTGCAGAGGGTGCAACACACTATGTAGCTATTGTTGCGTATACAGGCGCGAGTGGAACAGGTACAGTTTCTACAGAAGCATATCTTGGCACCGTTACACGACACATAGATACTACAGTCCCAGACACCACGGCCTTTGTGCCAACAGTAAAGGTTGACGCTTCCGTGTCAGGTACAACAGGTACCTTGTTGTTAACCATCAATGATCCTGAGTCGTTTGTAGACAGAGTACGATTCAAGAAATGGGAAGGTACTAGTTGGAGTTCATATGTTGAAGATACGGCTGCACCATATACAACAACTATTACAGTTCAAGAGAAACATAATGTACTGATCGGCTGGGAGGTTCGTTACGATTCCGGTGACGGTGATGTATTCCTTGAGGATACTGTATCATTTGATCGAGATCTCATTCCTGAACTGTCAGGGTACTCAGTTGATATCGAGCATGACACAGGTGATGTAAGATACAGTTATACAGGTGATGATGATGTGCTTTCCATTAAGCGCCACGATCAGTCAACACCATATGCGAGTAACGCTGCAGCTCGGACAGCGGCTCTAAGTGGCACAATAGTTGATGGACAAACAGGTGTAGATCTTCTTGCTCAGTCAGGTATTGCAGAAGGTGCATCTAGGTATGTTGCAATTGTAGCTTTTGATGCAGCTAGTGGGGGTGGTAACGCAGGCCCTGTTGCGTATGTGGGATCGGTTACTCGTCATATCAATACAGATACAGATACGATTATCCCCACCGTAAAGGTGGATGTGAGCGTTAGTGGGACTACAGGTACTGTCCTTCTGACTATCAATGATCCTAGTGGATTTGTAGACAGGGTTCGGTTTAAGAAGTGGACAGGCTCTAGTTGGGGCTCCTACGTGGAAGATGTTTCTGCCCCCTTCACGACGACCATCACGTTACAGGAAAAGCATAATGTGGCGATTGGGTGGGAAGTTAGGTACGACCCCGGTGGTGGAAATGTGTTCCTAGAGAATGTAGTGAGTTTCGATGCTGATGAGATCCCAGAGATCGAGGCTTATAACGTAGCTATAGAGCACGATACTGGTAATGTTGATTTTAGTTATACAGGTGACGATGATGTTTTATCGATCAAGAGACACGACCAGTCAAGTCCATATGCATCCAACGCTGCCGCAAAGACTGCTGCTCAATCAGGTGTGGTTGTTGAGGGTCGTACAGGCGTGGACATACCAGCTCAGACCGGAATTGCGGAAGGTGCCTCTCGATATGTGGCGATTGTGGCCTACAGCGCTGCTGGTGGTGGTGGTACCGTTTCTACTAATGCTTATGTTGGGGCTGTCACCAGACATATAGACACAAATACGCAAATTCCTGATACGCATGTTCCGACAGTGAAGGCGGATGCTTCAGTCTCCGGTACTACCGGTACTCTTCTTCTGACCATTAACGATCCAGATGGATTTTTGAACAGAGTGCGGTTTAAGAAGTGGGAAGGCTCTAGTTGGGGTTCTTATGTTGAAGATGTATCAGCTCCATATACAACGACCATTACCCTTCAAGAAAAGCATGATGTAGCTATCGGTTACGAGATTAGATATGATGCTGGTGCTGGTAATGTGTTTATCGAGAACGTAGTTAATTTTGATCAGGATAATATTCCTGAGATTCAGGACTATAACGTTACGATTGAGCATGATACAGGTGATGTATCTATCAGCTTTACCGGCGATGATGATGTGCTCTCGATTAAGAGACACGATCAGGCCACCGCGTATGCTTCTAATGCTGCTGCGAAGACTGCTGCGGAAGGTGGTGTAGTTGTTGAAGGTCGTACAGGAGTGGATGTCACTGTTGAATCAGGTATCGCCGAGGGAGCCAATCGCTATGTAGCTATTGTCGCCTACAGCGCTGCCGGGGGTGGTGGTACTGTATCTGAAAATGCATATGTCGGTTCTGTCACACGACATACGGATACACTAGGAACGCCTCTGGCTGAGCTGACTTCACTCGATGTCACAGGTAACATCGATGGAGATGTGTTGCTGAGTTATGCCGGTAACGAGACTGTAGCGTCGGTCAGATGGCACGACCAAGCGACTCCGTATACAGATGTGGCCGCAGCGAAGACTGCGGCTGCGGCGGGGACTCTAGTAGCTGCTCAAAGTGCTCAAAATATTGAGGTTCAAGCCACAATCGCTAAAGACACCAGTCGCTATGTTGCTGTGGTGGCTTACGATAATGCAGGGGGCACTACGGGTCTCTCTGAAGTAGCCTATCAGGGTTCCTGGCATCGAACATTCATCAATCCTGAAGGTGAGATGCAGGATGATATCTGGATTAACAGCAACAAGAATATCAGATATGGGTCGGTGAGTGGTGGGGCGGTGCCGTTGGAGAAAAGCATATATCTTCCGCACAGTGATTTTACTATTCAGGCTCACCTGGAAGGATCTACTGAAGACTATACACACGGTATCGGTACTGTTGCGTACAGTTGGGTTGCAGTTAATACCGGGACCGTCGTTCTTACGGCCAGTATAGTGTTGCCAGAAGGCTCTAAACTGACTTCGATTATCGCATACGGAGAGCGGGTTAATGCGTCTCAAACTATGACTTTACTTGTGGCTAGGACTGGTAATGTTGGAGTAGGGACAACTCTTCTAGCAGCAACGTCATTCCCTGTGGCTACGGGGTCTTGGGGTAGTAGAACATTTACATTCACAGAAGTAATTTCAGATCCTCTTTCAGTTCGCCTTCTTATGTCGAATTCTTCACAGGTAACTGGATGTAAGTTCGGGAAGTTGGAGTTAGTGTACGAATCAGACAATCTTTCGGAGGCAATCTAATGTCAACAGAAACACAAGCGTTCCTCGACGAGATGAAAGTACCAACTGGAAAATCTCTCATTGATGGACGAAATGCAGTGAAGATATTTATCCCTGAAATCGGTCAACTTCAGGAGCAACTATCTCGGTGGTCTAGAATGGCCGAAGTTGCGATGATTACAGAGACAGAAGAGGGTAATCTTGAGTTCATGCGTCAAGTATTGTCTGCTTGTCAGGATCTCATTGAACGAATCAATCAGATGAGACATATGCAAATGCGAATTATTGACGTCGGAAAATTGATTAAGTTAAAAGATCAAGATATGAGAAACTGGATCACAAACACTGACCCAGATGAACCGTATACGGGTGATCCGTACATAGTATAAACCTTATATACCCCATCATGATCTAGTGGGGGAGGTGCATATGAAAAATGTAATGGCCGTACTGGCGATAGTAGTCCTAAGTGGATGCTTGCCTGCCGTGCCACCTCCTGTAGTAGCTCCTGTAGTAGCTCCGCCAATCTTTGTCCCCCATTTGGGCGGTCCAGGTTTGCGGGTTTTTGATGCCGACGAAGTAGACACGATTGAGGCTATTCCCATCCTTATGAGTATCCATCACCAGGTTCAGAACTGCTCAGGAGGCACCAGACCATATAAAGGTGTCAGAGTATTTATTGTCAGTAAGATCATGATTAAGAAACCGGGAGAGTCGGATTGGACTGAGGATATAGCTGGTCTTAATTATGATAATGTTATATACATCACTAGAGCAGCTTCCATAAACAAGGGACTTCGTATATGGATCATAACGCATGAATTTGTTCATTACGTCAACTGGGGGGAAGGTCATCCTGATGTGGACGAAAAGATGAAGAAGTGCGGGGTTCACTACGAGAAGAAGGACGCACCATCTGAATAGTTCATCTGCTCGAGGAGCTGGATTATACAATATTATCACTAGGAAACGTTGATGGACTATTGGTTGTATATAACTTCGACAGGTGGTTTATTCCGCCAACTAAAAATCAATTATACGAAAGTTGAACGGTATGGACCTGCCATATGAATTAGCAGTATCGGTGGCTTTGGCATTTATCATTGTAGA
>SDBT01021155.1_pt1 | contig 10170 bp, 9 predicted proteins | sample 2277101 | NCBI WGS metagenome assembly SDBT01 (sample SAMN10404973, study PRJNA504765) | marine sediment metagenome | isolation source: marine sediment core GS10_PC15, 103 cmbsf | place: Arctic Ocean: Southern Knipovich Ridge | collected 2010
GTCAGCCATATCGTCTATGTCTCGAAACCCTTCCGCAAACAGATCGGTAGTAGCGCGAAGATCGTCGAAATAGATATAGTACGTTCCGTAAGCTTCTTCGGCGGCAAACTCGACCTTGAAGCCCAAAAACTTGATACCTCGTTTCGAGGTGAAATGGTACTCCTCCTGAACAATTCTCGGTGGAACGGCAAAGGTTAGTTTCTTCCAACCCATAAAGTTCAGCTTACCTATGGTCAGTTCCCGCCGCTGGCCGAAATAATCAGAAATTACCGCTTTGAGCACATGATTGAAATTCCTACCAACAACCCATACAGATATGGTCTTCGTTAGACCTTCAATCGGCAAAGGTCTAACGGGAAACATGGAAACCACGTTGTTGCCTCGTTTGAAGAACAGCACCTTGGCACCGAGAACGTACCTGTCCGCTTCCTGGATGTTCGCTGTTTCCTCCCCGGGAACCGGTTCTTTGTTGGCCGGTGAGCCTTCAAAGCGGCGTATTTTAACAATACCCTGTTCCACGGGCATTACGGAACGCCAGAAAGCGACGTCCTCAAACTTGTTAATCGAAACCTCGACCAACTTCTGCTGGGCAGAGTCTACGCCGATACTCTCAGCCTTAACTCCTTCTGTTGCCTGAGCTGCCAACAAAGCTGGAAGCAAGAGAGCCAGTCCAATAGTCAATATGATTTTCTTCATGCAGTAGTCTCCTCTCTATTCCGTTGAAGCACCCCAGATTTCCTGTAGCTTGTCACTTTCTGCCAGCTCATCTCCATCAAACCTGGATACAAACACATCGGTCAACACCTTGATGTGATCGATGTACATGTAGAAGTCGTCCACCTTCTCCTGCGGACGGGTCCAGAGAACGAGCTTTGTAAAAACAAGCTGCCGGTAAGCCGGGATATAATTCCAGGCCTGGATGATTGAGGTGGGAAAGTTCACAGAATGGTTCTTCCAACCGATATGCTGGATTGAACCCAAAGGCAACACATGCTCAATTCCGTCCTGGTCACGCACATATGCTTCCAGGTAATAATTGTGATTTGAGCCCCAGACCCAGATGTCCAGCCGTGCTACCCTGCCGGGAATCGCAATGGGCTTGGGCACGAAGCTGTTCCCCTCCCCTTCGCCCGGAACGATTTCAACGTAGTTGTATCCTCTACGTAAAAAGCTGCCGTGCAGCCCAAGCACCTTGTATTCGGTATTTTCTTTGTTTCGGCCGAATAACTGCTGGGGCCAGGTATCCACGAACTGTTTTTCCCACAGAGAGTTCCCCTCTAAATCATACCCGAACTTGTTTGGCAGCAGAGCCCAGGTACGGTACCTCGACTCACTCTCCTCGGCAGGATCGAAACTCTGAAGGATCCTGGACACGTAGTCCAACGTCTTGTCCAGCGCTGTTGCCGGCGCAACAGCAACGAACAATAATAAAATGACAAGGAGCATGCTGGAGGCCCTAAACCCTAGCTTCATCATTTTCTCCTTTTTATTTCTTTTGTCATTAGGAATTATATGTTGATCAAAGTTCTTTGTCAAACATTTTTCCTTAAACAGCATTTTTCCTGATACAATCCAGATAATTCATCTCCGCCAGGTAGGAACTACGCACATAAGGGCCGGAAACGACAGTTCGGATCCCCCTAATCAAAGCTCGTTCTTTCAAAACCTCAAATTCTTCTGGTGTGTAGTAGCGACGCACCGGCAGATTATCCCTGCCGGGGCGGAGATACTGGCCTATTGTCAATATATCAACAGAACAGGCACCAAGATCGGCAAACAGACGGTCCAAATCTGCGGCCTTCTCCCCCAAACCGACCATAATACCTGATTTTACCAGCGTTTCTGCAGCACAGAGCTCCGAAGCAGCACGAAGCACCTCCAAAGAGCGGTCATAATCCGCTCCGTTGCGGACTTCTGTGTACAGCCCCCGCACAGTTTCTACATTGTGGGCGAAGACCTCTACCGGCAGTTCCGCGATCATGTTTATACTTTCCCGGTTGCCCCTGAAATCCGGTACCAGGAGCTCCAGGCGCATTTCCGGCAATTCCGTCTTGATATCTCGAACCACCCGGCAGAAATGCGCTGCCCCCCCGTCGACCAGGTCATCCCGGGTTACGGAGGTAATGACCGCAAAACGAATATTGGCGCGTTTCATATAGCGGACGATTTTTAGGCCCTCATCAGGATCGGGATCTACCGGACGATTGTGTTCAACGGCGCAAAACCGGCAGTTCCGTGTACAGTGATCACCCAAAATCAGAAAGGTCGCATTCCCACAGCTGTAGCATTCGGAAAGATTGGGGCAACGAGCAGATTCACAGACAGTATGGAGTCCGATATCGTCGATCGCTTGACGAGTCTTCAACACATAGGTAGAGATTTTTGTTTGTTTTCGCAGCCAATCCGGCCGCGCCCGGGGAGTCATCTGCCCCTTCTCCTTCGCTATTGGTCAACCTGCCCGGAGAAACTTATTAGCTCATTCCATTTGAGGTGTACGGGTGCGTTTACCGTAACTCCACCTGTAAAACCGGAGTCTTGGAACAGAACCAGGGCTCTGCTCAGCCCCTCCCGAAAATCCTCTTGAAGAGAAAGTAAGATCACCTCCTGGTAGGAATCCTGATTCCACCAATCCTCTACAACAGCGAAACCGCCCTCTTTCTCCAGAAAATCCAGGCAAAAGCTGTTCAGAGTATACACTTTTAGAATCAGCACGGCAACGTTTTCCTCTTTCAACTGCTCGAGCACCCGGCGGGCTCTGACCCTGTCGGTCAGATTACGCACTTCCCTGTACAACAGGCGCTCGTGGTCTGCCTTGGCAGTAAAACCATTCCGGAACGCCTCGGCCTCCTGTTTTGTCCTATTGTTCCCGGTATCTGCGAGAAAGCCCACCTTCAGGGGATTCTCCTGATTCAACATCTTGGCCAGGCCAGGCTCATCGATCAATGCCGCCAAAGCCAGGCCGGTTTGATAAAAAGCATCTTCACGTAGATACTCGATAACGACAAAATTTCCAGGCAATGGGGCGGGAGCAACACCCTCACTGATGAATACGATCCCGGGGAAGAGCGCAGCCAGGTTGGAAGGGTCGTCGGCCACAAGTGGACTTAAAAAGACCGCTCTTGGCCGGGTTGACTCAATATGCTCAATCAGAGTTGCTTCGTTCAGTTTATCCAGGTTGATAATTTCCAAATCCAGCCGAAAACCGTGCCTGCGGGCGATTTTCGCGATACCTCTGCGATCGATACCCTGTTGCAGGAGGAATTCTTGAGAGATTGAATCAAGAAGAACGAGTAATCGGGGTTTGCTTTCACAGCTTAAGAAGCTGAGAGAAAAAAAAAGGATGAGCGCGGCCATCTTTCGCACATACACCCTGCCACGCTATCACCGCCCCAGGGCGCTGTCAATAGAATGGAGTAAACCACTTACGCCACGGTTGCTTGACAGGCCTTAAGTTTACTATCATAGTAGTGTAAAGTATTCAACTAATTATTTATGACCAATCGAGGAGTGGAAATGATCAAGTATAGAGATCTCGGCTTATCTAATACCGGTGAGATGTTCAAAAAAGCGATGGCGGGTGAATATGCGGTTCCCGCTTACAATTTCAACAACCTTGAGCAGCTTCAAGCAATTATCACCGCCTGCCTGAATACTCGCTCCCCCCTGATCCTCCAAATCTCCAAAGGAGCTCGAAAATACGCCAATCAGACGATGCTGCGCTATATGGCCGAAGGGGCGATGAAATTGGTCAATGAATCGGAGCACCCGATTCCCGTTGCCCTGCATTTAGACCACGGCGACAGCTATGAATTATGTGTGTCCTGTGTCGAAACGGGCTTCTCTTCGGTAATGATTGACGGCTCGAGTCTCTCCTATGAAGAAAATGTGGCTCTTACCGCCAAGGTGGTCGAGTACGCCCATAAGTATGATGCCTCTGTTGAGGGGGAACTGGGTGTTTTAGCCGGTATAGAAGACGACGTATCCCATGAAGTCTCGCACTACACGGATCCGAACGATGTAGAAGACTTCGTTAACAAGACCGGTGTGGACAGTCTGGCCATTTCCATCGGCACCTCCCACGGCGCCTTCAAGTTCAAAGTGAAACCGGGCGAAGAGCCGCCCCCATTGCGCTTCGACATTCTAGATGAAATCGAAAAACGAATCCCGGGTTTCCCTATTGTTCTCCATGGCGCTTCGTCGGTGTTACCAGAGTATGTGGCGCTGATCAACAAGTATGGGGGGAAAATGGAAGGTGCTGTAGGCGTTTCCGAAGATCAACTGCGAAGAGCGGCCAAATCCGCCGTGTGCAAAATCAATATCGATTCGGACGGACGCCTGGTGGTCACGGCCATCGTTCGCAAGATGATGTACGAGGATCCTGGTAATTTCGACCCCCGCAAATATTTGGGGCCGGCCAGAGAAGAACTGATTGGGATGATCGAACGAAAAAACAGGGAGGTTCTGGGCAGCGCTGAGCAAGCTTAGTAGTGGCAATGAGCTGGTGCACATTGTCTAGGCTCCCATTCTGCTCAGGCTGATACGGCGGGACAATAACAGATGGAAGAAAAGAAAGAAAGAACTATTGAGAAGGCCAGGGAGTATTTTCATAAGTACTGGTACCGAAAAGCGTCTCTGTCCAATCTAATCGCAGAAATCGGGATATCCAAACCGACTTTTTACAACTATTTCAAGAACAAGGCAGAGCTCTTTAATACCGTTATGCTGGCAACATACAATGAGTTTCAGTACGAGTTCAATCTACGGGCCCGTTCTGCCACCAGCGCCATGGAAAAACTCGATATCTACATTCGGACGTATGCCTGGTTCCTGGAGGCATTTCCCTTGTTTCAGGATCTTTACAAACCCGGGAATGACCTTATGCCCCGATGGCTCAAATCGAGATACTCAAAAGATATCTACGCGGAAGGCGTTGAGTCTCTCCGCTCGATCCTTGAGCAGGGCCGGGAAGAAAGGATTTTCAATGAAGACCTGAATATCGACCAAACGGCACCCATTTTATACAACACAATTACTCTACTGCTGACCCAGGAGGTAACTGTCTTTCAGAAGAAAAAAGACCCGGAATATCTACTAGACCTGGACAGCCTGCTCAAAATCCTCGGTTTCGGCCTGTTGCAAACAGAATAGAACCAGTTAGTGCTCTTTTCCCAGTAGGAAAAAGATCAAAGCGCCGCAAAAAAATAACCCTGTGCCAATATACGCTGCTTCCGGGTAATAGCGCATATTCAGAAACGCCAGCAGTCCCCCGAAGAGCGGCACCAAAAGAATAAGTACAGCAAAGAGAATCTGGTAGGCTCCATACCATTCCCGGTAGCGAACAAAAAGTAAAACCAGGTAGAGCAGGCTGGACATTCTTATCACGGGTATTAGAAAGAGCCCGTATATGTCCCACCAACCGCCGTGAAATATCACTTCGCTTAAGGATAGCAATGTGTAAAACCCGCCGGAGATGAACACGAGTTGCAGAGTGCTGTCCTTCCGGGCGAAACCGACACAGAAGATCAGAAGCAAGAGATAAGGCAGCAGGTGATCCTGGAGCGTATAAAACAGGTAATGCCTGAAGGGGCGATAGGACAGCGGAATGATCCGGTTGACAAGCAGCATGATCAATAGGGCAGGCAGACACAAGAGCAGACCTTTAAAAAAGGCTGCCGGGAGTTTGAAGACGGACGCTTCCCCTCTATGCTGCAGCTGGTACAGTGCAGCGATCAATAGAGTAAACAAAGGGGCAGCCGCCAGGGTAAACAGTATCATCTATCAGCCCAGCACCGTTTTTTCGATCATTCTAATCTGGGTCCAGTACAGAGAGGCAATCCCTGCCCCGTAATTGGCGATAAGCTGGATAATGTTGCGCGGATGATCCACCGGATCAATCCCGTTGATCCGGTCGCCGGCATCTCCCAGACCCGGGACAATGTAGGCCTTTTTGTTCAAACCGGGATCCATCCACAGGGTATAGATCTCGATGTTTTCAATAGCCCTGACAATGCGTAGAGAGCCCTTGAGCACCGAGATAACATTAAAGAACTTGATCGACTTCGGCTTGACTCCCTGATCGAGTAGATATTTAACAATGGTCACCAGGCTGCCCCCGGTAGCGTTCATCGGATCGGCAAAAAAGAGATCCTTGTCGTTCAGGGCCTCCAGGTCAAAAAAAGACTTCTCCAGGTCGAGGATGTAGGCCATGTCGTGTTCCTCTCTACTATCATCCCGGCTGATACGGAAGAGAGCGAAGGGAGTCACGTAGCGTTCGGACGAGTATTCCTGGATCTCTTTGGAGAGAATCATCGAAGGCAGCAGCGCCGCCCTGAGCATCACACACATCACGCTGTTGCTGACTTTTTCGTCAATGTCAGGAATCTTGTGCACAGCGTAGTTCTGTACCGGGACGTTGACCGGTGTATCGACAAAAATATAGTTTTTCTGTTTTGGGCTCGCACTGCCAAAGGCGAGATTGAAGAGCAGTTCGTAGGCCCTCTGCGTATAATAAACGAACTCTGGATTCTCCGTATCCACATTCCGCAGTTTGGCAATCAAACGCGAAGCTTCGCCGTGCATTGTCTCCGGCGTCTCAAAGGAATATACGTGGATATTGGGCTCCTCTTTACTGATGTCCTGCATCATTTCACCCATCTCGTTGTAAACTGCAATCAGCTTGGCATGGGCGTCATGCTTTTGGGTCGGGTCGACCCCCTGGGCCAGCAACGGATAAAGCGTCAGAGTCTCGGTGTATTTCCGGTCCATTCGGGCGATGATCGCCTTGTCTTTTTTACTGAGATATCCATCCAAATCACTTGCCTGGAGAACGATTTTGTTCATAATACCCTCAAGCTCCTTCTGCCAAACTGTACCTGCCCGCTCATCCTTCGTCAAGTAAACGACCTCTTATCGAAGCCGCTTCACGGCCCGCTTCACGGTTCGCTCCGCGGTTCGCTCCGCGGCAACTGCAGGTAGCTTTCTTCGACAATATACGCCGAATGTTCGCTGGAGTGCTTGAACCTCTCGGTTTGAACATGTTAAGAATCAGGAAAGATGAACGAGATTACCCGTCGCCGGTACACTTTTCGAGGAATTATCCAGGGCGTAGGCTTTCGGCCGACGATTTACCGCTGCGCCTCTACCCTCGGATTGTCCGGTTTCGTACGTAATCAGCGGTCGGAGGTGGTTGCCGAAGTTCAGGGACACCCCAAAGTTGTGGCACAATTCCCCCAAACCTTGGAAAACATGCTTCCCAAGGCGGCTCTTATCGAGAGAATGGAGGAAGAAACCTGTCCCACACGCCGGGAAGAGGGGTTTCAGATTGTCGAGAGTAAGAGCACAACATACAGTTTCCCGCCCATTCCCCCGGACCTGGCCATTTGCTCCGAGTGCAGAGAAGAACTTTTCGATACAGGCAACAGACGGTACCTGTATCCCTTTATCACCTGCACCCAGTGCGGTCCCCGTTACTCGATAGTTGAAGACACCCCCTTCGATCGGGAAACTACTTCCATGATCGATTTTCCGCAGTGTCCCAACTGTTTGGCTGAATATACAAATCCGGAAGATCGCCGTTTTCATTCACAGACCAACTCTTGCACCAATTGCGGCCCGCTGCTTGGGTTTAAAGCAGCTACTGGAACCGAGCCGCCCGGCGACCCGATCGTGGAAACCATTCGCGCCTTGATCATTGGTCGGATCGTAGCAATCCAAGGCATTGGAGGTTTCCACCTGGCCGCGAATCCCGGTTCGCCGAACACGGTCAAAAAGCTCCGCTCCGACAAAGAACGCCTGGGAAAGCCCTTTGCCTTGATGGTCCGGGATTTGACCGTGGCAGAGTCACTCTGCCGTTTGTCTGAAAGAGATCGGCAGCAACTGCAATCTCCGGCTTCCCCCATCGTGATAAGCCCGATCAAGGATATCCCCGACACCCTGACCGGAGTCTCAAATACCGGTACCCTGGGCCTAATGCTGCCTTACACCCCGCTTCACCTGCTTCTCTTCCTGCACCCGCAGATTGAAATTCCTTACTCTTACTTGATCATGACTTCGGGCAACCTTAAAGGAGAATCCATCGTTACCGAGCCCCGGATTGCCTTCGAAAAGTTGAGCGGAATCGCCCAGTTTTTTCTCTATAACAACCGGCGGATCATATTCAGAACAGATGATTCTATCGTCCGGACTCTTGAACGAGACGACATCCTGCTGCGCCGTTCCCGTGGCTTTGTCCCTCGTTTGATCGGGCTGCAAAATCCAGTCGACAACATTACTTTGGCCGTGGGTGGAGACCTGAAAAACGCACCCGCCCTGGCCAGGGACAATGATATATACCTGGCCCCCTATCTCGGCGACCTGGAAGATATCAGTATCAGTCGGGACTTCGAACGGCAGATCGATAAAATCCTGGACCTGTATGGTGTAAGACCGGAACTCCTGGTTTACGATCTGCACCCCGGATACTATTCTACACGCTGGGCCCTTCAGGCGCCTATTGAGCGAAAAGCGGGAGTACAGCATCATCACGCTCATCTGCTTTCCGTCATGGCCGAGCATCAGCTGGAAAAGGTCATCGGCCTGGCCTTCGACGGCACCGGTTATGGTACGGACGGAACGATCTGGGGCGGCGAATTTTTACTGGCAACACGAAAAAACTGCCGGCGCTTCGGGTGTTTCCAGCCCTTTCCACTGCCCGGCGGAGAGGCGGCCGTACTGCACCCCCTGCGAATAGCTGTCGGCCTCCTGGCCCGGGAGCTTTCCAACCACGAATTGCACCTGCTCTTCTGCAGCGAACTGGGCATGAGGCAAGAGGAGTTGGATATGCTCCTCTCGATGCTGGAACGGAACCTGAACTCCCCTCTCTGCTCGTCTGTGGGAAGGATTTTTGATGCCGCCGCGGCTCTTCTGGGCCTGGTACGGGAGACAAGTTATGAGGGCGAAGGTCCTATCAAGCTGGAAGGACTGGCGCTGCAGGAAATGCCGGGGGACAATGATATCGGGAGAGAGGTGATTCTTACCGGGGAAGATTCAGAGACATTTTTCCTGGACCCGGTACCGCTTCTGCTTAGATTGGCTCGACGCAGAAAACAAACCCGGGCCGGGGAGCTGGCCCTCTGTTTTCATCAAGATATGGCCCGGTCCGCTCTGAAGGGGGCCAGGGTCTTGCGGGAACGCAGCGGTATCTCCACCATCGTTTTGTCCGGCGGGGTATTTCAGAATGTGCTCCTGCACCGCCTTCTCCGGCCTCTACTTGAAGAGGCAGGTTTCCAGGTCTTCTCGAACCGGAATGTACCCGCCGGGGACGGAGGTCTCGCCGTCGGACAGGTTTATTTTCAACCATAAATTGCGTACATTGACTAAAAGGAGGATGTTATGTGTCTGGCAGCACCCATGGAAATTATTGAGCTCCGAGAATCAAACAAAGCTTTGGTTCGGCAGGATACTCTGGAGCTGGAAATCGACGTTTCCTTGATCGAAGATGCTGAAATCGGAGATCACGTGATCGTTCATGCCGGTTTTGCTATAGACAAACTGGACCTGGAGGAGGCCGAGGAACGGCTCAAGCTTTTTCAGGCCCTGGGCGAATCGTGAGTCTCCCTTGAACGGTTCATTTTCGCTCAAGCAGCGCTTTTCCGATAAAAATCTGGCAGCACCGCTGTTGCGGCGGATCGAGGTCCTGGCGAAAAAGATCTCCCGGACGATAAACATCATGGAGGTTTGCGGGACTCACACTGTTTCTCTACGCCGGGCAGGGATCCACCCCCTGCTCCCTGCCAATGTTCGCATGATCTCCGGACCCGGATGTCCGGTCTGCGTCACACCCGGTGGTTATATTGACAATGCCCTGGATATCGTGGAGCAAGGAAAGGCGATCGTTGTCACTTTCGGCGACATGCTCAAAGTACCCGGGTCCCGCGGCTATTCTCTGGCCCGTTACTCCGGTGCCGGCCGGGTTCGAATCGTCTACTCTCCAACGGAGCTTATTGACCTGGCCGCGAAGAGCCGGCTTCCACTGCTTTTCTTGGGAATTGGATTCGAAACAACGATTCCGACGATTGCGGCGGTCTTTCTTAGAGCAGCGGAAGACGATATTTCCAATCTTTATCTTTACACCGCCTTCAAGACCGTTCCTCCAGCATTGAAAGCGCTGCTCGGCATTGGCAATCCGGAGAT
>SDBT01021156.1_pt1 | contig 10170 bp, 10 predicted proteins | sample 2277101 | NCBI WGS metagenome assembly SDBT01 (sample SAMN10404973, study PRJNA504765) | marine sediment metagenome | isolation source: marine sediment core GS10_PC15, 103 cmbsf | place: Arctic Ocean: Southern Knipovich Ridge | collected 2010
TGTAGAGCCGATAGAATCAGTGCTCTTACTGACAGAGGAGCCCTTTAAGAAACACAATATCAATATAGTCAGGAAATATAACAAAACTCCCACAGTAGAGGTAAATAAAGCAGATATGCAGCAAGTATTTTTGAATATGGTCACGAATGCCCGGGATGCGATGCTGCCCGAGGGAGGGAAATTGGAGATAAGTGTTAAGCAGGTCGGCGAAAATGTGGAAGTAGGCTTCGCTGATTCAGGCAAAGGGATAAAGAAAGAAGATTTGGGCAAGTTGTTTGAACCTTTCTATACGACCAAAGGAGCTATCGGAAACAATGATAATCTTCAGGGCACAGGACTTGGTTTATCTGTTTCTTATGGAATTGTGAAGAGACACGGAGGAACGATTGAGGTTATAAGCAAGGCAAGGAAAGGAAGCATTTTCACTATCAAGCTACCAGCAAAGGGGAAAAAGGCTGAGGAAAAATTGCCTAAGGACGAAAAGCGGGAAGAAGACAGAGATCGTCTGCCTCTTAATATTCTGGCAGTGGATGATGAAGAAGAGATATGTAAGATGTTTGTGAAATGGTTATCTTTAAAGGGGCTGAAAGTGAAGTCTGCATCATCAGGGAAAAAAGCCCTTCAGTTGGTTAAGAAAGAGAAATTTAACTTTGTCTTTTTGGATATCATCATGCCAGGGATTCCATCAATCGAGGTGCTTGAAAAAATAAAGAAGCTTTCGCCAAAGACGAAAGTCATCATGATGAGCGGAAAATTAATAGGCAAGGATTTATTGAATGGGCTGAGACAAAAAGGCGCTTCGGGCTTTCTCCAAAAGCCTTTCAAAATAGAAGACATCATGAGAGCCATCAAGGGGATTGGATTGTAGGGGCTTGATTCATCAAGCCCACCTTTTCGATTATATAAATAAACTGAACGGTTTTAATTTTCCTTACGTATGCGTTTGGCTTTTCTTGTGTATGGATTTTTCTTCTGTAGGGGCTTGATTTATCAAGCCCACCTTTTCGACTATATAAATAAACTGAACGGTTTTAATTTTCCTTATGTATGCGTTTGGCTTTTCTTGCGTATGGATTTTTCTTCTGTAGGGGCTTGATTTATCAAGCCCACCTTTTCGACTATATAAATAAACTGAACGGTTTTAATTTTTCTTATAATGAATGAAACCTGTCCCCATTTATTAAACGAAAAACAATCTAAACCATAAAATTTTTAAAGGTCTGACCCTAATTTACTCCCAATTTTCCAAATTAATTGACTTTATGCAGGACTTGCATTATATATATAGAGAAAAATAGGGTCAGTTATATTTGCTTTAACGAAGGGTAAAAGGAGATTCCTCACTTGCTGGGAACAGGCTCCCCAATCTTATAGAAAAGGAAAGCTATAATTACTATGAATAATACAGACGTAACCACATATCGGTCTAAAAAACTGTGCGCCTGACGATTAAATAGCTACACTCACGCTGCTAATCCGGAACCTCAAGAGAAGCTGGAAGTAGTTACCCTGAAACTCACGCCTTTTTAAAGAGGTAAACCGAATGAAAGACCATGATAGGACAAATAAGAAGTTCGAGGAAGAATTAGTAGAACTGGTCCAGGAAATTTCTGAATTGGAAATTTCCGAAGTAAAGCTCAAGCGAGAGAAAGAAGATAAAGAAAAAGTTCTTGTCCAACTTATTCAATCAGTGAAAATGGCAGGAGTCGAGAATCTGGCCAGCGGCATAGCGCATGAATTCAATAACCTGCTTCAAATAATGAAGGGGCATGCTGAATTTGCTCAAAGAACAAAGAAAGCAGAAGACATGGAAGAAGCTCTAGATATAGTTTTAAAAGCTTCCGATAAAATCGAAGATATTATTAAAGATCTATTAGCCTTCTCAAGAAAGGAATCATTTGAAAAAGTACTGTGCGATATTACTGAGCCGTTAGAATCAGTGCTCTCGCTGACAGAGGAGCAATTCAAGGAGCACAATATCGAAGTAGATAGGAAATATGAAAAAACTTCTGAAGTAGAGATAAATAAAGTAGAGATGCAGAGAGTATTTTTGAATATGGTTAACAATGCCCGGGATGCGATGCTACCCATGGGAGGGAATTTGGAAGTAGGTGTTAAGCAGGCTGGCGAAAATGTGGAAGTAAGATTCACTGATACGGGAAAAGGGATAAAAGAGGCAAATCTAAGGAGAGTATTCGAACCATTTTATACTACTCACGTAGAGGTGGAAAAGGATAGCTGGCTCAAGGGTATAGGACTTAGTTTATCTGTCTCTTATAGAATCGTGAAAAGACACGGCGGCATGATTGAAGTTGAAAGTGAGATAGGAAAAGGCACTACCTTCATAGTCAAACTGCCAGCGAAGGGAGAAAAGGCGGAAGAAAAAAGGGAAGAGAGGAAAGAAATGGCAAAACCAGAATCTAAGAATATTTTGATAGTGGATGATGAAGAAGAGATATGCAAGATGTTTACAAAGTGGTTATCATTAGACGGTCACAGAGTGAAATATGCATTGACTGGAAGGGATGCCATTGATCTCATAAAGAAAGATAGTTTTAATGTTGTGTTTTTGGATCTTGTCATGCCAGGAGTTCCGAGTATTGAAGTTCTCGAAGAAATAAAGAATATTTCTCCAGAGACGAAAGTAGTAATGATAACAGGTAAATTAATGGATAAGGACTTATTGAGTGATCTAATACAAAAAGGCGCTATTGGCTATCTTCAAAAGCCTTTCAAGATAGAAGACATAAAAGAAATAATAGGTTAGGAAATAATCAATTCTGGGGAGATTGATCTATCTTCTGCAGGGGACGGATATAATCAATTCTGGGGGGATTGATCTATCTTCTGTAGGGGACGGATATAATCAATTCTGGGGGGATTGATCTATCTTCTGTAGGGGCTTGATTTATCAAGCCCACCTTATAAATTTTATCAATTACCTCTTATGTATCTCTAATTCTTCTTAGAGAGATGGAATTGGACTATTCATTACTCCTCAAAACTATGGAAAAAAAGCCATGACTCATAATGAGAAAAAAGGGGAATTAAAAGACAAATAAAGAAATGATAAGAAGTCTGCATGATATAACTCTATCAAATTAAACATTTTAAGAGAGATCCTAAATTCAGAATCAAATTTGGCATAAAACTTGGTCTACCCAACATTCTAAAAGAAAAATCGGGAAGAAATTCTATACCAAGTAAAATTATCAGTTAGTAGAAGACCAGGCGCAAATAGAAGCAGCTGTATAGGAAATTGAAAATTTTCAGCGAAAATCATCCAAGGGCGGTAGCCTGCCAAAATTTATTCAGCACTCCCTACATAAAACAGGTAATTTCCTAAAAATATAGATTTCCTCTAATAGGTGGGCTTGATAAATCAAGCCCCTACAAAAGAAGAATACATAAAGAACAAATAATGATGCGTGAGAAGGCACGAATTGGAAACCAAATTCAAAAGCCAAAAGATTTGTTACCAGGCAAATTGAAAGAAAATTCAGAGAGGAAAATAAAAAATTGAGAGCAATAGAACAAGAAAGCGGCGACCTCCTTGAAGAACTGGATGATGCTTATAAACTGTTAAGAAAAACCCAGGAAGAATTAATCATAAAAGAAAAATTGAGCATGGCAGGAGGATTGGCCGCCGGGGTAGCCCATGAACTGAGAAACTCCCTGAATATCATCGGAATCTCAGTCCAATACTTGCATGACAAATTCAACCCAGGAGACGAGAGAAGAGAATTCACCAAAGCTATCATGAACAAGGTCGAAAAATTAAACTCGGTAACAACCGACCTCATCCACTTTGCCCGCCCTCAACATCCCCAGTTTAAAAAAGCTAACATCCATAAAATCTTAGACAGAACCCTTAGCCTGGTTAAATTTAAATGCATTGTCCAAAAAGTAAGGGTGGTTAGGAATTATGCGGCGAACCTGCCCTGCATAGAAATAGATAACGAACTAATGGAACAGGTCACATTGAATCTTATTGATAACGCTCTCTGGGCAATGCCTGAGAGAGGAAAACTCATAATTGGGACCAGGATGTTTGATGACAATAATCTCATAGAAATAAATTTTACTGATACCGGATGCGGGATGCCCAGAAAGGATGTCTCCCGCATCTTCGATCCTTTCTTCACTCAAAGAGAGAATGGAACTGGTCTGGGGTTATCCATTGTTCATCGGATCATTGAAACACATAAGGGTTCTATCGATGTCGAAAGCGAGTTAAAGAAAGGAACTACCTTCAGGATAAGGCTGCCCGCTTTGCAAAAAGAATAAGAAATAAGAAGGAATCTTCTGAGATTCGCCGCTTTATAAAAAGTTTCATGGATAATATTCACACAAAAAAACCATACAATATGGAAAAAAGACCATAGTGAGTGTGAGACAGGTTGTTTGATAAATCGAAGGTCTACAATTAATTTATACAATCCAAAATGCGGGCTTGATAAATCAAGCCCCTACAAAATATGAATCAGAATCCTTAAGAAGATGAATCAAACGCCTGCAACTATTATAAAGGTGGGCTTGATAAATCAAGCCCCTACAATATTTGTATTGTGAGCATGGTGAATCAGGGGCCTTAAGAAGATGAATTCATCGCCTGCAACTATAATAAAGGTAGGCTTGATAAATCAGGGTTATGCAGAAAACAAATCAATCTCCTCCAGAATTAATTATTTCATAACAAATCAAAATATATGGAAGGAAACGATGAAAACAAATAATAAGCCTGCGCATGAAATTGATTGTCCCATTTTTTCAGAGCATGAGGAAAACATAAAAAGATTAACTCTATTCATCAATAGCCGCAAAATCATCGCTGAAAAAATAGATAAAGCTCAAGAGTTAGTAAACATTATAAACCTCCTTTCGTGCTGTCCTAAATTCGATGAAGAAGAGAGTCATTGTGAAAACTGCCGCTTCATTTTGAACTTAAGTAAAGAGATCGCAAGAATAATAATAGACGCAAACGAAACATCTCATTAGGCATTTTTAGAGCCATTAACTTGGGATAGATTTTTTAACGTTACACAAATTATATATTATAAAAAAGATTGAATTTAGGACTGATAATCTATTTTTCCATTGCCCGATTTAATACCAAGACCTTGCCAACATACAATCCCATAAAAACAAGATTGGGGCTTTCCCCTTCCAGTAATCACAAAACAAGGAGGTATGGATAATGCGAATCCTCATCGCAGATGATTCGAAGATTTACCGCGCTTACATGATAGATTTGCTTTCCAGAGTTGAAGGAATTGAGATTGCTGGACAAGCAGAGGACTCACCTAGTGCTGTTGAAGCTATAGAAAGACTAAAACCAGATGTCGCAATTCTAGACATCAGGATGCCCGGAGGAGATGGAATTTTAGCCCTCGAAACCATAAAAAGAAATAAAGTTAATCCGAAAACAATAATGTTCACAAACTATCCTTATCCACACTACAGAAAAAAGTGTATGGATGCAGGCGCAGATTACTTTTTTGACAAATCCACTGAATTCGAAAAGCTCGTTGAAACGTTAAAGAAATTGGCCCAGGAGGCTTCCTATACGAAGAAAGTTGAGACAGGATTTAAAATAGCCAGTCAAGAATTCGTCCCAAACAACCAAAACGGACGGACTAAACAGTTAAAGCAGACGAGACAGCAAAAGTTTCCTTTGCTTTAAAACCTCAGGCTGAAGGCGAAGAGACAAAGAAGCCCAAAACTAAGAAGGGGATCGATCTTGCTAAATTATTTACATCCCCGCTTGGCCTGGCAATTATCGTTGCCGCCAGTGTTGCTATTGTTTATACCGTTGTTAGCTTAACAGAGGCAGAACCAGAGGCTTCACCATGCAGGTAGATAGGCTAGACAATCTAGACGTTTTTTTGGGATCAGTTTTTTGGGGTCAGGCCTCCATAACTTCCCATAAAAAAAAGAACTGTCCTCTTCCCCACTCTACCTATTTTTTGTATATTGGTTTTATTGGGGCCAGGCCCCAATAACTGGATCAGACTTTTAAAACTTTACAGCTTAGATTTTTATTTGCTTTTTCTTTAAAAAGCCTAATTTTCTCACCTGATTAAGCTAGAGTATTCAAATAATAAAAGTTATATAAGCCTAATCCCATTGCTTCTGATCCCATGTCATTGCGAGCCCCCTGGGGCGAAGCAATCTCACAAGAAAAGGTTGAGATTGCCACGCTTCGCTCGCAATGACCTCTCACCGCGTAACTCTTAAATCATGCCAGATACTAAATTGAAAAAAAGGGAAATAGAACAAATGGAGAACGAGTTTATCTCCCATCTATACCATGAGTTGCTTTCTCCATTGGGATCAATCAAAGGATTTGCATGTACAATGCTGGCTGATAAGGAGATGGATGAGGAAACCCGGACTGAATTCCTAAACATAATCAACGATGAGAGCGAAAGACTTGCTCTGTTGATAGAGAATTTGCTCGACTTATCTAAAATTGAACATGGACAAATAAAGATGGACAAAAAAAAAGTCCAGGTCTTGGAAATAGTCCAAGATGCTGTTTCCAACCTGAAGCCCGAGTACGAAAAGAAAAAAATAGAATTAAAAACAGATATGCCTGAAAACATCCCATCAATTTTCTGTGATAGAAACATGATACTCAAGGTAATTGTGAATTTACTCCTAAATGCCCTTAAATTCACCCCAAAAGGAGGAAAAGTAGCCGCCTCTGCTGAAAAAGAAGGAGAAAAAATTAAAGTTAAGATATCAGACACAGGAGTAGGAATTCAGAAAAACAATTTGCCTTTCATTTTTGACAAATTCTATAGAGCAGAAAGACAAACAGACAAAAAGAGAGGAACCGGATTAGGCCTGTCCATAGCCAAAGAGATCATCAAGTCTCATGGAGGTGATATCTGGGCAAAAAGCAGGCGAGGCAAAGGTTCGGCTTTTTATTTCAGGCTGCCGATAAAATAATACCAAAAGTAAAATGAGGAAGAAAATATTAATAGTGGATGATGAGATTACCGGGCGCCTTCTGGAATATAACCTGAAAAAAGAAGGATACAGGGTATATTCTGTCTTCAACGGAAAGGAAGCCCTAGCAAAAACCGAAAAGACCAAACCAGATTTAATAATAACAGACATAATGATGCCTCATATGAATGGATACGAATTTCTGGAAAAGTTGCGTTCTGATATCAAAACCAGAGCCATTCCTGTTATTTTTTTCACTGCGAGAGGACAAGGTACTGATATAGAGAAAGGACTAGAATTAGGGGTTGCTGCATATATCACCAAACCCGTTGAGCCTCAGCACCTTCTGGAGAAAATAAAAGAATTATTCAGTAGATGAAATCATCCAAGAGAGTCTTAATTATTGATGACGAGCCGTCTGTTAGAAGGCTTATAGGGCATCATCTGGAAAAGGAAAATTATAAAATTCTTTCTGCTGAGAATGGCGAGAAAGGATTAAGGTTAATCGAAGATAACTCGCCTCATCTAATTCTTCTGGACGTAAAACTCCCCGGAATCGAGGGAATAGAGGTGCTCCAGAATATAAAGGAGGCCAGCCCTAAACTGCCGGTAATCATGATCACTGCCTACGGAACTGTAAAAATGGCTGTCGAAACCATGAGAATGGGAGCTTACGATTTTCTTGTTAAACCCATAAACCCAGATGAGCTTAAAATTACGGTAAGGAATGCTATTACCAATCAAACACTCCAGGAAGAAGTTGACCTTTTGAAATCACAGCTTGAAGAAAAATATGAATTTTCCAATATTATAGGCAAGAGTTCTGCTATGCAGCAGGTGTTCAAATTGATCGAGAAAGTAACAGACAGCGATATTCCGGTTCTGATTCAGGGTCAAAGTGGAATAGGAAAAGAGCTCGTTGCCAAGGCTATCCACTTCAACGGACCCCGCAAAGAAAGCCCTTTCATGGACATTAGCTGTGCCGCCATACCAGAAACACTCCTGGAGAGTGAACTGTTTGGCCACGAAAAAGGAGCATTCACCGGTGCCGTGAAGAGAAAAGAGGGTAAATTCGAATTAGCAAACAGAGGAACACTGTTCTTAGACGAAATAGGAGAAATGAGTCTTTCCATTCAAGCAAAGATGCTAAGAGTTCTTCAGGAAAAATCTTTTGAAAGGGTAGGAGGCAAACAAAAAATTAGAGTTCACTCCAGAATTATATCTGCAACGAATAAGAATTTAAAAGATGAGATAGAAAAGAAAAAATTCCGGGAAGACCTCTATTATCGGATCGCTGTGTTTCCGATACACCTTCCGCCTCTCAAGGAGAGAAGAGAAGATCTTTTACTGCTCGTACCACACTTTTTGAAAAAATATGCCAACAGAAAAAAACCAAAAAATATCTCACCTAAAGCAATGAAGGCATTGATGTCATATGATTGGCCCGGAAACGTGAGAGAGTTAGAAAATGTGATACACAGAGCCATTGTCTTGGTCGAAGGAGAGACAATTGAACTGGGTCATCTGCCCTCAGAGCTGCAAAATCTTGCCCATACTAAAATCTTTACCGGTAAAAATGCAGTATCCCTTGAAGATCCTTCCAGCCCTAAAATTATTCCTTTCGAAGAAATAGAGAAAGAAGTTCTCGTACATGCATTGAAAGCAAGCGGTGGGAATATTTCTGAGGCAACAAGAGGTTTAAAGATTGGAAGAGCTACTTTCTATCGAAAACTCAAAAAGTATAATCTCCTTGATAAAAATCCTAAGTCTACTAATTAAATAAGGCATAGCCACAACCTCCCTGTCCCCTATTTTCCTTTGGCGCTTAATCAACATCTGTTTCTGAAGAAAGAGCATCTCCATTTTCCAGCAGTGATTGCACTCTGGTGAGAAGATTTTTAAGATGAAGGGGCTTCATGAAATAATCATCCGCCCCGGGCCTAAAGCCACTTAATTTATCCTGAATCTGTGTATTACTGGTGATTAGAATTATGGGAATAAGCTTGGTATCGAAATTCTCCTTCAATTTCTGGCACAGCTCAAGACCATTCATCTTCGGCATCTCTACATCAGAAATGATAAGATTGGGTTTATCTCTTTTGACAATTTTAAGGGCATTGGAACCATTATCAGCGACGGAAACTTTATAACCAGCTTTTTTGATGATGTATTCAAGCAACTTTTGCATAAGCTGGTCATCGTCGACTATTAATATTTTCTTAGTCATTGTTCTCTCCTAAATAAACTTTAAGGTTGTTAAAAAACTCTACCTGTTTCCTTTTTTACCCAGCAAACTGGCAATAGCCAGGAGTGATAAAAAGTTGAAACTTAGCCTGATAATTAAAGCAATCAATTGGATACTCATTGGTCTTTTCCTTTTTCATTTTTTAAAATATCTTTTTTCTTCGTCTTTTCCATTTGTACTTTTCTCCTTTCGTCAAAATGTTTTTCATACTCTATAAGCGCAAAATTTATGCCCATGCTTTAGAGCGCAAAAAACGGCGCAGAAAGGGTAGGCCAACAATTAAGCCCTGCTGCCAAGAACACAATGGAAATGTCAGCAATTAAAGGAGTTATTAATTAATGAATTTTGATCCTGAGCAGGAAATCCTAGCTCTTTTGGCTGTTATTTTTCCAGAAAATGCCATTTATAAATCTGTATCGAATTGAGGCAGTGTTTCAATTTGGGACAATAAAAGCCCAAACCAAAAGTTTATGTTCGAGCACAGAAATCAACGAGAAATGGTAGAAACGATAAAAAATGAAAGCGTATCTTTATATTTTAGCTTTAGCTGCTTTGAAGATCGTAGCGAATACAGCAAAAAAGAGAACCACGAAATTCAATAGCATTTTTCAGCACATTATCAAGCACGATGTACATTACGATGAAGCTTCGGCGATCTTGTTCTCTATCCCCACAAAGCCCTTTCGCCTTTTTACAAAGCGTAACAAACTCTCCAAACGGACATAACAGACCAAATTGTCCAAACGAGCAGGACGAGCTAAAGGAATAACACAGACAAAAGAAACTCTAATCTATCTATCCAGGCTCAGGAATCTCTCTTAACTTATGGAAAATAATCCATAGTTTTATAGAGGAAAAAGGGGAAGATTAAAATATAAAGAATGAGGCGAGGAGAAGTTTTTAAGATGTAACCCTCTCAAATTAAACAAGTTAATGGTGACCTTAAATTCAGTATAAGATTTGGCATAAAT
>SDBT01021157.1_pt1 | contig 10170 bp, 9 predicted proteins | sample 2277101 | NCBI WGS metagenome assembly SDBT01 (sample SAMN10404973, study PRJNA504765) | marine sediment metagenome | isolation source: marine sediment core GS10_PC15, 103 cmbsf | place: Arctic Ocean: Southern Knipovich Ridge | collected 2010
GCCGGTCAGATCCAGCGTACCGCCTACCGCGGCCAAACGACCGTTGGTGGCGTCGTGAGACAGCTTGAGATAGTCCGTTGCCGGGGTGGTGTCGGAATGGATGTAGACCGAGGGGTGCGTATCCGCGCCGACGTTCCAGTCCGTGCCGATCGCTGACTTGTCGCTGATGTGCAGCGCTTGGTTGGCGTCGGCCAGACCGAGGACCAGGGTCTCGTTGTCGCCGTCACCAACCTCCCAGCCCATCACCGCATCGTAGCCTGTGCCGAATTCGATCTCCACGCTATCAGCCACTACCAAACGGTGGGCATGGTTTGCGCGGGCAAAGGACGTGCTCGCGCCTTCTGCGTTGGCAGCAGCCAGCGAGCCGTCCACCGGTGCGGCGCCCACAATACCGTGAACATGGTCAGAGCGCGCCGGGGTGATCGCTGAGCCGGTGGCGGCGGAAGCGTCCGGCTGAATCACCGTAGCTGCAGCGCCGAAGGCCCAGTTCACCTTGTCGGAAGGAATGCTCGAATCTTCGAACTTGTCTTCGGCCGTCGCGGCGTCGAAGAAGTCCGTGGCCATGATCAGCCTGCCGGTCGCATCCGCTTCCAGCGCAGCGGCGGCCAGTTCCGTCTTGGTGAAGATACCGGCAGCGAACTTGCCGCGACCTGTGGCATTGGCAGTGAAGATCCCAGCAGCCATGGAGCCCAACACGATCTGCGCGCCGTCTCCGGCATCGCCCGTGTGGTCGTGGTCCAGTAGCTTGTGGATATGATCCACCCGTGAGGACTTGGCCACAACGCCAACGGTGTTGCCGAGACCTGTGCCCTCGGCAGCCATCTCGCCCACCACACCGAAGACCACCGCCCCGGCGCTGACTTGCGTCCAGGTGGGTGACGACTGGGTGTTGGTATTCTGGTAGAGATTGGCGTTGGTGGAGTCAATCAGAAGGTCGCCCTTCTCTGCAACGCCAAACAGCGTGCCAGCCGCACCGTCAGATGGGGCGCCAGCATTCCGCCACGTCCGGCGGAGACTACCTTCAACGTTTTTTGATCGAATCGGAGGCATGGCGCCCTCCCGTGGGGTGCAGGGTGCAGAAGATGGCCCCGAAATTCAGGGGCGTGAACCCCGGGGCCGCCGGCGGAGGAGCCGGTAGTCAATGCGCAGGCTAGATGCCCGTGGCCGTACCGAACGCGGGCGCGCGGTAGATCACAAGCACAGTCCGCAGGGTGGCGCGGATGGTTTGCTTGCCTTCAACAAACTGGCTGCCGGTGAAGCCCATCTCCACGAGCAGTCCGCGGCGCTCCAACAATTGGATCCACGCGGCCTCGAAGCTGCCGACAATGCCGGTGTTCTCGTCGAGGCTGTCTGCCTGAACCACCGGCAGGCCCCACAAGCGCTCGGGGCCGGCCTCAGCCGGATTGCCCCAGATATAGATGCCGTCCGCGGTCTGCAGCAAACGGATGTCCTGCCAGTCGTTCGGATGCATCAGCGTATGGGTGGGGGTCACCCGGCCGACCAACCGCAGCTTGGTCATCAGCTTGAAAATCGTGTCGGGCACATTGTCGCTGCCCTTGGCCTGGGTCTGGATGCTGGGCTTGTTCAGGATGCCCAGCAGGTTCGGGGTGTTCCCGTCGCCCTGGATGACCTGTAGGTCGAGCCGTTGCCGCACGCCGAAATCGATGCGCCCGTTCAGGTAGGACTGGGCCATGGACTCGTCTTCAAGCTGCTCATCGGTGACCGGGATGCTGTCGGTGATCTTTTCCACCGTCTGCGTCCGTTCGGTCAGGGCGAACGTGGATTCAGCGTAGGTCGTGCCCTCTGCCTTCTCGGCAGCGGCATGCGTCCGGGTCGTTTCCTCCATGTACTTCGCAACCGCTTGGCTGATGGTGCCCGAGGGGATGATGTCCATGACCTGGATCGGCCGGGTGACGCCCGGAACCACCACGCCGCTGCGCACGCTTTCAGGCGGCCAACCGGCTGAGGTCTGGAACAGAGTCTTGCGGCCCATGATGTCGCCCAGGCCGTAATCGGGAAATTCGAGGGAGAAATGCTTTTTGCTTCCCGGGGCGCCCTTGAACTCCGCGTGCTCCGTGAGCAATTGCCCGATGCCTTTGTAGGCGGGTGGCTGCTGCGGCCCCCAACCCTGTTGGCGCCGCTCACCGCCCCCACCCTCCATCGGGTGCATGATGTTCTGCTTTTGCTCGAGCTCCTGCGCGACGAGATCCGCGTCCCGGAATCCCTTCAGCTCATCCTGGAGGTCATTCATCTCGGCGTTGTCCGCCAGAATCGCGTTCCGGATCTCGGTGGTGCTCTTGCCTTCGCCGTAGACCTTCACGAGCGTGAAGTCTTTGCGGGCTTCGCCATCGATGGTGACTGCGGACTCTTCAAAGGCTTTGGCGACGCGGGTTTTCACCTCGTCGTACTTGCCTTGAATTTCGCGGGACTGCTGACTTTCTTGGAAGGGCTTGGGGCGTGGCATGGTGCGGCCTCTGTACAGGGTGAAGAGAAAACGTTTCTCTGCCCGTCAGACGTCGCGCCGACAATGCAGGTTACTGCGAGGAGCGGTAGCGCTCCAAGTGGCTTACGATTTCATATTGAGGCGCTGGCTGTCAAGTACAGGCACCGACAATTCCCTCGCCGCGCATCTTGGCCGTTTCAAATTCGCTGTACAGACGGCCCATTTCCTCTTTGCTGATTGCGCCATCATCGGCTTTGATCGCCTCTTGCAGGACTTGCGCCGTTTGGCCCAGCACTTCAATGATGCCCTGTAGTTCCTTCACGCGGTCCGGGGAGATGTCCCGGCCATCGGCCTGCCGCTTGGCTCGGATGTCCATGGCGCGGGCTGTGACCGCCACCACCAAGTCCACGGCGGCCTTGATCTGATCCGCGAAGGGCAGCGACTTGTAATCCTTCACGCTGAGCAATTCGGTTCCGATGCCGGCGCCTTGAACCACGGGGCTGATCTCCAGGACTTCCAGGCGTTTGAGGAAGCGCACTTGCTGGCCCTCGAATTCACCAAAGCCCGAGTCCTTGACCTTGAAACCGTAGCTCCACTCCTGAGACAACCCGCCTTCCATTGAGAACTTCAGAGCGGAATGCCAGTCCTTGGCCGCCGGGATGTCGAGGTTCAATTGGAAGGCGGCGCGCACTTCATTGCCCACTTCCTTGATGGTGGCTTTGCCGAGCGGCACGTGCATCCAATCGTGGGCCGGCAGGAACTTGGCCACCTGGCCGGACCCGAATGCGCCGGCCTCTGTGACATCGCCGTCCAGGTCGATCACGCCAAGCGTGGCAATGACCGCGGTTCCGCTGCCGTCGTCGCCCATCGCCTTGAGTTGGAAAGCCTTGGTGAGCATGTCCATGATTCGCCTCTATCCAAAGTGCGGCACAAAGTCCCGCGTGCCGTTGGGGTGTTCGGACCCTGCCAATTCATCAGCGGTGCGAGCGTCAACAAGCCGCCCGTCTGCATCTTCACAATCCTGATCGCTCCGACCCAGCCGGGCGTCGAATACGCGGAACTCGGTCACGCCCTGATCTTTCCCCATAATCAGCGTAGACATCCGCTGCGCGTGTTTGGTCTCTGTACGGGCAACGAGCAGCGCTCTGACTTCAGCCGACGGATGGGGGCCCGCTCCCACCAGATCCCGAATGCGGCGGGCCAAGGCGTCAGCGCCAAGGCCCTCTGCCCTGCCTTCCTCAATGGCTTTGAACAATGCGGCCCGGGTCTGTTTGCTTAGGTCGATTAGACCTGCCCGGGTGCCACCAGTTGCCACGATGGCCCGCCCCACGGGGTCAGGGATGCCGGTTGCGAGCCCAATGATCTCCATTGCTCCTGCTGTTGATTCTTCTGCGACCAGGAGATAGTGGGCCCCAAATACCGCAGTCATCGCCGGAATAATGTCGTCCATCTGCATGGCTTCTTGGATACGGCCCGCGAGTACCTGATCCTCGCCAGATAGCTGTTTGAAAAACGCCTCTTCCAACAACGGGAGCGCCACCGCCGCCGCAACAGCTCCCATGTCAGCAAAAAACTTGCGCAACTCCGCGGCCATCTTTTCCGTGAGCGCGCCTTCATGCGCTTCCTGGTGAGCCATATAGGCGCGTTGCGCAGCGGTGCTTTCGACCCGCGGTGCTGTTTCAGCGACCCGCTGCGCTGGAATATCGTCTTGCTTCGCGCCTTTGGTGCCGCTCTTCAGGTCTTCCGGGTCCGGCCGCTCCCCGCCTACAGGCACTTCGACGATTGCCACCCTGCGGAGGTACACGTCACCGCCCGGCAGTGCGTCGAGTCCGGCAAGCCTTTGCGCCGTCTCAACTGGCACCCAGCCCTCGCTTGCCGCCCGGCCAACGCGCCGCCAAACCTTGTCCTGATCTTCTCGCAAGGCAGCAACGCCAGAGAGGTCAAATTTCACCCGGAGCCGGACGGCATTGCCGAACAGCGGAAGCAATTGGCGACTCAGGGTGTCGGCCCAGTTGTCCTGCACGGGAATGACGCCGTTTGTCCACGCCTGGTTCAACCTCGCTTTCATGGTTGAGCCGACGTCTGATGTCTCCAGGCCGGCGGCGAAGCCCACCACCGTGGCAGGGATGCCCAGCAGGGCAGAAACTCGCTCTTCCGCACGGTCTGTTGCGGCCGTCAAGTCCATCTGTTTCGGATCCCATGCCAACTGCTGCACTTTGGTGTCACCGCTCAGTATCAAAGGCTCGCCGCGAAACCGGCCGCTGGTGCGCTCTTTGATATATTGCTTCATCGTTTCTGTTTCCGGGGCACCCGGCATTACGGTATCGCCACCCGGTGTGATCAACAGGCCTGGTACTCCTGAATTCCCCAAAATAGCGGCGATGAAGGTTGCCGCCTCCATGTCCGTCCAGATTTCCGCCAGGGCCGACGCCAGCGGCGAAACCCCAAGCCGCGTATTCCTCGGGTCAATCCCGTGCCGGAAGTGGATCACGTTTTCACGCTCAATCCGAAACCGTTGGCCGCCCGGCGTGTACTCGTAGAAGCTGATGAACTCACTACCGTTTGACGGCCAGACCGGCCGGATCAGCCAATGCGGCACGTACCACAGCTCAACCGGCCGCCCCGCGTTGTTGGGCACCTGAAACCAGTAGGCATTCCCGTCCGTCATGTAGCTGAGTACGGTGGCCGAGAGCAGATGCGAGCCCGCATAGAACTCGTTTGGCGAATCCAGCAGCGTAGTAAGCGGGTGGTCAAACAACTTCTCCCAATCTCCATCGGCCTGCCTGCGCTCTACCAGCACCGGCGCGGTCAACATCGCGCGCTGAATCCATTGGATCGTCGCCATGACGACGGATGAATTCATGCCGGTGCCGACCCGCTTTGCGAAGTCGGTTTCCTGCCTGCCGATTGGAATATTGGTGAGGAACCGCAGACCACCGGGTGACCCGCCGCCCGGGTGAATGGGCGCTGCCTTGAAGAACTTCCGGACTGACTGAGGGATCAGATTCAAAGCGGCCTCCACACTCTGTTCCGGATCAACGGAGCCAGCGCGTAGCGCACCGCATCCCAGATGTGATTGTGCTTGTCGTCGATAGCGGGCATGACGTCTCCGCTCAGGCGGTCCACCTTGTGGGAGTACAACCGGGCCTCGCGCTCAGCATACTTGCAGCGCGGGTGAATCACAATACGCTCAAACCCGCGCAGATGTCCAACGCCGTCCTGAACGCTGCCCGCCCACTTCGGGGCCGCCACGATACTCCACCCATCCCAGCCGGTGCCGCCCTTGCGCATCAAACTGATGGATTCAGGCCGGGCGTTGTCTGCGCGAAGGATGTGGCCACGGGCGAGCGGCACGGAATCGAATAGGCGCGAGGTATCCGCGCCCAGGTCAACGCCCACGCCGTAGGCTTCATGCTCAACGTACAGGGTGCCGGCGAAGATCCACAGGCGCACCAGCACCGTGGGATCCCGGCTGAAGCCCCAGTCCACCCCGTGGTATGGCCCATCCCAATCTTCCTTGGGCTCGAAAGCGTCCACTACCCACTTGCCATGCAGCACTTGCGCATCGGTCTGCGCCCAGTATTCGCCCTTCCAGATATGCGCTGCAGCATCGGGGTCGATACGGTAGTCGTAGGCAATTTCCGTCTTCAATTCCTCAGACAGCCATGGATTGTCCTCATGGCTGCAACGCACCGAGACGGCGCCGGGCGGTGGTTCTTTGCCGCGGAACAGCGCGTCCACCGGGTCCGTTGGCCGCATGGGATTCCAGGAAAACCAAAGCTCTGAGCCCGACTTGCGGATGGTGGGCCGCAACAGCTTGAGGGAACGAGCGGAAAGCGATTGGCCTTCCTCCACCCAGGCCACATCAATCGCTTCCAGGCTTTTGATGGATTCTGCAGTGTGGTCCTGCATGCCGCAAAAGAGCATCAGGCCATTGCCATGTGATCTGATTTCGGTCTTTTGTACTTCGAAATACTGCTGGACGCCCAGGGCAACGATCTTGTCCTCGATCAGGCGCTTGACTGATTCCTTGAGGGTGTTCTGAATCTCCCGCACCCCGGCGAACCTGAGGCCCGGACGCATGACCGACCGCTCGACAACGGCTTCCGCAAAATGGTGGGATTTGCCGCCGCCCCTTCCGCCGTAGGCCCCCTTGTACCTGGCTGGCCCAAGCAGCGGCGCGAAGACGCGAGGCGTTTTAATGCGAAGGGTGCGACCGGTCACAGAAGCTCCGTTTGCTCTGCCTGAGCCTTTCGCTCCCCGAAGTCCATCCGCTCCTGCGCCGCGGCCAACTCAATGCGCCGGCAGGCGATGTCGAAATACTTGGGCTCGATCTCGATGCCGATGAACTTGCGGCCCAGATCCAGCGCCGCCACCCCCGTCGTGCCGCTGCCCATGAACGGGTCGAAGATGGTTTGCTCCGGTGCGCTGCTGGCCTCTATCAGTGTCCCCATCAGCCAATCGGGCTTCTGCGTCGGGTGGACTGCTTCGCGTGTCACAGGCCCGCGCCAGACAGGATGCGCGCATTTTAGATTGAACACGCCACCATGCTTTTTCCCGTACACGCACAATTCCAACGCGCTCAACCACAAGTGCTGCCCGTTCATCGGGCTTGGGTTTGTTTTCCACCATATGCACTGCCGCGTGCTGTATCCCAGTGCCACCAGCGCAGCCCTGTACACGCTCACCTGTTCTGTCCCGCACCAAAAATAGACAGTCAGCGCCCCCAGCCTGTCAGCATCAGCCACCAAGCCTGCGGGGTCCACCGGCAGGCTATCAGCGCCGCCCTTGTCGATTACTCGCAGCCCAGCCGTTTCCCGGTTCACCTCGTTGTAGGGCGGGTCCGTCAGCATCATGTCCACGCTGCCCGACTCCATGTCCGCCATCACTTCAAGACAATCGCCCAGGATCAGCGTAGCGTCTCCAAATTGTTCCGTGCGGCCTACCATTCACTCTCCCGCCCCGTCTTTGGGGTCAACGATCACCCGTTCGATGCGGGCCACTTGGATTTCCCCGCCATCCGGGCCGGTGTGCTCACTGGCCTTGCGCTTCGGGTAGAGATATTGGGCCACCTCGGCCATGCACCTGACCCGCAAGGTTGGTTCCAGTGGAACATTCTCTATGGTGTGCGCCGGCCCATCCTTTGTGATCGCCGTCACCACCACCGGCATTGTCACGTCGCCTGTGTAGACCTTCAGCATCCAGACAACAGGGTTGTCCTGCTCAGGGTCATAGCCGGCGGCCTGCAGGACGTCCAGCAGTTCCAAGCTACGCTTGTTGGGCGTGCCCGCCTTCCTGCCACTGCCGGGCGTCTTGTGACCGCCACGCTTGGCCGCTGCCGCCTTCCCTGCGGCAACCTTCTTTTCATCCTTGGCTCTGGTCGCACTACTCCCTACTTTCGGACCATCGCCGATGGGCTTGGTGCGATGCTTGCGTTTTTTGGGTGTGGGGTCAGGCATCAGATGTCTTCCGCTTTATCCCAGCCGTCAAAGACTGCCGTGCTCGTCTCGCCGGCCACCAGCAGCGTGAAACGCACCACCTTTTGCGGGCCGCTGTCTCCGCATTGGACAATCCCGTGGGCAGAGAGTTTGTCTGCGGCAAGAATACATGTGTCGGGGAATAGCCGCATCAGATCCAGCGTCGGCGCTTCATCACCGCGGACGATCAGGCAATTCCATCGCTCTGAGCCTGCGCCCGCAGCGCCCAACGCCTCTTCGATCAGCGCCGCCACTTCGGCGGGAGTTTCTTTGACCAATACCCCGCGGGCTTCCCATGAAAAAGGCCTTAGCCTCAGGATTGCGTTCGCGCGAGCGTCATGTTCCTTCGCGTCTCCCTCCCACACAAAGGCTATTTCACCGGGGTTGATGAAAATTGGCTCTTCGCCGGTATGTGATGTCAGCTTGATCATTTCTTCGCCTCGCCTTTCGATTGATGTTCCCCGCCCCGTTTCTTCCACGGCCTGGTCTTGCGCTTGGGCTGCGGCTCGGCTTCCTTCTTTGGCTTCGGCTTCATTTCCGGCATTCAGCTACCCCGTATCGTCAAGATGGGCACACCCTCTGCATAGCATGGATGCTGATGTTGGTCACTCTGATCTCACTGGAAGTATTTAAGGCGGTAGTCCCAGATTATCCCGCTGTTGAGTCGTTCAAGCGGCATGCCCAGCACTTTGACCGGGAGCCGCGGCCCACCGTAGCCGTACTGCGCCATTGCGCGGATAACGCGATCAAAGTTGGGAACGCGCAGCCGTAAGGGAGCTTCAAGGCATTGCTGGGCCTTGGCGCGGCGCAGGTGGACACGATACAATGCCCGGAACAATCGCGCGTCTGCCAACTGCTGTGCTGTGGCCGTCGCTGTGGGTGCAGGTCTCATCGGTTGTGCTTTGGCGGCGCAGCTGGCGCCCATCGAACAACCTCCTCCGCTGGCCACTCAAACTCCTGGCGCCTGACTGGTTCGCGCTCTGGCTCTGTCTCGCCCGCCAGCATCACCCAATACAAAACCCACCTTTCCGGCCACGTCTTCGGGTCTTTCGGGTCTACATCCGTCCAGACCGTCTCAACCTCCAGCGCTTGCTCCGCTGGACCGTCGCAGGTGCACACAGTCGCAATAGTACGATTGTCCAGGCCCATGCTGCACCAATCCTCATGAAATGCCGATCCGCCCGGAAGCGCATGCCCATGGAGGCGCAGATATTCTCTCACTGTGGGCTTGTCGTATAGCGGCCCGCATAGCAAGTGCTCGGGCGTCGTGGCGCAGAACTCACATTCCCGCTTATGCGCTTCTGCAACAGTTTCACTTGCCGGCGGGTCCGCTACCGTCACACCACAAGAACAAGACGGTGGCGGCTCATCTGTCCACTTAGCTACGTCTGCCAATGGGCAAGAAGATTTATGCCTCCCAGCCAGGACAATTGTTGGCGTGGCACTTGCTGATTCCGCGGCGTAGGCTGCGATTGCATCAATGACCGCCTCTTCCTCCGCGCTTTCCTTCGGCGCCCCCTGCAAGCCGTCCGGTTCATTGCAAAGGCAGCGCGGCCGGTTGATGTCAGCAGGATTAGACCGCGGGCAATGGCCCTCATGCGCCCAATAGGGCGCCGGTAGCCCCACCGGCCACACCTCACGCGCAAAGGCTCTGCTACGGCGGCCCGCCTCATCTGGGCTGATGCCAGGTTCCTGCGCAGTGCGCGCGATCGGCAAGCCGTCCGGATACCATGGCGGATCTTCCTCCGCTGGAAATTTCCACTCGCCACGCTTGCGGGGCTTGAACTCTCCACACCACTGGCCGACGGCCATAGTAGACCAGTAGACCAGGCGAACATCGGGCCGGGGCGCAGGTGCGCACCTCTTGCAAATCATCAGAGGGCTGGCCTCCTCCAAAATCGATGTCTGTTCCCCGAACAGGCACTCTCCACACGATGCAATCAGCATCAATCTACCTCCGTTTTTGTTCCCACCGCACGCTGAGCGCATTATACCCCGTGTCCCGCGGGCATGCGCTGTTATCGAAACAATGTTTGCTGGACATGATGAAGGTAAGAGTTACAGTTTCGGCAATGCGGAAGTCGATGCCGGCGCCGAAGTCTCCGGTGAGCGGGGTTGCGTGGCCGTCCATATCTGACGCCCGGGACCAGATCACGTTGCGGAAGTAGACCTGGGCCGGGTATTGCTCCGAACCGAAGCGCAGTATGCCCGGCTCCATTCTCAGGTCGATCCGGTAGCGGGCCATGCACC
>SDBT01021158.1_pt1 | contig 10170 bp, 14 predicted proteins | sample 2277101 | NCBI WGS metagenome assembly SDBT01 (sample SAMN10404973, study PRJNA504765) | marine sediment metagenome | isolation source: marine sediment core GS10_PC15, 103 cmbsf | place: Arctic Ocean: Southern Knipovich Ridge | collected 2010
GTAGGAGTAACCCGTAGAGAGAGGTCAAGGAACAGGCCTTCCGCAGACACCGGTTGGCGAGTCTTGACAGGTTGTCACCCTTGTGACTTGTACGCGTGGTTCAATTTGAGCTATCAATAATGTGTTAAACTTGTCAAATGCAAATGGAAACATGGTCGGGCGAATTTGGGAAAGAATACACAGATCGCAATCTTGCTACGTTAGATGACATGGAGAAAATGTATTTGAGGTATTTCGGAATATCAAGGACTGAAATGAACCAAGACTCTCTGGTTGATATTCCAAAGGGAATAAGGATATTAGAAGTTGGCTCTAATGTTGGAAACCAGTTAGCGTGCCTGCAACAAATGGGATATGAGAATCTATATGGAATAGAATTACAGCATTATGCAGTAGAACTGTCAAAATCCAGAACGAAAAGCATTAACATCATACAGGGTTCGGCATTTGATATTCCGTTTAGAGATGGATATTTTGACCTAGTATTTACATCTGGTCTCCTTATACATATTTCACCAAATGATATTCAAAAGGTAATGGAAGAAATCTATAGATGTAGCGATAAATACATATGGGGAATTGAATACTACTCAGACAAATACACTGAGATTAGTTATCGCGGACATAATGATCTGCTATGGAAAACCAATTTTGCTCAGTTGTTTCTCGATAGTTTTGACGATCTACATCTAGTAAGAAAACGAAGGTATGAATACATCGAAACTGACAATGTCGACGAGATGTATTTACTCGAAGCCTGACGAACTCCACCTTAGACAAGCTAGTGTCGCGTCAACCCTCAAGTGTCGGGTAAAGACGCGATAGCTTTATCCGTGCGTCCTCGGTTGCAAACTGCCAGTTGACCTTGGCGTTCTTGTTGTTCCTGTGTTCTTGCCATGCCCGTACCTCTCTACTGACAACCTCGATATCATCGATTCTTCTGTTAAGACACTGTCCTGTGAGCACGTTCAACTCTATCTCGGCCATGTTCAACCAGCTTCCATGTTTCGGAGTATACACAAACTCGAATCTGTCCCACAGCGCCTTTGCCTTAGAGGGCGGAAATGCTTCGTACAGCGACCCTGGTTTGTGAGTGCTCAGGTTGTCCATCACCAGCGTTATCTTTTCCACGCTTTCGTATTGGCCGGCAATCTCTTCCAAGAAACAGGTCTAGTCCCGCTTGGTTTTTCTTTCGGTTATCGTTACCATGCGTTTCCCCGCCAACGGCTCGCAAGCAAGGAACATATTGCACACCCCGCAACGCCTGTACTTATAGTCGTGCCTGGCCGGTTGTCCTGGAGACGGGGCAACGGGGACTCTCGTCTCCGCAATCAGTTGCTTGGGGGACTCGTCCATGCATACGACCGGGTAACGTGGATCGAGGGGACGCTTGTAAACGTCCAGCACCATCTCCATGTTGGCAACGAAGCTTCCGTTCTGCTTTGGTGGAATCACACATCCTTTACGCTTCCAGGGCTTGAGTTCGTTTTTTTTAGGATGCGGCGTACCGTTTCATGGGAGACGCTGTCAATGTAGTCGAGTTCAACCACTCGGTCAGCCAATAACCTCAGAGACCACCTTGCGAAACCTTGGGGCGGATCACTACAGCTCAACGCAACCAGGTGGGCTTCAAAATCTCCATCCGCCTTCTTGGCGTAAACTCGGCTCCCCTTCTTCCCCTTGAGCTTATGAACGTTGCAAACGCAATCCGGTGGTCGAAAACACGGGACAACTGTCGCCGGACGAAGGGAAATCAGGCTACCTGGAGGCGACATGACAAGGCCGGGCGACGAACTGGCGGCAAACGCCGGTCAACCGTACCAAGAAGGAGCGATTCGTGGTAGGATATCGGCATTGGAGGAGGCATATGGGGAAATGTGCGTTAAGGACTGGGAATCATGCCCGTTGAACAAGAACGAAACAGAGTAAGCAAGATAGCCTTTGTCGTTGACGGTGGTTCCGAACTGGGCATGGGCCATGTGGTACACTCGCTGACCCTGGCGGAGGAACTGCGGGGAAAAGCAGAGATATCATTGGTGACATGCAGCAACAAGATAACGATGGCAATGTGGGAAACAGCGGCCTTTGATTGTCAATATGCCACAACCAACAAGGGAACAGTTTCAAGACTTGAAGCCATAAGACCCGATATCGTAATAGTTGACCGCCTTGAGGTTGATGCTGGATTTGCCTATTGGGTACGACACGGACTTGGCGCTAGGCTGGCCATTATGAATTGCATAACCAAGGATGCACTTACTGTGGCCGACTTGGTGGTCTGTGGCGATGCCTTTGGCCTGAGCAACCGAAGAGACAGGAAAATGGTATCTGACAGCACGGGCGACTATACAGCTCTGTGGCTGACCGGTCCCCGATATTGGGTGCTGCGGAGAGAATTTTATGACGTGGAAAGGGGTGAAGAAGCCATATCTATATTGGTGAGGATTGGCGGATCTGACTCTGAGGCCACTGCTACTGCAATCAAGGATGTTTTGGCTGGGCAGGAAGCGGCAGTCATTACCAATATGGATTTGTCAGCAAGCGGCATGGTCCAGACCATGATTGAGGCAAGGGTTGCGATCTGCTCCCCTGGCCTAACCCCATTCGAGGCATTATTCGTCGGTACACCTGTCATCATCATCCCTAAGGACGAAATGCAGAGGCGTGCATACAACACTGTGCCACTCTTGGAGAAGGGCGACATCGGCAGACTGCCCGGCATGTTAGAGCGGGGTGAGTTCATCAAGCCCGAAAGTCCAGTGGTCAAGGCAATGCAGATCGGGCAGGGCAAGCAAGAGGTGATTGAGGCAATAGAGGTATGGTTATGAGTAAGGATACAGTCTCTTGCATATCGTCTATCGATATAGTGGTACCATCTTCAGGGGATCTTCGGAGAGTCACCTGCGTACTTGATTATTGCTCAGACTCAGGGACGAAGGGGAACGGTTGACGTGCAGATTCATATTGTGTCAGGCTGTATATCTACTCGGGGGAGTAGCTCAGCGGGAGAGCGGCTATTAGCAGGGCAGAGGTTCGACTCCTCTCTCCTCCACCAGAAGCGATATGAATTGGAATAAACTGGGCCGCATCTTTGAGCCAAAAGGCCAATATCCCTGGTGCCTAACGCACGGGATGCTGCCCACCCAGTTGCATCTTCATGATGACCTGTACCGTGTCTATTTCAGTGGGAGGGATAGGGACAACCAGTCTCATATCGGCTACGTAGATATTGACCTGGCCAAGCCGCTGGAGATTGTTGGCATATCCGATAAGCCAGTGTTGTCGCCTGGGTTGCTTGGTACATTTGATGATAGTGGGGTATCGCCACTATGTGCCTTGCCGAGTCCTAATGGCATGGTACGCCTCTACTATATGGGTTGGCAGCGTGGCAGTACAACACGAGCATCTGAGATGACGGGTTTGGCGATGATGGGGCTGGGTGATTTGGGATTGCAGCGCCAGTTCTTCACCAGGTACAGTCAAGCACCTATTCTAGAACGCACCAATGAGGAGCCATACTGCATCGGGGTTCTGTCTTGCATAGTGCGAGAAGACAAACTGTGGCGGGGTTGGTATGATTCATGCGACCGGTGGGTAACGGCAGAGTTGCCCAAGTATAACATCAAATATATGGAATCGGATGATGGCATTCATTGGAGACGGAGGGCAAGGGCGGTGTCGCTCACATATCGCGATGAGGACGAGACCCGCATCAGCCGTGCCAGCGTCATACGGCAGAACGGCAGGTACCGGATGTGGTACTGCTATGCAGTCGGCGAGGGAGGCTACCGCATGGGCTACGGCGAGTCGGAGGACGGCATCAGGTTCAACCGAAAGGATGGTAAGGCGGGAATCGACCTATCATCCGAAGGGTGGGACTCGGAGATGGTGTGCTATCCGAGCGTGTTCGAGCATAAAGGCCAACTTTGGATGCTGTACTGCGGAAACGGGTATGGCCGGACGGGGTTCGGGATAGCGATGGAGGAATGAGTAAAATCCAAGTAGGTGCTGGTGAAATAGGATGATCGCGGTTTTTGGCGCAGCTGGTTTCATCGGGGCGTATCTGGTGGATGCCCTGGCAGGACAGGGCGAAGATGTGTATCCCGTAGACAATGACAATACTGTTCCTCACGAGTACTGCTTTGACTTTGTTGACATCAGAGACAGGGCGACCCTGGATGTATTGCCTTGGCGTGAGATAACCGCTGTGGTAAACCTGGCCAGCCTCCAGCCGGCCAATGATGACGGCACGGCGGTCCTGGCTGACTACATCATGGTCAACACGGTCGGGTTATGCAACATCCTGGAGCTGTGCCGGATTCACGGTATCGAGAAGGTTGTGCATTGTACGTCGGCTAAGGAAATGAGCCCTTCCGATGAATATGCCAATCTCACGATATCCGAGCATGCAGCCAAGCAGTGTATGACATATTATGCCTGGCGGTATGACATGGATGCTCAAGTTTTGGGGCTCGCTCCAGTCTATGGTTATGGCCCACACCTCGAGATATTCAGGCTAGGGAAACCATATAAGACCGGCTTTGCCACATTCATAGAGAAGGCAAGGGCAGGTGAACCGATCGAGGTATGGGGCGATTGCGATACCAAGCGACAGATCCTATGTATAAAAGATGTAACCAGTGCTATCATTACAGCACTGAAGACCAAGATGCAGCCGGGTTATTATGATGTCCCCGGGGTGTATTCATCGTTGCGTGAAGAAGCAGAGATCATCGCAAGATTGTTCAGTCAAAATGGGCATGTATCACAGATTGTGCTCAGGCCGGAAATACCCAATGATATATCCGATTGGTCAACCAAACCTGGAGTGTTCGGGTCTCTATTTGACTGGCAGTCTCAGTATGATTTCGAGGCCATGTGCCGTGACTTCATTGAGGAGGAGAAACGGGGACGCTACAAGTGGCTCGTTGACAAGCGCAGAAGGATGATGGAGGGGAAGGGATAATGCAGGCGCTAGATAACATGGGACAAGCACTTGAGAGGTTATTGAAACATTGTGGTCGAGGCGTGAAATTAAATCCACTCTGCAAGATACCCAAACCTGAGGTGGTCGAGATCGGAGACAATAGTCGTATTTGTGATTTTGTGTTCATCTGGCCTGGCAAGGCGGTCAGGATCGGCAATTGCTGCGACTTCCAGCCCGGGGTGAAGGTCTGGGGCGGCGGCGAACTGGTCGTGGGCGACTACGTGAGCGTGGGGCCAAACACCGTCCTGCTCACGGCGGTCTACGACCATAAGACCTCGGTGCACATGGTTGACTTCGTGCCGGAGGATGAGCGCCACACCCTGTATGGCAAACTGACCATAGAGGATGATGTCTACATCGGGGCCAACTGCACCATCATGCCCTGCTCTATAGGAGCGGGCGCGGTAATAGGTGCGGGCGCGGTGGTGACAAAGGATGTGGAGTCGTGGGCGATCATGGCGGGGGTGCCGGCGAGGCAGATCGGGGTGAGACCTAGACCAGGCAGTTGACTATCCATATCAGTTGTTGGGAAGGCGAGGTATTCCGGCGTATGGACGACGACGAGCAGGATGTATGTAAAGTTACCTGTTGCGCTTTTTTTGGGGAAGAGTCAGGCAAGCGGTCAATATGAGAGTAGCAGTTTGCCAGCCTCACTATCTTCCATGGATCGGCTATTTCGCAATGATCCAATCCTGTGATGCCTTTGTGTTCCTCGATGATGTGCAGTTCGAGAAGCAGTCCTGGCAACAACGCAATCGCATCAAGAGACCAGATGGGCAACCGATGTGGCTGACCGTGCCGATAATGCGTGAGTTCGGGCAGAAGATAAACGAGGTCAAGATCAAACCTGGGTCGAACTGGCATAGAAAACATTGGGAGAGTATCAGGCAGGCATATTCTTCAGCAAAGTATTTCGATGCAGTCTTCTACGAAAAGAGCCTTGAACTGAATCTGCCTTGGACGTTTCTACACAGTCTAAATATCAGACTGACAAAGCAAATGAGTTCTTGGATTGGCACTAAAGAACCTGAATGGCTGATGTCCTCGGATATGAATCTAAAGACAACCAGGACAGACCATCTCCTGGGGATTCTCAAGACAGTTGGTGCCACCGAATACCTGGCCAACCCCGGCAGTATGGGATACCTGGAGCCAGAGCGCCCCAATTTCACCGAGGCGGGCATTACCCTCAAGGTGTTCAACTTCCGCCATCCCGTCTACCCGCAGGTACATGGCGAGTTCATGCCGTATATGTCTGCGATAGACCTTCTTGTGAACGTCGGGCCGAAGGCCATGGACTATATCAGGGAGGGAAGTAAGGATGCCATCGTCGGTTGAGATAGCACACCGCAAGGTAGGTAATGGCTATCCCTGTTTCATCGTTGCCGAAATAGGAGCAAACCACTGTCACTCCCTGGACATCTCCTGCCAACTTGTCAGGGCGGCCAAAGACTCCGGTGCCGACGCGGTGAAGTTTCAGACGTTCAAGCCAGAAACTATGACACTCGACAGTCAACGGCCTGAGTTCATGGTCAACGAGAAGGTCTATGAGGGTTCACTTTGGGATCTCTACAAGGACGCGGCTATGCCGTGGAGTTGGCTTCCGGAACTAAAGGCACTGGCCGACGAGATTTGCATAAACCTGTTCAGCACGCCGTTTGACAAGACCGCAGTCGATTTCCTTGACGAGATGGGAGTGCCCTGCTTCAAGATCGCCTCCTGCGAGTTGGTGGACGTGCCCCTGATACAATACGCTGCAAGCAAGGGCAAGCCGATGATACTCTCTACCGGCATGGCAACGTTGGCCGAGATAGGCGAAGCAATAGGGGCCTGCCTTGCCGCAGACAACGACCAGATCATTGTGCTGAAATGCAGCAGCGCCTACCCTGCATCACCGGAGGAGATGAACCTCAGAACCATTGCAACCATGCTGCATGATGGTGATTGTGCCCTCGGCTATCCCATTGGCCTGTCCGATCACACCCTGGGTTATACGGCGGATCTGGTGGCGGCTGCGATGGGGGTGAGCCTTATCGAGAAGCATATCAAGCTCAACCCTTCTGACGATAGCCCCGACGCCTTTTTTTCGCTACCTGCGAATCTTAATACTGAAGACGACAAATCAATAACCTTCGGCGACATGGTCGAAGCCATCCGCGAGGCCGAGGCCATGTTGGGTTCACCAATCTACACCGTTGAACCTCGGGATACAGCCATGCGGAAGTACAGGCGATCCATATATGCGGTGGCTGACATCAAGAAGGGTGAACAATTCACGGAGGCAAACGTACGATCTATTAGGCCGGCAAATGGGCTGGCCCCGAAATATCTCGGGCAGATACTTGGGTCGAAAGCGAAAACCAACATTGAATACGGAACACCTTTATCATGGGAAATGGTAGAGGCCAAAGAAGAATCATGAAATGGAAAACCTCCTCGAGAACCTATGACCTGATTACTGGCAAGGCGGGTTAGTCAAGTAATTGAATTCCACCATACACCACTTGACGGGACGGGACCGATAGGAGCCGGAGGAGGAGAGATCCTCACGTCCGGTTCTGTGAGAGGGTGGGGAGGAAGTTCCCCCGCTCTACTCGACTGCCGATGCCGAAAACGACCTACAAATTCTTGTGAGGAGTTAAACCTTTTAACAACAGGCTTTCCCTCCGATGAGGCGTTCAAAACGTGGAATCCGGGCATGAATAAACTATTCACCCAGGGACTCACGGAACACCGTTTCCAGTTCGTCAACGGTGCCGTCCCAGGTAAACCGCTGTACGTGTTGGTGTCCCGACTTCGCAATGCGTTGGCGGCGTTTCTCATCCGCGAGCAATCCAATCAAGGCCTCGGCCAACTTCCCGGGTTGCCCGGGAGGTACACACAATGCCGTCTCGCCGTTGATCGTATAGTCCGGCACAGCCCCAACATCAGTAGTAACACAAGCTGCGCCACAGGCCATTGCCTCTATGGGGGGATTGCCGAATCCCTCCAGGTGGCTGGGAAACAAGAAGATGTCCAGCGAGTTATAGATAGCTCGTAACTCTTCGCCAACAGGGGATTCATGGTGTTCAACCGGCGAGAGTTCACTTATCATATTCCGGTTCTTACGCGAGGGTACCTCTCCGAATAACACAAGCTTGATGTCGGGATATATCTTTCTCGCCATCGCGAAGGCTAGAAGCCCGTCCGCACTCCCCTTCCGCGCGATATTTCTGTGAAGGATTCCCACACGCCTCGGCTGGTGTGCGGTGAAATCTCTTTCCATGTGGAAAACGCTGAACTCTACGCCGTTGGGGAGCGGCCCTATTACCGATACTCCAAACCTGTTCTTCATGATATCGATCAGCCCGGTGGAGATGGCGATCTTCTGGAGGGGCAGCGTATATGATCTATCGACCAGTTCTTTCGGACCCCCCCCATATTTCATAGGACCTTATCATATGAAACTTATTGCCCTTCTTATCCGGATAATCGCTCACATCGAAAGCATTAGCCCACCATGTTGCGACTACGATATCTCCATCAGGAATATATTTTGAATTTAGCGTTGGCGTCCTCACCAGGTTTGCCCTTAGATCAAACCAGTCAACCCGGTTGGGCTTTGCCAGGTTGAAGGCGGCCTTTTGGTACCTCCTGGCCAGATGTATCAGGTTATACAATTTCCTCCCATTTCTGTTGGGCACCAGGGGATAGACCACGAAAACCTGGTGGCCCCGGTCCTGGAGGCGGTTCGCCAGTTCGAACGTCGACTTGACACCTCCGCATATACGGGTGTCGGGCAGGACAAAGATAATCCTCATCGGAGCTACCCGCCCGATTGCCATAAGCAGTCATTCATAATGATTTCGCGTTCTTCCAGAGACATACATCCATCCTCAAGTTGGTCATATTGAGGCGCAATCAGCGTTCCCGGGTAACTACCCGGCCCAAACCGCTGATATCACTATCGACGATAGCACAAACGCGTTCCTGTATTGGAAGATAGAGCCGGTTGTCCTTGAGAGCTCAGCATGCACTGGAATAAAGGGATTCCCCCTCGAAGACGTCGGCAAGAGCTGGATAGCGGGGAACGGGTTCTTCCTGGCGGTGCCTGTTGAACTCCAGTCGACCACCACTCCCATTTGATTCTGAGGCCGCTTGTTTGTGCTATTGTTAGTGATGACGGTGATGTTGTTGGCTTTCGTCTGCATAGTCACCGGGAGTTTACCCAAGGTTCAGACGTAGTAGTAGAATATACCGCATTGGATAGACCAAGCGGGCGAACAAGGAGGAGGAAACTTGAGAAGCCTGGCTGAAGGGAAGATCGTTCTTGTAACAGGAGGAACGGGAACCATAGGTTCAGAAATCGTCCGCAGACTTCTTCCTCTGAATCCGCATACCATCAGAGTGTTCAGTAATGACGAAAACCAACTTCATGAGCTCCAGCATGAGCTGAGGGGAGTGGATCAGTTGCGCTTCATGCTGGGAGATATCCGTGACTACGCTCGTCTCCTGAGGGCGATTGATGGCGTGGATTTAGTGTTTCATTGTGCAGGTCTCAAACATGTGCGAAGTTGCGAGTATAACCCATTCGAAGCGGTTAAGACCAATATTATCGGCACACAAAACCTGGTGGAAGCCTGTGTTGAGTGTGAAACGGAGAGGGTCATTTTCACAAGTACCGACAAGGCCGCAAATCCCGCTAACACCATGGGGGCGTCAAAGCTCATGGCGGAGAAACTTCTAACCGCCGCTAATTATTTCAAAGGGAAGAAAAACCCTATGTTTTCCAGCGTACGCTTTGGGAACGTGCTCGGCTCCCAGGGTTCTTTCCCAAACCTGGCGGTGGAGCAGGTGAAAAAGGGTGGCCCGGTAACGATAACTGACCATGGAATGACCCGGTTTCTTCTGAAACTGTCGGGATCAGTGGACTTGGTCTTCGAGGCCATGGGACGTGCTTTTGGGCACATCCAACGGTGACCAGCAACCGCGGCCGGGTGCGAAGTCGAAAGCCTTGTTTTCCGTGAATCGCAAGAAGGCGGCGAGCCCTGCACCGGCGGCGGCGACGCGGGTGGCCCAGGCGCCGCCGGCGACCGTCAGCAAGCCGTCCGGCCCGCAAGCACCGGCGCCGGTCGTTTCGCCACAGAATGCCGCCAGCCGTCTTAAGTCGATGGCGCTGGCCGACGCCCAGCCCCCGGCCACCG
>SDBT01021159.1_pt1 | contig 10169 bp, 13 predicted proteins | sample 2277101 | NCBI WGS metagenome assembly SDBT01 (sample SAMN10404973, study PRJNA504765) | marine sediment metagenome | isolation source: marine sediment core GS10_PC15, 103 cmbsf | place: Arctic Ocean: Southern Knipovich Ridge | collected 2010
GTGTTCATCAGTTACATCAAGTCTAGATATATGCATAATATGAATCTCCTTATAATAATTTATGTATCAATAAGTTGGTTAAATAAAGATCCTTTCCCCGCCTGCTGAGTATTCCAGGAACCTGGGAACTCCCAAAACTTCTTTTATTTCAGGAATGAAATCTTCCAATTCAATGCCCAGGATGTTCATAGACATCTCACAGGCATACAGATTGATGTTGAGGGCAATAGCTGCCTCAATTAACTCCTTTAAAGTCGCAACATTCCTTTTCCTCATCATTCTGTTCATCAGTTTGGGACTTATACCGAAAAAATTTAATCGGCTGAGAGGCACATTATTAATTCCACCCATGAGAAAATTAAAGGTTTTTGCCATTGCTCCTTTGCCAATAAAACGTCTCCCTTTGTCACCTTTGATCGCGTTTAATCCCCAGAATGTAAAGAAGATATTCACCTCGTAATTTACTGCAGCTGCACCTGTTGCAAGGGTAAAAGCAGCTACGAGTTTATCAAAACTCCCGCTAAAACTTATGATTGAAAGTTTTTTATTCTCTACCTGATCGTTCATAATTGCCTCCGTTTTTATATTAATTCAAATCACACACTGGTAGTTCTTCATCAATGAGTTCCTTGATGACTGGCTTCTCTCCACACACACCACAATCCATATTTCGTTTAAACTTAACCGTCTTAAAATCCATGTTCAGGGCATCAAATATTAACATTCTGTTCGTTAGCAGCTCTCCCTTGCCAATTAAATACTTTAGTGCCTCAGTTGCCTGAATTGTTCCCAGGATTCCGGCAATGGATCCCAGCACCCCGGCCTGTGAACATGAGGGAACCGCGTTTTTAGGCGGGGGACTATTAAAGACACAGCGGTAACATGTATTACCCGGAGTGTACGTCATGGTTTGGCCTTCAAACCGTAATATCCCACCATGGGAGAATGATTTCTGATTGATTACGCAGGCATCATTAATCAGGAATTTTGTCGGAAAATTATCAGTGCCGTCAATGATAAAATCATAGCCTTTGATTATCTCAGTGATGTTTTCTGATGTAATTAATTTTTGATATACAATCGTATTTACATCAGGGTTTAGTTTTTCGATTTTTTCTCTGGCAGATATTACCTTGGCCTTATCCAGGTCAGGTGTTGAATGAATTATCTGCCTTTGCAAATTGGTCAGATCAACAACATCCCCGTCAATAAGTCCAATCGTTCCAACGCCGGCAGCAGCAAGATAAAGAGCTGCAGGTGAACCAAGGCCACCGGCACCGATTATCAAGACTTTTCCGTTCATGATTGCCTCCTGCCCTTCCGGCCCAACATCAGCCAAAATAATGTGTCGGCTGTATCTTTCAATTTGTTCTTCTGAGAAATCCATATTTCAATACTTTTATCCGTTCTGTTACTGACTTTTAATTGCTAATCATCTCAATTGCGTTATTAATGTCATTGATCAGATCCTTCTTGTCTTCGATCCCAACTGCTAATCTGAGCATCGTTTCTCTCACTCCCATCTGTTGTTTTGTTTCAGGAGTGTATTCACAAAATATCGTTGAAGAAGGGTGAAGTATTAATGTTTTATTATCGTTCAGATTTGTAGCCCGCCTGATAATCTTCAGATTATTCATAAAATTGAAACACTGCTTTTTCGAACCCAGGTCAAAAGTCAGGATAGCCCCTGGTTTTGTCCCGAATTGTTTTTTGCTGATCTCATAAAACATTGATTCTGTAAGACCTGGATAATTTACAGATTGAACCTGGCTTAAGCCGTGAAGATGCCTGGCAATTGCGAGGGTATTTGAGCATGATTTGTCAGCCCGGAGGGGTAGCGTTTCCAATCCCAGGCTTTGCAGATAAGCATTATGTGGTGACAAGCAAGCACCGAGGTTTCTGAATACCTCTCTTTTCAATTTCACACTCAGAGTAAAGGGACCATACTTTATTGCGTCATCTTTAAACTTACTGCTCTGTGACCAGTCATAGGTTCCGTTATCGATTATTAATCCGCCTATCGAAGTGGCACCACCTGAAATATATTTTGTGCTTGAAATAACCTCGATGTCTACCCCATGCTTTTTGGAATCGAATAAATAGGGAGGTGTGATTGTCGTATCAGCGATCAGGGGTATATTCTTTCTCCTGGCTATTTCAGACAATCCTTTTATCTCAACAACTTCCAGCTGCGGATTAGTGATTGTTTCTAAGAAAATTGCCGTGGTTTTATTATCGATTAGTTTATCAACAACATTAGAATTGGTCAAATCAGCATACTTGATCACCAATCCGAATGGTTTTAAGGTATTCTCAAATAGAGAATAAGTATTGCCGAATAAGTGCTTTGAAGTAATAATATTACTGCCTGACTCCGTCAAAGTAAGGAGAAGATTGGATATGGCAGCCATACCCGAAGAGAGGGCAGTGACTGTTAAGGCTCCTGTCATGCCAAGTATTATCTGCTCAAGATGTTCAACTGTTGGGTTTGAAATTCTTGAGTACACATGATCTGATCTCCTACCCTGGAAGGTCAGTTCCATATTTTCAGCACGATCAAATTCAAAAGCTGCTGAATCATAGACCGGCATATGAAGTGACCCATGAGGATCATCCTTTAAATAGCGTGTATGCAACACCCTGGTTGTAAATCCAAGATTATTCATCGTAAAATTTAATATTTACCGCCACCCATAAAGAATAGAAAATCAACTTCATCATTCTCCTTTATTATGACGGTCTGAAAATCTTCCTTCCTGATAAATTTTTCGTTTAGTTGGACCGAGACCATGTCTACTCTTTGTACTTTATTTTTCGATAGAAGTTCAAAGACTGATATACTTGTCTTGTTTATTTCCTGATCTTTACCATTTACAATAATTTTCATTTAAGGATATTTTAGAATTTTTGAATTAAAACAGGTTTGAACTCAGATATCTCTCCCCCGTATCTGGCAAGATTACTACGATAAGTTTTCCTTTGTTTTCTGGTCTTTCCGCAATTTTCAGGGCAGCAAATGTGGCTGCTCCTGATGAGATCCCTACAAAAAGACCTTCTTCCCTGGCAAGCAGCTTTGTAGTATTAAGAGCCTCATCATTGGTAACTACTATCACTTCATCAATAATATCAGTATTTAAGATTCCCGGAATAAAACCAGCTCCTATACCTTGGATCAAGTGGGGTCCCGCTTCACCTCCTGACAAAACCTGTGAATCCTGGGGCTCTACTGCAATTGCTTTAAATCCGGGTTTTCTTCTTTTTAATATTTCAGAAACACCGGTAATGGTTCCACCCGTTCCAACTCCAGACACAAAAATATCAATCTCTCCATCCGTATCTTTCCAGATCTCTTCAGCCGTGGTTTTTCTATGAATTTCAGGATTTGCGGGGTTTTCAAATTGCTGAAGAATTATTGAGTCGAGGATTTCATTGCGCAATTTTTCAGCTTTGTCTATCGCGCCTTTCATCCCCAGATTAGCCGGAGTTAATACAACCTCAGCACCGAACGCTTCCAACAAATTCTTTCTTTCACTGGTCATATTCTCAGGCATAGTGAGGATTAATCTGTATCCTTTCACAGCTGTTATATAAGCAAGCCCAATACCGGTGTTCCCGCTTGTTGGTTCAATGATTACCGTTTCATGGTTGATCAATTCCTTTTTTTCTGCATTATCAATCATCGAAAAAGCAATTCTGTCTTTGACGCTCGATAAAGGATTAAACGATTCCAGTTTGGCAACTACTGTTGCATATGATCCTTTGGTCAGTTTGCTAATCCTGACTAAAGGAGTATTTCCTATAATCTCAGTAATATCGTTTGCGATATCCATAATATCAATTATTAGAATCCTTATAACACATAAAACATTTGATCTTCATTCTTCTTCTTATAATCATTTGCCAGGTCCTGAAGAGTTATTGACTCAAAATACGATGACAATTTCAGCCTGACTTCCTGCCAGATTGAGATGACAATTTTTTTATTCAGCGTTTCATTCAAGCTTTCCTCGATCAATGGCTCCTCCAGGATGGTGCCATCCAGTGCTTCTATTACGTCTTTCAACCTAATCTGTCCGGGTGGCTTGGAAAGTCTATATCCCCCTTCGGCTCCCCGTTTTACAAGAATTAAATTTGCAGGTTTGATAATAGAGACAATACTTTCCAGATATTTTACCGGAATATCCTCTGATTTTGCGATCTCATTAAGTTTAATAAAGTTGTCTCCATATGAGACAGCCAGTCTCATCATGAAACACATTCCATAGGTTGTTTTCTTAGATACCTTCATTTTATTCATATTATTCCTATAGACTTAGTAGGAATTGAGTGCAATATTAAGGAATATTTCTTAATCTCCAAAAACTTCGTCTTTTTTAGATTGATTATGGATTCATTCAAATGGAGGCAATGTAGAATTGAATCCGTATTCCTCAATTCGGTTTCATTTTTGTTTCACCAATGTAAGAAGTGAATTCGTAACTGACTGATATACAGTAAATACTAAATCCTTCTCCGTTCCCCTACGGACTGCTTTTAAAGCCTGTAAGTCGTTGATTTGCAGGCTTTTTTATTATTAACAACCACAGATACTTACCCTCTATCCCACCTTGTACCCTCCCAATCACTAATAAGTCCCTCATTATCACATTGGAAAACTACTTTTGTTTCTGGATCATGATCATATACTCCCTTGTGGCTTCCTCCTTAATGCTCCAGCCAAGATCATCATGCTCGGCTTCCAATAGATAATTTCCTTGTGCTCTTGTAATTATCTTGTCTTCAACTAACCCTTCGATGCACTCTTCATAGTGTTCTTCGAAAAAATCCATATATGGTTCTTCATCATCGTCATCATAGACCTTTTGGTCATCTTTCTCGAAATATACATCTGCATAATCAGCAAATCCGAAGATTACTTCATCTACTCTCTTGTCGCTTATTATTTTCCTTTTCATATTCGTCATTTTGTGAGTTGGTTACATCCTATTACATAGGTTTATCTCTGAATATAAGGCATCTACAAAGTATAAAGTCGTGGTTGATTACATCCCGTTACATAAAACTGATCCCGCCCAAAATGGAATATACATCCTGACTTTTTAATATGCTGAATCCATAATTATTCAAACATTGGACAATAAATAGCATTAATTGTCTTTTGTTAGTTCTCAAATATAGGACAATATAACGCATTTACTGTCTTTTGTTTGATTTTTGATTATCTTCGTAAAATATAATATTTAAACGACTTGGCTAAAAATTTCATATTAGAACAACTGAAATTGAAATTGAAAAAAGAGAAATTCTTTAAAAGAGAATCACTTTTGGCCTTTTATCGGCAATTTGATCCAGATCTTAAGGAATCAACATTTCGATGGAGAATATATCAGCTAAAAGCTAAGGGGATTATTACACCCATTACAAAGAATCTTTTTACGCTTAGTATCAAACCAGACTTCAAGCCTGAAATCAATAAGTTTGAGAGAAGAATATTCAATAAAATTGAGAAACAGTTCCCTGGTCTGAAGTATTGCATCTGGTCTACCAAATCTGTCAATGAATTTATGCTTCACCTTCCGGGCAGGTTCATTACCATTCTGCAGGTTGAAAAAGATGCATTAGAACCGGTTTATGAATTTTTAAAGAGTCAAAATTTTGGTACAGTATACTTTCAACCTAATGAAAAGGAAGTCGAACGTTACATTTTCGAAGCAGAACAGCCAATAATTCTACAATCTCTGATTTCAAAAACACCTACACAAAAGGTCGGAAAAGTTGCTACAATTACACTTGAAAAAATGATAGTAGATCTGTTCTGCGAAAAAAATCTCTTTATTGCCTTTCAGGGAAGTGAGTTGGTTCACATTATTAATAATGCATACGACCGTTATGCCATTAATTTCACTACTTTATTTCATTATGCCAGTAGACGTGGGAAAGAAGTGGATTTAAAGCAATTCCTGAAAGAAAATACAGATATACCAAAAGTTATTTTCGATGATAAAAACTGAATCACTGTCAGCTGAGTGGATTACTGAAAGAAGAAAGAAATTCAGTAAAGATCCGGCAATTATGGAAGCCATGATTCATGCATTGTATCTATTGGAGTATCTAAAACGGACAGGCCTGGATTTCATATTTAAAGGAGGAACAAGTCTGTTGTTGTTGATGGATCAACCAAAACGGTTTTCAGTAGATATTGATGTAATTCTCGATCCTTCAATTAGCAAAGAAAAGTTGGAAGGGTATCTTTCAAAAATAATTGCATCAAGTGCATTTACCAAAATGGAATTAGATGAAAGGAGAAGTTATCAGAAGGGGATACCAAAAGCACATTATAAATTCTACTATGATTCAAATATTGGGACCAGGGATAAGGAAGGGAATGTAATATCAAACCCACAGCGAGTAATTTTACTTGATATCGTATTTGCAGAAAATCCTTATCCAGTGACTGTTGAAAGGCCTATCGAGACTGAATGGCTTTTACAGGAAGGTGCTGTAGTTAAGGTAAAATTGCCTGACATCGATTCAATTGCAGGAGATAAATTGACTGCTTTTGCTCCAAATACCACAGGAGTTCCCTATGGCAGCGACAAAGAGAAGGAGATCATGAAGCAATTGTTTGATGTAGGTTGTTTGTTTGATGAATTGACTGATATTGAAGTTGTAAAACAATCATTCAGGAAGTCCGTTAAATCTGGAATTGAATACAGAACGGAACGGAAAATCGAATCCGCTGAACAAGTTCTGCAGGATATTATTGATACATCTTTACTAATTTCAGGAATTGTTAACGTATCCAAAAACGAAGAAAGCCTACCTCTGAGAGAAATCAATTCCGGAATAAATCAATTCAAGCATTATATTTTTGAAGGCACCTTCGGATTATTGGAGGCTAAGGTGGCAAGCTCTAAAGCTGCTTTGCTGGCGGCCACGATTCTTACAGATTACAATGGTGATTTGCCCAAATTTAGTCCTGGAACACCACGTACCGATTATCTGATAAGCAATACGGAATATAACTATTTGAACAAACGGTTGAAATTTGTTGCTCAGGGTGAGGCCCTATTTTATTGGTTTCAAACGCTGATGATATTATTTCCAGATAAATGATTTGATCACCTCTGATCACCAGTACATTAGATTGAATTTACACCGAATTCAAGATTGACGAAAGTAAGTATAGGGCACCTCTAAAAACTAGTTCTGTACATGAGAACGTGCGAAAAAAGAGATAGCAAGGCGGAAGGCAAAATATTCTGTAGATGTAGCCATGGCTACATTGAAGAAAGATTTTGCTTGACAACGCTGTTATCTCTTTTTACAGCCGTTCGTAATAAAAAGTAGTTTTTAGAGGTGCCCTTATTGTTTTAAAATACCATCTAAGATTAATTATTATGAACCTATCAACCAAAAGCCTGATCATTCTTGCCGCAATCTTCGTATCATCCGGATGCGGCAATACGGGCCAACAATCCGAAGAAGCCATTGCGGTAAAACCCAATATCGTGATTATCTATATGGATGATCTGGGATACGGGGATGTGAGTGCCTATGGGGCAACGGAGATCAGTACTCCGAATATGGACCGGCTGGCATCGGGAGGAGTACGCTTCACGGACGGGTATGCCACTTCTGCAACCTGTTCCCCAAGCCGGTATGGATTGATAACCGGGATGTATCCATGGAGAAACAAGAATGCAAAGATTCTATCCGGAACAGCCCCGCTGCTGATTGGAGTGGAGCAGATGACTATCCCGAAGATGTTGAAAGAGAAGTGGTATGCAACGGGAGTTGTGGGTAAATGGCACATGGGACTGGGAGACGGACAGGTGGACTGGAACCAAAAGGTATCCCCGGGTCCTAATGAGGTTGGATTTGACTACTCCTAATATTATGGCGGCCACCCAGGACCGGGTCCCCACTGTGTATATTGAAAATGGTTATGTGGTGGGACTGGAGACTGACGATCCTATCTCAGTGGATTATAAAAAGAACTTTGAAGGAGAGCCTACGGGAAAAGATAATCCGGAGCTGCTCACCATGAGATGGCACCATGGCCATAACAGCAGCATTGTGAACGGAATTCCGCGTATAGGGTATATGAAGGGAGGAGAGGCTGCCAAGTGGAGTGATGTGGATATGGCAGATCATTTCCTGGCCAAAGCCGGTGAATTTGTAGCTAACCATAAGGATGAGACGTTTTTTCTCTATTATGCATTCCAACAACCCCATGTACCGCGAACACCACACCCCAGATTTGAGGGTATGTCGGGAATGGGGCCCAGGGGCGATGCCATTGTGGAAGCTGACTGGTGCATAGGGGAGTTTATCTCCTTGCTGGAAGCCGAAGGTTTGCTGGAGAATACCCTGATAATTTTCTCCAGTGATAACGGTCCTGTTGTGAATGACGGATATTATGATGATGCGGTAGAGAAACTGGGGGATCATACACCATGGGGTGAGCTCAGGGGTGGAAAATACAGTTTGTATGAAGCCGGTACCCGTGTACCCTTTATTGTATACTGGAAAGGAAAGATTCAACCCGGAGTATCAAATGCACTGGTATGCCAGGTTGATTTGCTGTCGTCCATAGCCGAACTGGTGGAGAGTGATATCAGAACAGGCGACAGTAAAGCCCTGCTTGAGGTATTCATGGGAAAAAGCAAAGAGGGCAGGGAAGAGCTGGTCATAGAGGCAACCACCCGTACTGCCTTCCGGAAAGGTAACTGGTTACTGATCCCGCCCTACGAAGGGAAAGTGGTGAACGAACAGGTGAATATTGAACTTGGTAATTCAGACAGTTTCCAGTTATTTAATCTGGATGAGGATCTGGGTCAGCAGGTGAACCTGGCAGATTCTAACGGTGAAAAACTTGAAGAGATGATTGCTTCATTTGAAGCCATTCGTGGTAAAGAGTATGGCAAAACAGAGCAACTGGAGTTGCACTAAACTAATAAGATCAACCTTACTTTGTAAAGTGTTTCATTCTTTGCCGAGCTCAATTCTTTTATAGGGAGATGAAATATAAGTTTGGAAAGCTTTCTCCCTATAATTCAGCACTTTTCCATGATTGGAGAAAAGATCAATGGTTGATGCACCTGGAATAACCTCAATTTCAGCGGTCCAGCTTTGATTGCTGCTATCGTAATCCATATCTGTCCAGTTTTCAGGCGGGAACAATTCATTGAGATAGGCAGCCCCTCCATAACTACCACGGTCAAACATCCACCAGATACGCCCGTATCCAGTCATATTACCTGAGGGTGGTTTTACGTTAATTATGATTTTATTTCCTGTCTGCTTATAAGTTATCTCAGGGGGTGAAGGCATATCTCCTGTTTTGTGCGATGGGACACCCAAATCAGGTTGTTCGGTGATTGAGAGGATCCTCTGCTGGATAGGATTTCTTTTTAACTCAATGATATATTGATTTATCTGGTTCATCGGAGATCATTAGAGAAATGCTTAGAGTATCCCTTTTCGTAAAAACAGGAAGTCACAGGGTCGGGACTTTTCAGGATTTTGTGACTTTTCTACGCTCTTTACACTTCCGTTATTTCATCCTATGATCCTTATATATAACAATATAGAAGCCTCCCAATAGAAAGGTCAATATTTGAAAGGTCACAATATTAAGAGTAAGTCACATCATGGTAACTTGCAGAAAACTGGAAAAAGTACTACTACATTTTTCTTTATTGTAAAGCTCCAGGGCTCATCCGGTATTCGCCTGGCACTGTTTCCGGCTCAAACAAGGAAAGAGTTAGTTGGTTAAACATACGGGGAACCTCTAGAATCGCTGATTGGCACAACTTTTCTATCTCATCTTTATCCTTGGATGAGTCAATAGTCTTCAGAACACGATATGTACTATAGGATTTATCAATGATCTGGACGCTGATGCTCCCACTCTGGTGCCTCTTTTTGCGGAAAACATGTCCCTAAAATAGCACGGGACACCCAAATCAGCGACTTATTAAACATTATTTTACTGTAAACGTGTACGTTATGAAATCAGCGGCAGAAGGCCGCACAAAACAGGAAAAAAGTAAGATTGATTATCCGCTTGTACACCGAGGGTGTAAGTAAGAAAGCGATCAGTGAGAAAAGTGGCTGTGGCCGCAACACTGTCAAGAAGTACATCCGTCAGTTCATTGCCCTAG
>SDBT01021160.1_pt1 | contig 10169 bp, 9 predicted proteins | sample 2277101 | NCBI WGS metagenome assembly SDBT01 (sample SAMN10404973, study PRJNA504765) | marine sediment metagenome | isolation source: marine sediment core GS10_PC15, 103 cmbsf | place: Arctic Ocean: Southern Knipovich Ridge | collected 2010
CGACCTGGGCAATCTCTTCAAACGCTCACTTGCTATGACCATTAAATACTTTGAGGGACGCATACCAAAACCCTCAACCCCTGAAGCAATTGATGAGAGGTTGCATGAAAAGGCAATTCAGGTTATAAAAAAAGTAGATATCCACATGGAGGAAGTAGCTTTCCATAAGTCATTGGACTCCATCTGGGAATTGGTGGGAATGACCAACAAGTATATCGATGAGTCTGCACCCTGGTCCCTGGCAAAGGATACTGGCAAACAGAAAAGACTGGCCACCGTGATTTACTCTATGCTTGAATCTTTAAGATTCATTGCTGTTTTACTTTACCCCTTTATCCCTTCATCCGCAGAAAAGATGTGGGAGGCACTGGGAATCAAGGAAAAGATAAATCAGCAGAGTCTCGATAGCATTATGAACTGGGGTATGTTAGCTGAGGGAACGGTGGTAACAAAAATACCTCCCCTTTTCCCAAGAATAGAAAAATAAAAGATAACTATTAGGAATTATAACATCTGAATCATGGCAAAACGCATTTTCAACCTGGCTAATAATTTGACAATTACCAGGATTATTATTGTACCGGTAGTGATTGTTATCCTCCTTTACTCCACCAGTAAAACCTCCTGCCTTATTGCTGCCATACTTTTTGCACTGGCTGGATTTACAGATTGGCTGGACGGTTATATTGCTCGAAAACAGAATCTCATCACCTCTCTGGGGAAATTTCTGGATCCCCTGGCCGATAAGATTCTTGTAAGTATAACTTTGATCATGCTTCTCTCCTTAAACAGGGTCCCAGCCTGGATGGTGGCTATCATTATTGCCAGAGAGGTAGCCATAACCGGTCTAAGGATTGTAGTTGCTCGTGAGGGAATTACCATTGAATCAAGTAAGCTTGCAAAATATAAGACAGTCTTCCAGCTGGTTGCAGTCGTAGGGCTGCTTATACACTACACCTATTTTAATATAAATTTTCACCTTGTAGGTATTACAACTTTATGGATAGCCATGCTGATTACTCTCTGGTCAGGTCTTATCTATTTTGTCAAATTCTTTGAGAAAACCTTTACTCCTTAACAATATACAGATATCCAACCCGTATTTTCCACAGACTACTTATATTTTAATAAGGAAATGTTAAATGGAAGTAAAGGTATCCATCGTAAAGTGCGAGAACTACAAATCTGAAAAAGTTTACCAGAAAGTGAAAGAGGGAGTAAACCTCCTTGGCGGCATAGACTCCTTTATAAATAAAGGAGAACAGGTACTGCTCAAGCCAAACTTTCTGGTAGGCAGGGCACCAGAAAAATGTGTCAATACACACCCGGAAGTTGTGAAGGCAGTAGCAAGATTAGTGTTAGAGGCAGGAGCAAATCCTGTGATCGGAGATAGCCCCCAGCTGGGTAGCGCTTTTAGGGTAGCTGAAAAATGCGGAGTAGCTGAAGTTGCCCGAGAACTAGGCATAGAGATTGTGGAATTTGAACCAGTTGAGGTTAAGCACCCAGATGGAAAGTTTTTCAAACATTTTGTTTTAGGGAAAGCGGCTCTTGAGGCTGACAAAATAATCAATCTTCCCAAACTCAAAACTCATGGTTTGACTTTTCTCACACTGGCAGTAAAAAACATTTTCGGATGTGTCCCAGGAGCACGAAAGGCTCAGTGGCATGTAAGTACTTCACAGAAAGGAAGTGAATATTTTTCAAGGATGTTACTGGATTTATATACTTTAATTAATCCCGCATTGTCTATCGTCGATGGAATTATTTCAATGGAGGGTAAAGGCCCTGGATTTGGTAAACCACGAAACCTGGGTTTAATCATTGCAGGTAACGACGCAGTAGCTGCGGACACCGTAATAGCCGAGATAGTCGGGGCTTCTCCAGAACAGTTTATTACATTGAGGGTAGCTTTGAACGAACACTATGGAACTGCCCATATAAACGATATTGAAGTGCTGGGAGAGTTGATTGACAGGGTAAAGATAGATGATTATCAGTTCCCTCCAAAAATTACTGAAATAAAGGGGTTTCTTAAAACCTTTATGGGGTTTCTTAAAGGATACCTCACTACTAGTCCTTTTATAAATAGAAAGCAATGTGCGGAATGCAACAATTGTATCGAGGCGTGTCCTCTGAAATGTATCACTTCCTATAATGGTGGTTTGGTAATAAACTCAAAGGAATGTATACAGTGCCTGTGCTGTATGGAAGTTTGTCCTAACGGGGCTATTGAACTTAAAGAAGGCTCTTTACTAAAGCTGCTCAAACATTTTTGATATTTTTGTTTTTCAGAATCCCTTCAATCGACTATCTCAAGAATCCCATTTTCAGTAATATCTCCATCCTCCGTAATAATGGTAATGTCATAGTTGCCTGCTTCAACATCATTGCCTACCCATAGTATTACCAAAAGATCTGTTGGCGAGAAAACAAACTGTAAAGCGGGAAATACCTCTGGATCATTTGATAAAATAAAGGTGGATCCATTCTTGAAATTTGTATTTATACCACTGATAAGATAAATTCCAAAAGTCCCTCTCCTCTGGGGATTTTCAGGATAAAGGGAAAATCGCTGAGGTGACTCCAGAACAGTAAGAGTAAGCCAGTAAGAATCAGCTTCCTCCGGTGTAAGAACAACCTCGCCCCTGAAGATTATATAAGGGCTATAAGTACCTGGGGGAGTATAGTGTGATATCTTAACCTTTACCAAACAATCATCAGATGAATCTCCACTTACCTCTAAAACCTGAATGCCGGGCACATTAAAGATAATTATCGGCAACTCATCTGAATATGGCACTACACCACAAAGAAGATATAAATTAAGATCGAGGATTTCCCCTTGATACCCTGAATCAGGATAAAACTCACAGGGAGGTGGCATAGAAAATGATATGCCCGTAAATATCAGCAAAACACATAATATGTTTCCCAGAATAAAAGATCTTTTCTTCATCCCTTCCATCCCTTTTCCTTTTATTGCTTAATATTAATTAAACCACATAAGACAACTTAAATCAAGACAATATAGACAGGCAGGGACAGGTTTTTCTTGACAGGTAATTTATTTTTGTTAGAATACCCTAGATATTGTGGGCAATCTACAGAAAAGCACAATATAAAGCTGAGTATCATTATCAGTTTTAAGAAAACGGATAAGGCATGAAAAAGTTAATTCTGGACCATTTAAATCACATCACAATGGGTGATAAACAGACATATAAAAATATGGTTGTTTTTCCACTGCTTTGCAATAAAGAAATTTCCGTTGACTATATTCTTTTGGATGAAGCAATTGAATCAAAACAGATTGTTATCACTGAAGAATCTGATGACGGCATAGCTGCGGAGTTGATGGTTGAGAATCTATCGGGGCAAAATATTTTAATCCTGGACGGCGAGAGACTGGTAGGCGCAAGGCAGAGCAGGGCTGCGAATACAACAATCCTCATTCCTGCACAATCTGTTGTTACTATTCCAATAAGCTGTATTGAACGAAAAAGATGGTATTGTCAGGGTCATGGGATTATGAATAAGGATCGGGTTACAATGAGAAGGAACATGGCGGTCAATGAATCACTCATGGCAGCTGGATCATTCCGATCAGACCAGGGAGAAGTCAGGGATATCTGGGATATGGTAGTAAATGAGGAAAAAACACAGTTTCATGTTGATGCACCAACCTGTCTTATTGAGGATTTCCATGAACACGAGCAAAAACCTCTTGATGAATATGTTAAGCATTTCAGTGTTGGAGACAGCCAGGTTGGTGTCCTGGTTTTAATTGATAATCATGTAATGGGGTGCGATTGCTTCGGGAGATACGACACTCTCCGTAAAAATTTCTCGAGGCTGATTAAAGCTTACGCTCCTGGTACAATCGATACCATTTTAAAGAAGTGTACATTTTCTAAAAGAAAAGCCGCTGATTTTATAAATAATATCAGGATCAGTATAGTGAAAGGAAGGGCTTCTATCTCGCTGGGCACTGATTTGCGGCTGGAATCTCAAAAGGTCACTGGCTCTGCCTTATCTATCGGGAAAGAGCTGATACATTTCTCTGCATTTGTCAAGGAAGAGAACGATAGCAGGAAGAAAACCAGATTTTTCGAGAGGATAAGCAATAGCAACCTGCTAAACGTTTCAGCAGCATAGTAAAGAATCCTGACCCAAAGGACCAGGCTTTGGTTATCCCCAGAGGGGATTTGCTTTGTTGGCAATTCATTGACTTATTGAAATCCCAAATATCAAATTACAAACAAATTCCAATGACCGAAATTCGAAAATTCAAACAATGTCTCGCCCTGGAAGGTTTTGGTCATTGAATATTGGAATTTGAGATTTATTTGAGTTTTGGTGCTTGGAATTTGTGATTTTAGACACAAAACTCCAAGGCAGAGCCGGAGAACTCTGACTTGGCCCAAATGACCAGGTTTTTCAGGGCAAAATAAACTATGCTATCCTTTTATTTCTGACATCGAGGGCAGAAATGGCAACTGCGGCCGGAGAGTTTGACCCTTCTGACAGGAGTATCACACCTCTGACATGGTTCTCCTTCCCTTTGATAGACTCGATGAAAGTTTTGATAGCATCCGCTCTCACCAAAGAAACTCCGGTAATCCGCAATGGTATCCCCTCCACATGCAATTGCTTCTCTCAGTATGGAACCTATCGCCCCGTGCAGCTTTTTTAACTCTTTACTTTTAAGTGAGCATGATGGTTTCAAAGGATGAATCCCTGCTTCAAATAAAATTTCATCAGAGTAGATATTACCTATCCCGGCAATTCTTTTCTGATCTATCAAAAGGGATTTAATTTTTACAGGTGAAGAAGTTATTTGTTTAAGTGTCTCAAGCGTAAAACTTTCATTCAATGGTTCTGCACCCATTTTAAGTGTTTTTTCCAGATTGCATTTTTCCGTAATGTAAACTTCTCCAAATTGTCGAACATCTCTAAAAAGAATCTCCTCCCCCTCACCAAAATCAATGACAACATGAGTATGTTTATCTTTGCTGACAGGAGATTCAGGATAGCTCCATAACATTTGACCAGTCATTCCCAGTCGAAAAACAAGAACATCTGCAGAGTCCAGGATAAATAGCAGTGATTTCCCTCTCCTCTTTATATTTGCAATTGTCTTCCCCCTCACCCTGTTTATTACCTCTTTCCTCGAGGCATGATGTCTTACCATTTTGGGAAGCGAGACAACAATATTTTTTATCTTCTTCCCCTTAACTGTTTTGATCAAACCCCGTCGAATTGTTTCAGCTTCTGGAAGTTCAGGCATGTTATATTCGATTGCTTAGAATTAACTTTCAATAAATAATCTAGCGAGTATAGGACATGCGATGGATAACAAAGCGTTACTGGATACTTGATTCTAGATGTTCCAACTATTGTTAGTTGTTGTTATTCGGTTGCGCTACTCGTTTCGTCTTTCGTCAAACGGTTGCGTTTTTACTTCCCCTCATTTTGGTTTCTCTGATTCAACACGTAACCGATACCCGTATACCGTTACGAGTTGCGCAACCACAACCGTTTTACGCAACCTAAATCTCAAATATCAAGAATCCAGCATTTAGTATCCAGTATCTACAGAGATTACATTTCTGATTTTAAATCTTGGTTTTAATTCCGAAATCCAAAATCCGCAATTGTCTAATCCAGAATCCAGCACCTTATACACCCGAATCTTGTTAAACTCACACTACACCTTGGATTTCTTCTCTCCAGCGCGTTCTTTAGCTTCTTTTCTCAGCTTGCTTGTCATGAGTTCTCTTTTTATCCTGGATACCTTGTCGATGACAAGAATACCATTTAAGTGATCTACCTCATGCTGGAGTGCTCTTGCCAGTAAACCCTCAGCATTAATTACAACCTCTTCTCCTTTTTCGTTAAGTCCTTTCACCTTAACCTTTTCACTTCTTTTTACCTCAACCATAACTTCTGGCAGGCAGAGACAGCCCTCTTCCATCTGGGCTTCACCTTCATTTTCAAGGATTTCTGGATTGATCAATATATTCAATCCTTCCACCACATTTACAACAATAACTCGTTTTAGTACCCCTATCTGGATTGCCGCCAGCCCAATACCACGCGAGGCATACATGGTTTCAGCCATATCTTCAATCAATTCTTTTATTCCTTTATCAATTTTTCCCACATGCTCCGATTTCTTTCTTAAAATGGGATCTGGATATATGACAATCTCTCTTAAAGACATTATAACAGTGCCTCCTCTTGTTTTTATCTCAACATTTATGATTTCGTAAAATGTCACCAATTAGACGGCACAGTAAAAAGCTCCAGATGCAAGGCGTGCGAATCTTTAGGAATGAGTCGTACTTAGGAGTACGTCGGAATGACTAAAGATGAAGCACAACGCAGCAGATGGACTTTTTGCGAAGCCGTCAACATTCACTCAAGATGATTGGCCCATTACCGGTAATAGCAACAGTATGTTCAAAGTGAGCTGACAGACTTCCATCCGCAGTCACTGCTGTCCAGCCATCGGGAAGGATTCTAATTTCATAACTTCCTTCATTAACCATAGGTTCCAGCGCAAGAACCATTCCTTCTTGAAGTCTGGGGTTGGGAACAGGATTTCCAAAATTGGGTATCTGGGGTTCTTCATGCAGAGACCTTCCTATACCATGCCCAACAAAATCTCTAACTACTGAGTATCCATGGCTTTCCACCCATGCCTGAATTGATTGTGAGATATCGGACAATCTGTTTCCTACTACTGCCTGTTCGATACCTTTGTATAGTGACCCTTCCGTAACTCTTAACAGTTTTTCCACTTTATTCCCAACATTGCCTACAGGTACAGTTATAGCTGCATCGCCATAAAAACCATTAAGCTTTGCACCAAGATCCAGACTTATTATATCGCCTTCCTTAAGTTTCCTTTCATCAGGAATTGCATGCACGATCTGTTCATTAATTGAGGTACAAAGACCAGTAGGAAATCCTCGATAACCTTTAAAAGCAGGAGTAGCACCGTGGTTTTTTATAGATTGTTCTGCCCTGTCATTTAATTCCCCGGTCGTAATCCCGGGCTGGATTATCTGCCTGAGCTCTTCAAGCACACGTGCAACAATCTGGTTGCATATTCTCAACTGCTCTATTTCCTGTTTTGTTTTAAGTATAATCACAATGTGTACTTTCCATTCAATAGACGAAAAAGATCTGTTTAACTTATTGTCATTTATATTGTTTTTTGAGATTGCTTCGTCACTGCGTTCCTCGCAATGACAATTAACTACTTATATGAGTATAGGAAATTACGATACGAGACACTAGGCACTCCGCGGTAAAGAGTTGCCTTGTTATTGTCTCTTCAATTGATAATATGATTCACTGCCATAAGTAATGGATTCGATTCTCCCCTGTCGTTCCAGCAGGTATACATACTTTGTCGTTCTCTCTTTCGGTATACCTAAAGAATCAGAAATCTCAGAAAGATTAAGGGGACGCCTTCTGATTATATTGATGATTTTTCCCGGGATATCTGTTTCGATGGTGTTCTGATTCTCTTTAAATCCAGTTACTACTTCGCATTGTTCTCCTAATAGCTCTTTTATTTTTTTAAGATCTTCATTCTTCACAGGTTCAATCACCTTATCTCCTGCCGGCCTCACCGTAGTATTAAGCTGTATTTTATCAAAATCAATAGATGAGATAACGCTTTTTAACCTTTCTATTTCTTCAGGGATATCATTCAACCCTTTCACCATCATAACCTCCAGCCACATCTTCCCTGGAAAGACTTTTCTAAAACTCTTCAAACCTGATATCATCTGCGTTACACTCAGGTCCGGATGAGGTTGATTGATTTCACAAAAGATCTCCTGGCTGGCTGCATCGAGTGAAGGAACCACCAGATCTGCTGCCATAAGTTCATTCCTTACACTTTCAAGGTGAAGAAGTGTTCCATTGGTGAGCACTGCAACCGGGATATCAATTATTTCTTTTATTGCAGTAATAATTCTTCCTAAATCTATATTGAGTGTTGGTTCACCAGAGCCGGAGAGCGTTACATAATCGATCTTTTGATTCTGTTTCAAAGCATCTTTGAGTTCAGAAACAACACTTTCTAAAGAGATATAATCCCGCCGCTCTATGGTTTTGTGAGTTGTCCTTCCTACCTGACAGTAAATACAATCAAGACTGCAGGTTTTAAAAGGCACAAGATCAACCCCTAATGAAAATCCAAGTCGACGGGACAGCACAGGTCCAAATATATGTTCCATGATCCTTTACTGAATACTACTAACTCAAATCCTTCGAAAGAAAAACTTTATATGCTTTATAGGTCATATATGCATCTGCCTTGCTTGATACTTCAAAGGGCGAGTGCATGCCTAATAACGATGTGCCGCAATCAATTATCTCCATCCCATAGCTGGCCAGGAATTTGGCAACGGTTCCTCCTCCGCCTTCATCCACTTTGCCAATCTCTCCTGTTTGCCAGACTATATTATTCTGATTGAAAAGCCGACGAATCATCCCCACGTATTCTGCGTTAGCATCACTCGAGGCATATTTACCACCCGACCCTGTAAATTTGGTAACACAAACACCATAGCCCAGTTTGGCAGCATTCCTCTTTTCATGTACTTCCTGGTAATCGGGATCTAAAGCTCCATTCACATCTGCAGAGATGGCATGTGAATTTATAAGTGCCTGTTTCAAAGAATGCTCTTCTAACGGGGTGCCAGTTTGCTTAAAGATATCTGCAACCATGTCTTCAAGAAACCCTGATCTGGCACTGGTATTACCTTCACTGCCAATTTCCTCCTTATCGAGGAAAAGGGCAATGGCGGTCTTTTGGGGCTTATCCATCTCACCGATAGCTCGAAGACTGCTATAAGCACAAATCCGATCATCCTGCCCGTAAGCACCGATAAGACTCTGATCCCACCCAATATCCCTCGCATTACCGGCAGGAACCAGTTCGATCTCTGCACTAATAAAATCTTCCTCCACTAATCCAAATGTCTTATTAAGGTAATCCAAAATCTGTAGTTTAATTCTCTCCTGTGCATCTTTGTCAGGAAAAGGGATGCTTCCCACCAGTACGTTTAACTTCTCACCTATGATTGCATCACCTAACTTCTTTTCATATTGAGCTTTGCGAGCCAAATGAGGAAGAAGATCCAAAATGGTGAAAACAGGATCATTTTCATCCTCTCCTATTCTTATATCAAGTTCCTTGCCATCATTTTTTATAATCTTCCCATGTAAGGCAAGGGGGCGGGACACCCATTGATATTTCTTTATTCCCCCATAGTAATGAGTTTTCAGAAAGGCAAGAGCTACCTCCTCATAGAGAGGATTTTGTTTCAGGTCCAATCGAGGAGAATCAATATGGGAAACAATAATTCTTAATCCTTCTACAAGAGGCTTTTTCCCTATCACCGCCATACCAATTGCCTTGCGTCGATGCACTTTGTATATTTTCCCCTTTATAGAAGAAGAGTGTACCTCTTTGAAACCAACTTTTTTTGCACATTTCTTAATTTCTATGACCGCCTCTCTCTCTGTTTTAACTACATTGAGGAAGTTCTTATAATCTTCCGCAAAATTGAAAGCCTCTTTCTTCTCTTTAGAAGTCAGTTTATCCCAGACCATGGTGGGTTTTAGCATGATCTTTTCTTGAATTCTCTTTGTTTCCTTCTTCTCCTTGTCTACTGGCATACCTTTCCCTTTCCTTGAAATACAATACTATTCAGGAAAATCTACAATCTATTGAAGTTAAAAGAGTTTTTCTATGCAAATCCATCAACTATCCATATGGAAAGATAACAAACTTACATCGGCAAAGTCAAACGGTTTTTTCTTTCTATAAACTCAAATTACCTAACGATGCTTTGCCTCAAACCAGTGAGGCTCCGCGATGCTTGCCTTGTTGAATTGCTCAAAGGTCACTGCATTCAACTGGGCTAGATACTGGATGCTTGATGGTGGATACTTACTGATACTGGACACCAGATGCTGGATGCAAGATACAATATTCAGGATTTATATAAGTTCTTATCCAGTATCCAGAAACCAGTATCCAGTATCATTTCAGTAGTCAAATCTAATGGGGCAAGCCGCGCAACCGAATAACGAGCGACTTTTCTATCTAGCATCCAGCATCACTTTGCATAAGTGTAGCCTTA